>TARA_B110000503_G_scaffold122828_2_pt1 | contig 37152 bp, 27 predicted proteins | sample TARA_B110000503 | Tara Oceans TARA_B110000503 (sample SAMEA4397472) | marine metagenome | biome: Polar Biome; feature: [SRF] surface water layer (ENVO:00010504); material: water (ENVO:00002006), including particulate matter (ENVO:01000060) such as... | depth 5 m | reverse complement strand
TTAATTTATATCTGAAAAAGTCCACTTTTATTTGACGACATACACTGCTGACCTTCTGCTTTTTCGTTTTTCTGCCTGGAAAAATTCATCACTTCACCATTGATTCCTTCTTTCCAGGGCATCCGAAGAAACATTCCTCCGTATTTCATTTCTCCAATCACCACTTCTTCTATGGCTTCACCAATCCACTCCAATTCTAGTAAATATTCCTCTTCCTGTACTTGTACGGACCAAACCTGTGTTTCTTTCATCAGTGGTTCTCCATTTTGATCAAGCATAAAATATACCGTCTGCCAACTCACTTTCTCACCTACCGAATCAATGACATCAAAGCTGACTCGTTTCCAATAATCCTCTCCCGGATTATGAAAATAGTCCCGACCTTTAATCGCTATTTGCTCTTCAGTTTCGGGCTCGTAAAAGAATTCCATCAGACTATCAAGCCCCATGGGTTGACCATTAATTCTTGTAAAACCCCAATAGAGGCCCGTCTGATGCGCGTGATGTCCTGGGCTGTATTCTGTCACAAGACCTTTACCATCCGGTGCTGCAATGGGATGCAAATAAGGGCGAAACCCTGGTCTCGCGTTTTGAACAACTATCGGTTCGTTCTTATTACCTACGAACACAGATATAGTTGCAGCATCCTCATCCAAAACAGCAATGAGCGCCTGCTCTGATTCAGAATTAGATGAATTACAACCGGTAAACCCTAAAAGCAAGAAGGTGGCCACAATGAAATAGTATTGTATAGTTCTCAAAGTTAGTCGTATTTTGTGTTATCAATTATTTTGTTAATCAAAAAATAATGGGCATTAATCTTTCCTGACAGTACTTCCCATCATGTAAAGTCACTCCATCCGGATCTCCAATCGCATCATCTGCTTCATCCTCGCAAAGTATCCAACCTTCATAATTTTCATTTACCAACCATTGGGTAATCTCCTCAAAGTCAATTTTCCCTTTTCCCATTAAAGCCCATTCGGGTTCGCCGTCCCAGTCCTTATAATGTACGTGATTGATTAATGATTTATATTCTTCCATTTTGGCCAGAATGTCCATCCCGCCATTTTTGATATGACCGACATCCGGTGTCCATCCTGTAACAGAGGGATCTAAACCATTTAGAATTACATTGTAGTCTTCTGCAGTCCTATTCGTGGAGGTTTCAGGTGAATTGGGATGGAAAGAACACTTTATTCCCACATCGGCGGCTCTTTTAGAAACCGTATTCACATTGGCAATCAGGTTTAACCGACGCTGCTCAAGATCATGCCGCCCGGAGGGCATCTGTACCGTGCACAACACGCACTCTGGGAAGTGTTTAATCAAATCAATTGCGCTATCGGCCTGTCTTTTCTCATCCGCTGTTTCATGTGGATTATTCCAATCCAAGGCTAATGCTATGCCCGCCAATTCTATATTGTGTTTATCAAGCTTTTCAGCCAATTTCACTGGATCCGCCCAATCACCCATCCAAAAATGCATGGGTTCAATGCCGGTAAATCCTGCTTCAGCCACCACTTCAATCATGTGGTCCAACTGGTTATCGAAGGTTTTGCCACCCTCACTCATAAACCAGGTATAAACTTCTGCTCCTAATACGATTTTGCTCATGATTATAATCAATTAATATTTATTCCGACCATCCATGTGCGTCTTGCACTTTGACCATTGTTTCAAGGATAGTATCCCAGGTTTTTTGCTGGTTCAGTGTCTCATTTGGAAACATGCAACCATCCCAACAGATATGACGAATATTTTTTCGTGGCTGACCATCCTCATTCAACCAAAACCCTGCTGCCCAGGGGATATCCAATTTGCCATTTGGATCATCTGCCAAACAATGTTTTCCGGTCTTGTCATGTGAGCCCTGTCCTCTAACAGTTCCATCATTTTGCGCGACATGAAAATCGATTGTCCAGGGTCGAAGTGCATCCGTCATTTCTTTATATGCCGAAGTGAAGGCATCTCTATCATTCCAATTAAAATCGGTGGGCAATAGCCGATGCTCGTTGGCATTGTACCCCAATAGATAAAGCATGGAATGCGCCAGATCGGCCTGGAAACCCAATGTATCACCAGCATCTGCCAGTTCAAGCGTACGCAACATCCATTTCCAACTATGCATCCCCCCCCAACAAATCTCGCCCTCCGCAGCCAATTTCTCGCCATAGTCAGCAGCGATTTTAGCTGCTTCTCCAAATGTCTGAGCAATCCGTTTTGTATTTCCTTCAGGATCTTTACTCCATGATTGGACATCAGAAGCAGAATCTATTCTAATGATTCCATATGGTCGTACTCCCAGATCTCTTAGTTTACCCGCAATAACACATGCTTTTCGGACCTGAGTTAAAAAATTCTTTCGATCCTCGCCATTTCCCATGGCCGATCCACCTCCAGTCTCGGGCCATACTGGCGCTACTAAAGACCCAGCAACTAAATCGTATCCCTTTAATTGTTCGGCAAGGGCAAATAATTGATCATCCGTGGAATCTATTGAAACATGTGGCTCTGAAAGAAATAGGTCCACTCCATCAAATTTTCGTCCATTTACCTCTGCTTTCGCGGTAAACTCAATCATTTTATCGAGACTGATAAAAGGTTCGTCCTCCCCTTTTCCCACTACTCCTGGCCAGGTGGCATTGTGTAATTTTGGATATTGATTGTTCATTCTATATTGGTTAATAGGCTATTCAATTCATTAGTTTGCTTCAGAGTCAAGCACCTGCACTTTGGCCCATAGCGCTTTGAAACTGTTGATGAAAACATCATGTGCTTCATGTTTCTGATAAGCATTATGATCACCCACTGTATTAAACCACACAAACATGGAATAGGCAAAGGAATGATCAACTACCTCACGGTCGGGTGTTTTGGCAGGGGTACCTATCTCATACATTTGCACCCTATCTACTGCGTCGAGAAAAGATTTGATTCCTTTTTCAAAATTATTTTTTTCACTTTCCGTAACGTCCTCATTCAACCAGAAATAAACATTGTGTACTATCATAGCATCATAATTATCTTTTAAAAATACAACCTGCGGCCTATCGAATCATTCAGGGTCGGGTCCTAATTTCAAGAATCCAAAGTTATTAGGTGCAAATTCGTTTTTACCGGCAGAATCGGAATCCGTCCCAATGACATAACCCCCATCGCTGGTCAAACCTAAATATTCGCCTGCATTATTGAGATTGGGGCTACCGTATACTTCTTCCCAAATTGTTTCTCCTTGGCTATTCACTTTGACTATATAGGCTTTCCAGATGTCTGATGCTCCCTTCGGGTGACCAGATTCAGAATAGCTATGTTCGTCACCAGAACCACCAGCGATAACAAATCCGCCATCAGACGTGGCCCTCACTCCATAGGCTTCATCATGGATATATCTAGCATCATAGCCTCTTGGTTGACCAAAAGTACTATGCCACTCTTCATTCCCATCACTATCCACTTTCAACAGTAAATAGTCCCAATTGACCACCCCATATGATGGGGATCGGGTATGACCTCCTAATATATAACCGCCATCACTATCTCCTATAACCGGGTTGTCTTCATACTTGGTCCATGTGCGCCCCTTGTCATTTGAGTATGCCAAACTTTGTGTCTCCAGTGCCTTTCGTCCTGCTTTCTCTTGATCACGATTGGGAAACCAGGTAGTGGTATATATAGCGACCATCACATGCTCATTTCCAGTTTTGAAGCCTGAGGTATTGTCGTAATCGATCACGGTCGATCCGGAATAAGCAACACCTATTTCGTCAGGGTATAATGCTTCAGGCAATTGCTCCCAGTGGAGCAAATCAGTACTTATTGCATGTCCCCAATGCATGTTTCCCCATGCCCAACCGTATGGGTTGTGCTGATAAAAAAGATGGTATTCTCCGTCGTAATAAATAAGCCCATTGGGATCATTGTTCCAACCTCTTATACTCGAAAAATGCAGCTGAGGGCGATGTTTTTCTTTATAGGCGTTCTTTAGATAATTCCTATCATCGGACTGGTAGATAAGGCTGAGCCCTTTTCGGTCATCACCATATTGTGTTCGGATGCTAACCTTCCTTTGCTTGTATTCAGAGACATCCAAAAAGACCCAAAAATCTGGTTCTCCGTCTGCAAGCCAAATATCGAATGCTCGTTCTATTTTATTGTTTACGACTAATTCGAGACGCGTTTCATCATCGCCATTATAAGTGACCGGCAAATGGATGTATTTACTTTTTACTTTCAATTCGATGGACTGCTGGGCAGTTGCTCCAATCGACAAGAAGATCATTGCAAAAAAAATAATTTTTTTCATACCACCGTTTTATTCTACGATTAAATTAATAGCATCTATTCCCATGCACCCAGCTATTAGTCTTTCAATGGCTGTACCCATATATTGGCATATCTAATCTTACTTAAATCCGATTGAAGCCGAATCGGGCCATCTTTCCTTTTGCCCGTGCTCGACTGCCAGTCCAGGGAGATGGATTCCTTCGATAGTTCTTCTCCACCGGCATTCAGTTGGGAGATATCCGCTCCGCTCAAGGCCTTATTAAAAAATCTGACCCTTTTTATTTCCCCGTCAAAGATTTCACCCATGAACGGTACCGGTAATTTAGAGGCACCTAGTTGAAATATGTTTTCCCCTTGACCGATCCGTAGCACATGTCCCTCCAAAGAGGTTGAGCCATTATTATCAAATTGTTTAATCTTCTTCCCGTCAACATATACAGTAATCTTTCCGTCCTCGGCCGATAATGCCACCTTGTGCCATTCCCCATTATTGAGGGGAGATGCGTCTTCCTCCTGAACCATCTGGTATCCGGCATCTCCAGACCTGTTCCTAAAAACCAATCTTCCTTCATAGAGCATCAAACCCTTTGAGTTTTCATTCCATGGCTTGTCCTTTGGCGTATTGGTAAGTAGATTGCCACCACCACCACCTAAGGTCTTAAATTCGATTTCCGCAGCCCAATTATTGGTATTCATGCTGTAGATTCCGGAGCCTTCCTCTTCCGTTGACATAAAAAGTGGTTCGTTTTCCAAAATGGAAAAGGACGATCGATTGGTAATCTTTACATTGTCATGGATTTTCGTACCGTTAAGGGTTACGTTAATATTCGGCTTTTGACCTTTGTTCTGGCGATATTCGATATCCATGGATTGCCAAGTGTTTACTGGTTTGGAAGGATTGCTGGTTGGGGCGATCTGATTGAATATGGAACCATTGCTTATTTTGGAAGGTTCTTTTCCATAGGAGTCCAAAATTTTGATTTCATAGCGTCCATCCAAGTAAATTCCACCCGAGCCCTTATAGTGTTCTGGAATATAATCCGGTTCCTGAGGGATTAAGAAATCGAAGTGTAATCTATAATTTCCATATTCCTCCTTTGTCAGTAAACTGCCATAACCTGGTCTCGCTTCTATGGTCCCGTCAATAATCTTCCATCGGGGGCCGTTAAATTCGGGAGACGGGGATACCGCCCTGGCATCGGGCAACATGGCCACCGGATCTGCACTTAGGTCCCAATGTCTCCATTTGGAAAGATCTTTTCCATCAAAAAGAACTATTGCTTTTTTGGGGATGTTTGCTTTTGGAGGCGATGGAATATCTAACGGTTGGAATTCTGCATCAAGTACTTTGGCATTTTCTAACTCCAAATCCGCAGCAGGCCGGTAACCTGGATTAGCCATCACTAAACCAAAAGCATTTTTATCAAAAGGACTCTCATTCTCGTAAAACGAAAGATCCCTCATTCCCAATACGCCATGCTCCGGCACTTCCCTGTCCAGTGCCCAGAAAACGGCATTGTAGACCATATTAATAAATCCAGGGTCTATAAAGCTCTCAAGACCACCCAGTGAAGTATAGAATATTTTTTGACCCTTCTTGTATTCATTGATCCATGTAACGGGTTGGGCGGGAGCCATTAACCCTGTTTTACCCATCATTAAAGGTGTGGCAGAATCGTTTAGCGGGGCGGTAACATATATGCCCATAATATCATTCATGGAATTCTTTTTAGGTACCCCTCTTAAAATTGGATGATTCAATTGTTCGGCTGGCACTATCGTGGTGGTACCTTCTGAATTGGGCATATGACCCTTATAATGACCCCCAAAAAAGGGAACAAACCAGGCTTTTTGATCTGCAGCCCACATCCCGTGACTGGTTGTCCGAAACGCAATAGCAGGTTTACCGGAGTCAAAGTAATCCTGGAGTATTTGCAATTGCTCGGGCGGGGGAATGCGAAAACGGATATGCATCACCAAAAGATCGGCTTCTTTGATGACTTCCAGATTCTTAATTTCATCGAATTCAGGTATTTCAACCTTACCCGGCATATCATAATCATGAGCACCTGATCTCCAAGAATGAATTACGGTTGCTTTTATATTGAAGCGTGTTTCAAGATCGGCTGCTATTTTGGGCAGAGTCCAATGTGCGCCATACTCTTCCTCACCGGCAAGGAACACTACATGAGGTCTTGGGTCTTGAGCAAAAATAGTGCTTCGTAGTCCAAGGATTGCGATGGTGACCAAAAGGATTTTTGTAATTTTTGTGAATTTCATGTCTGTCGTAAATTATTTTTAAGTTGATTGTATTTAACTTGTGGGTAAATATACTAAAACTTTATAAACATTAATTATAAAGTTTATTCGAACCAATGAATTAATTTAAAAAAAATTCTTTAGCCAACTTTCTCCATAACTTTCCATAGTCTCATAGTCCCATTTCCCCTCAAACCTATTATCGGATGAGCAACTGTAAAAAAGGTCCAAAGACGCAATCAACAAAATAAGTAATACAATTTTAAGTCTCATAAATTGTTTTTTTTTACCTAAAAAGGCTTTAATTCTTTTACTAAGGTTTATATTAAATTTATCGTTGAATCTATAAAGTTTTTTTGACCACGGGAGACCAAATATCCTAAAATGCAACTTTCAGTCAAGGATAACTAAGTTACTAACATTACAAAAGAAAGTGATATTTTTTTTTTACATTTGTCAAGAAATACATTAAGATTAATAAAATTCTATCAACTATGAACACAACATTCAGCTTACTTCGACTTAAGATAATCCTTTTTCTTGCGTCATACCTGTTCTTTACAAATCTATCTCTGGCACAGAAATCATCTTCGGCATTGGGCTCCTGGGACTATACCTTTAACACACAAGAATCAGAAATGGCGCTCGAGGGAACCCTTACCATCGTCGAGAAAAATGGGCATTTAACGGGAATCATCAAATTTAATGATCTGGATAATTCCTCGCCGGTATATAAAATAGATAAAGTATTATCTACAAGCACTACTCTTGGTTTTCAAATCACCGAAGGAGCCTTTGCCCCAATGAAAGTGGACCTAAAACTTCTAGACGGAAGATGGGAAGGAAGTATGACATTTGTAATTTCCTGGATGGATAATTATAAAGGGTCAGGGACATTTATTGCGACCAAACAATCGGCCGGGGCAATTGTTGATCATGCTCAAGTTTTAAAAAACCTGGACAATAATACCCTACAGAAAGGCAAAAATTTATATAATCAGGTCTGCGCAGCCTGCCATGGTATAGACGGCTCATCTTCCCTTCCCGCCGCCCGCTCTTTTAATAAAGATCAATTCAAATATGGGGCAGATCCCTATAACATGTGGAAAACTACCGTCAATGGCGCGGGACAAATGGGCGCGCAACGCTGGCTGTTGCCGGAAGACGCTTATGCAGTTGTCCAATATATCCGAGAGGAGCTGATCAAAGACGAAAATCCGCAATCGTATTTTGAAATTACCGAGGATTATCTTAAACAACTGCCTAAACCTACTGTGAATACTGAACAGTTGGAAAAAACAATAAAGGCTAAAGCCCTATCCGGATCACAGGAGTATGTGCAACTGTACTTTGCGGACCATTTAGGCAATTATGGCCAAGCACTTTATTCCCAGTTGAAAGACCATGCCAGTAGTGCCCTTACCGTAAACCTTGGGGAAAACGTTTATCTCAGTTACAATGTACAGCGAATGTCTACTTCAGCAGCCTGGAAAGGCTCTTTAGATTTGAGCAAATCCAAGTATCAACTTTTACGTGGGGAGGAAGAGCCCATGATAGATGGTGATGAATTTCCCGGATTTGATGGAATGCACTGGAGTTTTAAAGATCGGTACCATCAACTTGAAAACCTGGTTTCCAATCGCACCCCTTATCCTGCCAAATGGCTCGATTTTCATGGACACTACCAGTATGGTGATAAAACTATTCTCTCTTACTCCATTGTAGGCCGGGAGATTTTGGAAATGCCTTCCGCCGAGCTTTTGGACAATTCTCCTGTAATTCAACACACCTTTACCATTGCCCCCGGGGATTCTTGGAGAAAGATTGTCCTGGGAAGTCTGGGCGATAGAAGAAGTAGAAACCTAAAAGAAGGAGTTTTTTCTCTAAACAATGTAACGGCACCGAGGGGACTTCCTGAAGAAGAATGGGCCAATCCCGAGAATAGCCTTATCGTAACCGCAACAGGTGACGAAGACATAAAACAGTTCTTCGCGGCTGGGGTGCATGGTGATACGGAGGGCATGCATTGGGTGGTGGACCCCGGCCATCAAATGGCATTGTTCATTCCTCCATCGAATAAAAAACAACTAATTCGCGTACATCGTTTTAGTGGGAAAAGTATTCAGGAGCTTGAAAGTTTTGCCAAATTTCTTTCCAAGACAAAAACCCAATCTATAACTGATCCGACAGATTTCACCAAAGGTGGTGATAGACTATGGAAAGAGACCTTAACACTTAAAGGTCAGCTTGATGTGGGGGTACCACATTATGATCCCTTATATTACGGAAAAGAAAATCAATCGGCTCCTGAAAGCCAGGTCAAAATTCCCGAGAATTATCCTTATGTTGTAGATCGGATCCCTTTACCTTTTGATAATCCATGGAACAGCTGGATTCGACCATCAGGATTGGATTTCTTCGCAGACGGACGCTTAGCCATAAGTACCTATTCAGGCGATGTCTGGATTGCCGAAGGTATTGACAACGATTTGGATCAAGTCAAATGGCAGCGAATAGCGACCGGACTGTATGACCCTTTCGGTGTAAAGATAGTTAAAGGCGAGATTTATGTGACCTGCCGTGACCGCATTGTACGGCTAAAAGATTTTAATGGAGATGGCGAAACAGATTTTTACGAAAGTTTTTTTGCGGACACCGACGTTTCCCGCATCCCTGTTCAAGCTTTTAACTACAGTCTGCAAACAGATAGCAAGGGAAACTTTATTTATTCCAAGGGCGGACAATATACTAATGACGATGAACCCGGTCATGTTATCCGCATCACTCCGGATGGTAAAAGTCAAGAATCGCTGGCAATTGGATTTCGAGCACCCAATGGAGTGACCGTCGGGCCAAAGGACGACATCTACGTAAGTGATAACCAAGGAAACTGGGGTCCTGCGAATAAGATCAACCTTATAAAAGAAGGTGAGTTTTATGGCTATATCCCAAGCATTCGAGAACTTGCCACCCAGCCGGGAAGAACTGAATATAGTATGAGGACCCCTTTGGCGGCGGCAAACTACCCGGACGATATTCTTCCGGAAACCTTTGAAGAGCCTATCATCTGGTTACCACAGGAGTTCGATAACTCTCCAGGCGATGGTGCCTGGACCCCTAAGGAATGGGGTCCTTTGGGAGATCGGCTTATTCATACCAGCTTTGGTAAAGGTTGGGTATATCAAGTGCTAATGCAAAAGTTAGACAGTACCACCCAGGCTGCTGTATCTGCCCTCCCGTTTCAATTTGACGCCGGCATACAACGGGCTCGTGTCAACCCAGCAGATGGTCAATATTACGTAGCAGGAATTACTGGTTGGGATGACTCCTTTGCCACCAAGTATGGAAGCCTAGATCGCATTCGATATACTGGTGGCGATGGCTTTTTTATGGAGGCAGTAAACGTGAGACCCAATGGAATAGAGATTACGTTCAACCAAAAACTAAATGAAGATATTGCAAAACAATTGGAAAATTACAGAATTGAGCAATGGAACTACCGTTGGACCGAACAATATGGGTCCGCACATTGGTCTATAAAAAACCCTGAACAGGAGGGACAGGATACCGTAGTCGTACAAGGAGTTGAAATTTCTGAAGGTGGCAAAAAACTCCTATTAATAATTTCCGGAGCGGATCTTCAACCTGTAGACCAAATGCGAATACAGCTTTCCTTAGAATCGGAAAATGGACAACCATATCAAGATTCAATGTATATGACCATCCATAAAGTACCTGACAATGAAAGTAGTAATAATATCAATTATATATGGATAGGTATATTGTCAGCAGGGATTCTTATAGTTATAGGATGGTTATTTTTTCGTAAAAAATCATCTTAATAAAAACGATCTTATTTATCGACTCCTAAAAAAAATTGGTTTGGCCTTAAAAGAAGGCTAAGTATTTCAAAAAAAAATATCAAATGTTAAAAAAATATGTAATTGGCCTTGACTTCGGAACAGATTCTGTTAGATCCTTGTTGGTGGATGCTTCTAATGGGGAATCGATAGGTAGTAAAGTCCATTGGTATAAAAGGTGGAAAGAAGGGCTTTATTGTGACCCCTCAACCAATCAATTCAGACAGCATTCTTTAGACCATATTGAAGGTATGGAAATAGTTATCAGGGAGGTAGTATATGAAGCTGGAATAGATCCTAAAACAGTAAAGGGTATATGTGTGGATACCACGGGTTCCTCGCCCCAGCCCATTGATAGAAAGGGTTCTCCGCTATGTCTAATTAAAGGGTTTGAAGATAATCCCAATGCGATGACAATATTATGGAAGGATCATACCGCCATTCCAGAAGCAGGTGAAATAAATCAACTTGCCAGAAATTGGGGAGGAGACGATTATACAAAATTCGAAGGAGGCATCTATTCGTCCGAATGGTTTTGGGCCAAAATTTTACATGTTGCAAGAGTAGATGAAAAAGTAAAGAATGCAGCATTTTCCTGGATGGAGCATTGCGACCTTATGACCTATTTTCTAGTTGGTAGCCCACCACTTTCATCCTTTCCCAGAAGCCGCTGTGCCGCAGGACATAAAGCAATGTGGCACAAAAGCTGGGGAGGTTTGCCGGATGATGATTTTCTTACCAGGCTTGACCCGTATTTGGTAGAAGTAAAAAATCATCTTTACGAGGATACCTTTACCTCAGATCGCATTGCAGGAAATCTCTCCGCCGTATGGGCAAAGAAACTTGGACTTTCTCAAAAAACAATTGTAACAGTGGGTACTTTTGATGCACATGCCGGTGCGGTCGGGGCAGAAGTGGAAGAGCACACCTTGGTCAGGGTTATGGGCACATCGACCTGTGATATTATCGTTTCTCCATATGTTAATTTAGGTCAAAAGACCGTAAGCGGAATATGTGGCCAAGTAGACGGTTCAGTGATACCCGGAATGATTGGATTGGAAGCCGGACAATCAGCATTTGGTGATGTATTGGCTTGGTTTCGGGATATATTGATGTCCCCTATAGATGAATTGATAAGATCAAGTAATACTCTCGATGATGAACTGAAAGAAAAATTAATCACGGAACTAAAGAACAACCTAATTGCCAAATTATCGGAGCAAGCCCAAGCCACCCCATTAAATGAAAGTGTTCCGGTAGCACTCGATTGGGTAAATGGAAGACGTACTCCTGATGCCGACCAGACCTTGAAAGCGGCCATAATTAATCTTAATCTAGGCATTAGGGCCCCACATATCTTTAGGGCTCTTGTTGAATCCATATGTTTTGGGTCAAAAAAGATAATCAATCGCTTTGAGGAAGAAGGTATAAAGATTAAAGTAGTTATTGGTATTGGCGGGGTGGCAAAGAAATCCCCATTTGTAATGCAGACACTTGCCGATATTCTGAACAGACCCATAAAAATAGCCGTTTCCGATAAGGCTCCAGCACTTGGTTCCGCAATGTACGCTGCAACGGCTGCCGAAATATACAATTCAGTTGAAGATGCAAAAAAGGCAATGGGGCAAGGTTTTGAGACTACTTATTTGCCCGACTCTCAACGTGCCAAAATTTATGAAAAGTTATATTCAAAATATAGTAATTTAGGAGAATTTATAGAATTTAAGATATAAGCGAAAATCATGAAGTACGAAAAAATAAAGGAAGAATGCTATAAGGCAAACTTGCAATTACCTGATTTAAAACTTGTTATATATACCTTTGGGAACGTTAGTGTCGCTGACCATTCTGAAGGCTGTTTTGCGATAAAACCCAGTGGTGTAATATACAATGAGCTTCAGTTGGATGATATAGTGATCGTTGATTTTGACAATAACATCATAGAAGGAAAGATGAGACCGTCCTCCGATACAAAAACCCATGCCTATCTCTATAAAACTTGGTCCAATATCGGGTCAATTGCGCATACACACGCAACATATTCCGTGGCCTGGGCCCAGGCCCAAAAAGACATACCCATTTTGGGAACTACCCATGCTGATCATCTTGTTTGCGACATTCCTTGCGCCTCGCCTATGCAAGATAAATTAATCGCCGGTGATTATGAGTACAATACCGGACTCCAAATTACTGAATGTTTTGAAAATAGGAATCTGGATCCCACCAAGGTAGAAATGATTCTGGTTGGCAATCATGGTCCGTTTACTTGGGGAGAAAATGCCAATAAAGCCCTGTACAACAGTAAGGTTCTTGAGGAATTGGCGAAAATGGCGTATCTGACTTTGCAGATCAACCCTAAAGCTCCTAGATTAAAAGACTCTTTAATAAAAAAGCATTATTTAAGAAAACACGGTTCTAATTCATATTATGGTCAGGAGCAATAGCTTCATATGACACTTGCTTAAACAAACTTATCTTTTTCTTACAACTTTGCATCCATATTTGTTCATTTCTGAGTAGCGTAGCCTCTTCTCTAAGGCTAATGTGACGTCTGTTCTCGATAAGCTAATATGCAACTACAGATTTCTATAGTAAATAATCATCGGGGCAAGCCCCGATGATTATTTACTATAGGTTCAATTGAATATCATCGTGTTTGTGCAAAATCTGATAATCCTTTTCGGAACCTTGATTTTCTACATATGCCGCTATTACTTTTTCATTACTGTATCTTCCAACAGTATTGATATAAAAATCACACCCTCAAAATACTCTTTTAACACCAGGGGCCTGGGCAAAAATCTCCCTTGCAGTAATACTTTTTATTGTTTTGCCAATTTTTGTAGAGCTACAGGTCGGTACACTCTGCAAAAGAAAATGCACGTTGTTTTTGACAACTCCTATTTCTTTAAAATGTATTTTATATTTATCTTCAATTGCAATACAAGTCTTTTTCAGTATTCGATCAACTTTAGGACTTAAAACAGATCAAGCACAAAACTTGTGATGAGATTGAAATATACAGATCTTTGTGATAAAAGATATTGGAAGAATATTTAGAATTATTGAAGTTGATTTTGCCTGAGGTATTAATTAATCATTTTACTTTAGTAAAGCATGAAAAACACTGAAGAGTGTTGCATTTATATTTTGAAGAAAAAAACATACCTCCAAAAGAACATTCTGATTTACGATTAAGCTCTAAAGGTTTCCATAAACAAGCTACACTTCAAGATTTTCCACTACGGGGAAATAAAGTTTACTTGCACGTTAGGCGTAGACGATGGATTAATAAAAGTACTGATGAGCTTGTAGAAAGAGACTGGAATATGGCAGCCCAAGGCACTCGAATGACAAAAGAGTTTGCTTCTTTTTTAAAAGAAATTAGTAGATACTAAAGCTAGTGACTGTCATACAGTAGGCTTCTTTTATGGAGTTAATGGAAAGAAACTACAACGACAATACAAAGATCATTTAAGTGATTTTAAAGTTTGGGGGCAAAAACCCCATGCAAAGGATTGGTTGTTGTTCCCTGAGAACATCGGTAGTTATCTTTCTTTGGATGAGACCGCCTTCTCCAATGGGGACCTTTACACTATAGTGGACTTGCAACAAAAAAGTGGACAATTAGATAAGAGTCATGCTGCTACTTTTTGATTATACATTTCTATTTCAAATTACTTTATAGTTTTATACCCCAAAGTGGAGTGCATTCTTCTTCTGTTGTACCAAGTTTCTATCCATTGAAAGACAGATAGCTCAGCTTCCGATCTAAGGCTATAGCTATGTTTGTAGACCATTCTACCTTTAAGCTCTTAAAAATGATTCTGCCACCGCATTGTCCCAACAATTACCTTTTCTGCTCATACTTTGTTTTATAAGGGCCTTGTGATTTTTCAGGATATCGGTAAACCTATAACTGGCATATTGAGATCCCATATCGGAATGGAATATGAGTTCTTTTGTGATTTCGTTTGATTTAACGGCCATATTCCAAGCTGGGATTATAGTATCGCTTGTATTCAAGGTTTCGCCCATCGACCACCCCACTACCTTTCTATGGAACAGATCGATGACTACGGTCAGATACCCCCATCCCTGTTTAGTTTCTATATAGGTAATATCGGACACTCAGGTAGATGAGCCGGTCAAAGTGAACCACGTGCGCCGGATGAAAGTGAGCATAGCAAACTAAGTGCTCAAAATCGATTCCAATAAATGAGTCCATATTTCGCCAATTTGTCGCAAATTCTTCCCTAAAAACAGGCGTTTACAAGGCGTTTGTCGCAAATTGCTGAAGGTCAAGAAATTAAATAATTTTCAAGTAGCTGAATATCAGTGTTTTGAAAACGAAAAGGAATACTTAACATCGCGCAGCGTGTTACCCTCTTGCTATTCCTTTTCGTTCGCTACAAGCGAACGAAAATTTCATACAATCTGGCTAAAAAGCCAATTGCCATTTTAGGGAAATAAATTTCCAATATGTTATTTTTCGATGTGTATGGTTATCGGCGAAAGTCGAAAAGTGGATAACCCTACTTAAAATTGAATGCTGTATATCAGCAAACTAAAGATACAATTTTTTTCTTGATATAATATTCACTAAAAGTAAAACACCTCTGAATTTTCAGAGGTGTCAATTTAATTATTTCAAAATTTAAGGGTTTATGTAAAATATCCTTAACGATTGAGAGTTGAAGAATATTGTATGCAATCCTGGCAGATATGCTTTAATCTGTTGGCTAGGAACTTGAGGCTTTTAACAACTTTAATAATTTCTTTGGATCCTGTCTGTTATCCCAGAACGCTGTGATAATAATTGTACCATTATCAATTTGATAATAAATACTAAAATGACCCATGGATGCCTCTCTTGTATTTGGGAAATCTGCTTATTTGTACATCTTTGGATTTTCGGCAATAAGGTCTGCCTTCTTATCACTTAGTTCAAGAATTTTGAGCGAGTACAAATTTGATTTATTTCGATTGACCCAATAGCGCAAAATACTATTCCTTTGCCTGGCGGCGGTCTCAGTCCAGACTATGCTTTTCTGAGCCATTCAAGTTCTCGTTGCTTTAGTGTCTCCTGATTAATAACTCTGCCATTCTGTATATCATCATCACTCATTATCAACATTATCTTTTGTTCCTCAGTTAATTGAATTTTTACTTCTTCCACATTCGATGATAGAATCATTTTCTCAAGAGCTATTAGATACTCTTCATTATTAATACCCATCAAACTATCGATTACCCTATTTCGTATTTCTCTAGTTGTTGACATAGTATAAAGATACATTAATTTGGATAATCACAATTAGTATCCCGCACACATTTTCCACTGCTCTCCTCTATTTCTGAAACAGAAAGCTCTACCAAAGAAGTGTCAAATAAGTGCTCCTCTCCAGCCAGTATTTGAAAGTGATTGCTAAGGTCAGACTAATCCCTTCGCTAAACTCTTAAAGCCTCATAGACCCGAATCTATCTTTACATGACCCAATGGACATTATATAACAAAGCTATGGATTTGCCCTAATACGAACGCAGTGAATATTTAATATAAAATCAGGGTAACGACTTCAGGAAAGCTTCAGAGCATTAATTATTCTACCTATGTTGTACCCAATAAAACTTGGTGAGTAGTAAAAAGAAAACCAGCGACTTACGTCGCTGGTTTTCAGTGTACCAGAGGCCGGACTTGAACCCGCACGAACAAAGATCTCAAGATTTTACGCCTTAGAGTTTTCGTGCTTATTTGGTGCAAACTGCTTATCAAATCTAATTGCAAGGATAAGTCATTCCCTCTCTTCATTTTGATACGATTTCATGACTATCATTTTACTTGCCATCTATACTTCACCGCATGCTATTACCTCATTCTATTATTTAGTCAAAAGTTTTTTCTTAATGTGAAACCCCAATTCATTGGATCATCTAAACGTGTTGCGCCAAAGTTGTAGGCGTAGGAAATGACCTCCTGATCAGTCAGATTTCTTCCCCAGAACATAATTTCAATATTTTTCCCTACTACCCCAAATCGCGTGTTCAATAGGCTGTAAGGGCTTTGTTCAGTTGTATTGGAGAGGTCAAAATACTGACGGCCCAGGTATTGCCATTCAGCCCTAGCTACAAATTTTAAATTTGAATTACTTCCAAAACCAAAGCTGTATTGTGCAGCTAACATTGAAGTAGCCTCAGGTGTAAACAATTGACGGTTTCCACTTAAGTCTACTTCGTTCCCATTATCGGGAACCACAAGATCGGTGAAGGTGGCATGCGTATAACCGAAACTGTAATCGAGTTTAAATTTATTGGTAATGGCGGCCGATAGTTCTAATTCTGTCCCATAACTTTTCAATTCGCCTGCATTTTGAGTAACTGTAAATGCTTCAGGAAGCAGTAGCGTAGGAATCTGCACATCTGTTGATTTAATGTGAAAAACAGAAAAATTTATCTTTAAACGATTATCCAATAACATGTTTTTCATACCTACTTCCAGATTGTTACTGTATTCAGGTTTGTAGACATACAATGGAGCCTGAGAAGGGTCTGGAGAAATGGAAGTTAATCCTCCAGCTCGGAAACCTCTTGCATAAGTCAAGTAAAAATTACTATGTTCATTTATGTCATACGCCAGTCCCAATTTTGGTGAGATGGCTTTAAAAGATGCAGTGGCAGAAGTATCTGATTGGATTTCAAACAAAGGTTCAGAATTGCCATCAAAATAATACTCACTCAGTGCATCCTGTTCTTTATGTTCATAGTCATAACGCAACCCGCCTATAACACTTAGACGGTCATTGAGTTGATAGGTGAGTTGTCCATACAAGGCAATACCTTTGTTTTCTCCTGTAGTGGTAGTTAAAATTGTAGTATTGGGAACCGCACCAGGATCAATGAAGGCGGCATCTTCACCAAAATGTGTTCCCTGCTTCACCGGATTGTATTGGTAAAATAAATACGTACCAGCGGTCCATCTTAGTAGAGAAGATGATTGTGCAGGGGATGTAAATTTAAATTCTTGAGTAACTACCTCAACTATATTCCAATCCTTTCCATAATCATTGAGAATAGTTACACCATCAATTGGCGAAAAATCCCCGTCAAGAGGACTTTGGTATTGGCGATAATTGGATTGAAACGTTGTCTGTGAGGTGAAATTAAAGTTGTATCCTACATAATCGGCACTAAACGAACTGTTGAAGTTATTATCAACCATTTTAGACACTGCATTTTGGTTCACTTCAAATGAATTTTCAAATGCAGCAGCTACACTTGATGCTAAAGTGAAAGCGCCATTGTTACGCGCTTGGTTGTGCTTTACATTCAATGTTAATGTCCATGCCTTACTGGCCATGTATTTCAAATAATAATTTCCTATTACACTCTGTTTTTTATCAAAGTGTGAGTCGTTAAACACATTAGTATAGAATCCATTTGTACGATCATACATTCCAGAAATCCCAATAAATAGTTTGTCGGCTTTTAAGGGTGTGCGGAAACCAAAGCTATACCGTTGTTGACCATGGCTTCCAATATTGATTTCACCAAAACCAGAAGTCTGGTTGGTTGGTTGGTGATGATGTTAATCACACCACCCATAGCATTTCTCCCATAGAGTGTGCCCTGTGGACCTCGGAGCACTTCAATTCGCTTTATGTCTGAAAGTTGAGCGATATAAATGTCTAAACTGAATTGATTAACACCGTCAATATAAGTAGTAACCGATGGATCGTATGATGTAGAGGTGATCCCTCTAATAGAGGTGATATTTCTGTTATCACCCGGATTAGCAGCGTATAAGTTAGGTGCAATAGCTGTGATATCCTTAGTGTTCCAGATACGATATTCTAAAACTTTCTGTGAAGAGATTGCAGTAATACTTATAGGCACCTTTTGAATTTCTTCTTCAGTCTTTTGTGCGGTCACTACCACAGCTTCCAATTGTATGGTGGATTCTATCAAGGTTATATTCAATTCCTGATTTGATTGATCAATAGATATTAGCCGTTCGATAGTGGCATAACCAATAGCTGAAACTTGAAGTCGATAATTTCCATAGGAAATGCCAATGATAGTATAACCCCCATCTGACCGTGTAGCAGTTCCAAAATTAGTGTTGAGTAAATGAATAGTTGTTCTCGGAATTGCTTCGTCCCCAGTGTTCGTAATTTTTCCAGACAAGGATGATGTGTTTTGTCCGATAGCTGATGATGTAATGAAAAACAGAAAAACAAATGATAAAATTCTTAGCATTAGATTTGATTTTGGAATTATGAATGGATTTGGCATTATAATTTGTATTTTATATGGTTTTATTAAATCAATTGCTTCTCCTACCTTTGTCTATCATTCTATCTCTACCTGTTTATATCCTCCTCGTCTTCGGAAATAAATTATCAAAAACAAATAGCCAATAGCCATCGTTGCAGGTACAAGTGCAGTTACGACGAGAGCCCTACCTGCACCATAAAAACCAGCTTCGTTGATAGGCTTACTGTCCTGATTCGCATATTCCTTAGCTGACGACCACCAATCGTTCAAAGCACTTAGGTTTGTACTGCTACTCAATTCTTTTCCAGCACTCTCCCATCGCTGAATATCCAAGTTTAATTGTGCCCCATTGTCCTTTAATACTGCAACTTTACTGCCATCAAGCCCTTTAATAGGTTTAAAAACCAAAAAGCTATTATAATCGTCTGCCTTATATCGGTCATAACTTTCAACTGCTTCAACTTTTATTTTTTCTGATGCGAAATAGTCCTGCTTGTAACCAATACCCGGCCCGCCCAACAAACCTGCTGATAACATTCCGACCCCTCCTATTACTCCCATGGTTATTGCTCCACCTTTGGGGTATCGTTCACCTACTACCCCGAGCATGGTTGGCCAAAAGAATGATTTGCCCACACCATAGATTGTCACTGCCAATACCATCACAATACCAGTCGTTGAATTTCCTAAAACAAATAATCCAATGGTGCCCAAAATGGCGCTTATGAAAAGTAATCCCAGAGGCGATATTTTGTGAACAATAGGTCCTGCGAAAAAACGCAGTACAAACATCAGTGCTGAAGCGTAGACAAAAAGCATCATGCCTTTCGAGCCGCTTTGGAGTATATTACCGGTAATATTCTGGATCCATGAGTCTGTACCCAATTCGACATAGCCAACTAAAGCCTGCAAAAACAAGAGGAACAACAGAATTGGTGAAGCGAATTGCAGTAACATTACTTTATAGCTGACTCCAGCAGCACTTGCTTGTGACTTTGGAAATTTCTCTTTGAATATCATGGCACCATAGATAAGTACCGGGATAAGAAAAAACGCCATGAGAACTTCCCAGGCAACAACATCGTGAAGCATTATAGAAAGCAATCCTCCCAATATCATTCCACCAGGCCAACCCGCATGTAAAATATTCAGATAGTGTGTTTTGTTTTTAGAATAAAGCGTAGCAACCAAGGGGTTGATTACTGATTCGCATATTCCATTGCCAACGGCAAACATGAAGGTGCCAGCATACAAACACCAATAAGCCGCTTCTCTTCCCATGGTTTCAAATACATATGCCGTAGCTATTGTAATAACAAGGGATACGAAATGCAGAAAAAAAGCTAGTATTATTAGGGGTTTATACCCCACCTTATCAGCGATTAAGCTGAAAAGGATAATGATGATACCAAAGCCAACAAATCCACCACCCGTTATAGCGCCTAGTTCTGTCATCGTAAATCCAAACTGATTCGCCCAATCTACAAGTATTGCACCTCGAACAGCAAATCCGACACCAGCAGCAACGATTGTAAAAAAACTCGCCCAGAGTAACCTACTTCTATTTATTTCAGAATTTTCCATGTTCATAATTGTTATTTGATATAATTTTTAATTTCTAAATCATTTCTAAAAGTGCATTTACAGCATGTTCAGCAAATCTTTCGTCATTAATATTGGCATCAATTTCCTTTATACAGATTGAATAATTTGCATGTTCCTTGATTGAATTAAATAACGCTTCATCTGATTCTCTATTAGTCAAATATAAAACTTATTAACTAACCTTTAATAAGTAAGTTGTCTTATTTTTGTTTCACCAATATATAATTCCATTAGCCATGATGAAGCCAAGAATAACTCTATCATTTTTTCTTTTTATAGTTACTTGCAATAATTCGTTTAGTCAGGATCAATTTTATGCATACCATACGAAAGTACCTCATACTTCCACAGATTATTTTGGGAAATATGCGGATCTGATTGTGGTGATTGGTGAATGTCGCCAATTGGAATTTACCCGAAGAAATCAGTACAGTCCACAATGGGTAACTCCTAAGGGCATTTTTCCTGTCGATGAGTTTTTTCCCGAAAGAGAAAAGGATTTCACACTTGACTATACATATGTGAGGTTATTGGAGCAGAGTGCAGAAAAAATAGTTGTTCACTGGCGATACATGCCTGATGTATCCAGCGTTGAAGCTGCCGTCCTAGACCTCAACTCTACTTTTTATGAAGGATTTACCAATGTGGTTCATGAGAAGTTTACAATCTATCCTACTGGAAAAATAGAGCGTGAAGTGCGTGATGCAAGAGGCTCAAAATACGACAATTGGTCAAGTCCAGAATACAGTGACAAACAAGATATTGAGCTTAAGAATAATGGTATAACTTATGGAAAAGTCTCTTGGGGAGACAAGAGCATAAAAGCTCCACTAGCTACTCTTAAAAATCCGATAATCAAAACCACAAATCTCACCAAACCAGTTCTAGCCTGGACTTTCGATGAAGGTGGCAAGGATTACCCGTCAGATTTGCAGGCAGACATGGAGGAAGACCCCAATCAGACTGTGATGAAGTCCTTCGAACACGTCAATCAAATACTCACTCCTATTTCTGGTCATGCCACAGTATATAAAAAAGGGGTATCTGGTACTTCTCTGGGATTCGATGGCTACTACACTGGCGTTTCAATACCTGCATTTGCTCGAGAACAAGGTTCAACCTATTTCAACAAAGTCACTGTTCCGAAATTTAAAGGCTCAATGTCTATCGAAGCATGGGTTGCGCTAGATGTATATCCTTATAATGTTGCCCCGATTGTTCATCAATCCAAGAACTTTGGAGAGCAGGGCTTCTATTTTGGGGTAGATCAGTACGGTCACTTGATCATGACGGTTAACGGCACAAATATAGTATCCTCAAGTGTAATAGACTTATATCGTTGGACGCACGTGAGTTCGGTCATTCAACAAGGAACGATCACGCTTTACATTGATGGGAAGATTGTTGGTTCGGCAAAACTGAATGGAAGCATAGGAAATACTGATACTGAATTTCTAATAGGCTTAAATAATGAAAGGGAGCGCCCATCAGATTATGTGAGAGGCCCAATGCAAAATATCCCCTTTATTTATGGGATTCAGGGCATGTTGGATGAAGTTAAGGTATATGACCAGCCACTTTCCAAAAATCAATTAGCACAGCATTATAAGGCATTCTTACCGTCAGATCGAACTTCCCCGTTGGACAAGGCAGTTCTACCAGGAGAAGTTGGTGTTGGTGAAAAATTTGGAGCCTATTACAAAAACCTCGAACATCACGAGTTGTGGGATAAAATGTGGCGACTTTCTAATGAGACAGACATTGTGGTGAAATTCGATGACAACCCGACAAGCGTAGTGTACTGGCGGGGAACCAATTTTGCGGCAAACTGGGTGACAGACAACAATCGATGGATGGCGGATCAAAGCTCCGAAATGTTCACAAAACATGGATGTGGGCTACATCTGCACTGACAAACGCAACTGGACAGATGAATACCATACTATTTACCCTGATGGAACTGCTGTAAGAAAGGTGGTCTTCAACAAATCAGAATCACCAGGGTTTCAGGACATACAGTACTTTACCAATCCAGGGGAAAGAGCTACAGATGTGGTCAATATGAATGCGATGACCGTAGCGAACCTCAAAGGGGAAACTCTGGAACTGGTATGGGAAATGCCTAACAATAACCCTGAGCAAAAATTAGAAGATGCTACGATCGAATGGTTGAATTCAAAATCTGAATGGAAAGTCTTCACATTATTCCAAGGTCCGGGTATTTCTACCTGGGGAAAATACGAACAATCAAAATACACGGATGACCCTTTCGCTGGCCCATGGAACCACTGGCCAGTGAGCCTTGTGCCTTCTGATGGACGCTATGCTGTGGCTCATGATAGAGTTACTCATTTCGCACTTGGCGCCAATGATTTTGCACCAGAACATGGCTCAATGGTTCATTATGGATTCACGAATCAAAAAATAGATAAAGTAATTCCAGTAGCCAGGTATTGGCAAAACCCTCCTCAAGTAAGCGGATTAAAAGGTACCACTTCTGCGGAATTTAAAAAGGAGGAAAAAGCTTATTTTCTGAAGGGTGCTACATCTGGGAAAATCAGTTTAAAGATCGAAGCATCAAAAGACTCCCTTGTTGTCAACCCCGCATTTGTCATCAACAGCCGCGGTTTCAATAATCCAAAAGTGAAATTCGATGGCAAGACTTTCGAAGAGGGAAAAGACCTAAGAATAGGCAAAATTCATGACGTAAACGGAGAGCCTGCTACCGTCATTTGGGTAAGGGCTGAAAGTACACAATCTGTTAAAATAGAGATTGAGTAAAACGGCGATTGGGTCAAAACCGATTCTGGTTGTTCAATCTATTTAGAGGATCGTTTGTTTCAATGTCAAGATATAGCACGTACCTCTAAGCTCATTTAATGTCTATAAATATTGGTTTTGCATAGTACTTCAAAGTTCTAGGTCTAGATATTTGCCATATCCTTTGTGTGGTGTGTTGTTTTAAAGTTTAGTATGATTTTCTACACTCTTATTCCTATAATTTTGTAAATTGCATGCAAGGCTAATTTATGTAACACATGTTAAGCTAATATATGCAATACGTATTAGGCTAATTTAAGTAATACATGATAGGCTAATAACGATCGTAGGTGAGAGGATGATTTTAATTAAAATTTTATATGGCAGAGCCAAGTGAAAAATTAGCAGATTCTTTAGAAGTTCTTAGAGAATTGCAACAGGATAAAGGATTTGTGGCAGTTCAAACAAACGAGATTTCACGGATACATAGAGAGCGTTTGATGAAGAACGGATTTCTAAAGGAGGTTGCAAAAGGGTGGTACATTGTAACCAATCCAAGTGATCAACAAGGTGATACAACTGCTTGGTACACAACATACTGGCAATTTTGCTCAAGATATTTACAAGAAAAGTATGGTGATGAATACACTGTTTCGGCAGAGCAATCAATATCGCTCCATGCAGGTGATAATACCGTTCCAAATCAAATGATAATCCGTGCTCAGAAAGGATCAAATAAAGTCATCCCACTTTTACTTAAAACATCCTTGTTTATAATGAAATCTTCATTGCCAAATATGGCTGAGGTTGAAGTTAAGAACGGAATTAGAAGTTTGACATTAGCCTCTGCCCTGATTCACTGTGCACCGACAATGTATGAGAGAAATGCTACAGATATGAGAACAGCATTAGCTCAAATAACCAATTCATCAGAAGTCACAAGATTATTACTAGAAGGGTCACATTCTATAATTGCAGGAAGATTGGCAGGAGCATTTCGAAACATTGGTCAAGCTAGAATAGCAGATGATATCATTAAAACAATGGAAGCGGCCGATTTTAAAATTAGAGAGACAGATCCTTTTGTAGAAAAATCAAAAATTAAGTTATCGTTTCGAGAACGTTCACCTTATGCAAACAGAGTAAGGTTAATGTGGGCAGACAAACGTGAAGTAGTGTTAAAGCATTTTCCTATTGAGCCAGGTATACCAACTGATGCTGAGAAGTATTTAAAATCAATAGATGAAATCTATGTTACGGATGCATATCATTCCCTCTCAATTGAGCAATATGTGGTTTCGGTTGAGCTCATAGAAAAAGTCAGGGGTGGGAATTGGGATTTGGAAAACGAAGAAGACAAAAAGCACCGTGACGCAATGGCTGCAAGAGGATACTATCAAACAACTCAAGCAGTAAGGGAAAGTATTAAGAAAATACTTGCTGGAAAAAACCCTGGTAAAGTATTGGACTATGATCATAGCGATTGGTATCGTGCGCTTTTTGAACCAAGTGTAACCGTAGGTATCTTACGTGCTGCAGATCTTGCAGGCTATCGCAATCGACCTGTCTTTATTTCTGACTCACAGCATGTACCAATGAATAAAGACGCTGTTATAGATGTAATGCCAATTTTATTTGAGCTACTTGAGCAAGAAGTAAATGCTGGCGTAAGAGCTGTTCTTGGTCATTTTATTTTTGTATACATACATCCCTATATTGATGGAAATGGTCGAATGGGTAGGTTTCTAATGAATGCAATGCTGGCTTCTGGTGGTTATCCATGGACGGTAATTCCAGTCGAGGAGAGGGATCAATATATGAAAACATTAGAGGAGGCAAGCGTATCCGGAAATATTGAACCGTTCGCTAAATTCCTCTCGTACTTAGTACAGGAAAGCCTAAAGGGAACTCCTGTTGCTACTATAAAAAGTGATTTATAGCATTACACCTAGCAGTTTGAATATAGTGCGTATATACGTTCTGTGATGCTGCTGAAATCCAGCACTCTCATCCATTATGATTGTGCTAGAGCGTCTGGACATAAAGAATAACATTGGATGGGAAAGACCTAAGAATAGGTAAAATTCATGACGTAAACGGAGAGCCTGCTACCGTCGTTTGGCTAAGGGCTGAAAGCACACAATCTGTTAAAATAGAAATTGAGTAAAACGCCGGCCGAATTATAACCAATTCTGGTTGTTTATATCTGTTAAAGCGGTCATTTGTTTTAACGATCATGAATCAGTTATACTCCAACCTATGACGCTCTCGTTTTACCCTTCCCCTACCCATTTAAATTGCTTCCTGGGTTTGCAGGAATCTTACAAGGTCAATTACCTCTTTATCCGTCATGGCATTCAACAACCCTTGCGGCATCATCGAGTTGGCGGTATCTTCCCGAGTTTGGATTTCAGACTTATTGATCACTACTTTATCCTGTCCTACTATTCTCAAAGTAAGTTGCCTATCGGTTTCATTGACTACATTGCCCAAATAGGTACGGCCATCTCTATTTGTGATTACCACCAATTTGTAATCGTCCTGGATGTCTGAACTTGGCTCCAGAATATTGGACAAAAGATAATCCGTATTCGTGCGGTTTGAGCCAGTAAGATCCGGACCAATCTCCCCACCCTTGTCATACATCTTATGGCATGCTGCACATGTACGCGTGAACAGCGCTTTTAGATTTTCATTAGTCAGCAATTTCCTATACCTGGTATATTGTTCTTCTAGACCAGTAGTCACATCATCTATCGGTCCCCAAACTTCTACAAAGCCACTGCCCATTACACGGCGCAGTTGTAGTGCCACATGAGCAGGAATCAGGTTTCTGGGCAACAATTCTTCTCTGATACAGTCGACCAATATACTGCCATAGGTACGGCGTGATGCCAGCGCCAAGAAGGCTTCCTGCTGCTCATTGCTGTTGAACTTTTCGAATCGCTCAACGACTTGCCAGCCCAATTCACCGTCGTTGTAGTTGGTAATGGCGCGAATGGCATGAATTCTCAACACCGGATCGTCCATAAATTCTGGCAATCGCACGGCAAGGCCCGACCACTGTCTGCTCGCCAAGGTTGTGATCGCTCTTTGACGTTCCTCTACTGGTGCAGATTTGTTTTCAATTGTTGCAAACAATTCCTTAGCTGCCTCCGCATCTCCGAGAAGTTGACCAATTTCCATCGCGATTTGTGAGAACTCTTCTTTTTTCTTCAATTGTGCATAGATTTCACTCCAATTGGAAGGGGCCTTTATATCAGTCCTGCCTTCTAATGAAGACTGCAATCCTCTTAGCAAATGGATTTGATTGGGTGATGGCTGCTGCACAGCTAGCAAAAGCTTATCTAAAGCTCCGGCATCAATGGTTCGACGTGAAATGTATTCGGCCAATTTTGGCATCTTCGTGTTTTTTGCAATCACCAAGGCTTGTTCGACATCAGCAGCAGTATTTTTCTCTAATGCAAACCAAAGCATTTTAGGGATGTTGTGATCGTCTGCATCTTCTGACTTACTCGCTAGTTTGGTAGCTATGGCCCACCGCTTTTCAATTGGAATTCGTTGAAGTGCAGCACTTCAGTTCAAGCGAACGGTTGCGGAAGGATCCAATTCGGCCATTGTTTCAAATTTGGCCAAGGCAGTATTTGAAACTTTATTGTCTTCAGCCAACATTTGTACAGCCCATGCCCGAATAAATTCATCTTTATCATCCAATGCATCTTCTAATTGATTCTGAGAGATGGAATTAGTAATATGGAGGGTCCATAAAGCTCTTAAGCGGTGATCTACATTAGTAGCACTTTGATATATACCAATTAAGCGGCCCTTGGCATTTTTATCAATATCTCCTGATGCTGACCTATACTGCAAAATGAGCCTGGCTCTCCTTGAGTGCCAGTCGCTTGGGCTAACCTGAAGATCTGCCAAATCAACATCACTAAATTGACCAAGATCGTCATATCTCCCTTTCCACTCCTTGGCCAAACTAACCTTGGGAGTCATGCGATATATCCGACCAGTCTCTTTGTGGGCGACTTCATTGCCACAAATAGACGCATCATGCCAATCCAAAACATATAGTCCGCCTTCTGGTCCGATTTCCATACTGAATCCAACCCATTGGGCGTTATTGGCCAACAAGAAGTCCTCACCATGGCTGGCCACAAAACCAGATCCTTTGGGGTTCAATTCATCTGATAATACCGCATGTTCATGGATATTGGCCATGAATATTTACCCTGTTGATCTTTGGAGAAAGCATCGGATTGATAGATTCTGGCACCTCCATGTGCAGATCTGTGGCGATGATCGACAATGGTTTTGATGTCGTCATAGACGTATGGATTAAAATGCTGTCCTCCTTGGCGATGATAAATACCTCCTGGAATTACATGAAATAAATGCGGGATAACACAAGCACTGATGAACAAACGTCCCTTGGCATCATAATCTATCCCCCACGGGTTACTGAAGCCATGTGCGACTACTTCAAAACGATCTTTGATGGGGTGATAACGCCAAACGCCTCCGTCAATATCCACGCCATCTGCTTCCAATAAGTCCTCAGGAAAGGGCTCATTATGTTTGTAGAGTTTACCTATCCCAACTGGCTTATGAATTTTCGAAGGGGTAGCAAAGCCTTCCAATCCATACAACCAACCATCAGGACCCCACTGAAGACTGTTGATCGTTTCATGACGGTCTTGAATTCCCCATCCAGTTAGCAGCACTTTCACATCTGCCATTTCTGCCTTGTCATCTTGATTGCTATCAGGAATGAACAAAAGATTAGGTGGAGCACCTACGAAAACACCTCCGAAACCAACAGCCAAAGCAGAAGGAAACGGGATACCTTCAGCAAAAACGGTACGCTTGTCTGCTTTTCCATCCCTGTCCGTATCTTCAATAATGAGAATGCGGCTATCGCCAGAACCGGAGAACCCTTCTCCCCTGTTTTCATAATCTCGATTCTCTGCAACCCACATCCGTCCTTTATCATCCCAGCAAAATGCCATGGGTTGTGTGATCATAGGTTCTGATGCCCAGGCATTCGCTTCATATCCGTCCACTATGATCATTTCCTCAACCTGCTCTTCGGCGGTTAAAAACTTGGCCTGATATCCTTCTTTCTGAGCGATTTCCCACAACACGGCAGTGGAATACACGCTTTCGTCACCCACATATTTTTTCCATTGTTCGGTCAGTGCCAGATTGTCCAGCTCACCCGTGTAGATCACAAAACCGTGTTTGATAACTTCCGTGTCACCTTTTAGGATTTTCCAATCACCCATTAATGCCTCAGGCCGATTCCCAATTGATCGTCCACACGCCATTTTTGGGGAAAGCCTCTATTCTCCGGATGATCAAAAATAGTGACATGTGCCAGATCATCACGACCTTCTACCTGCATCCACCCATAAAGCCTGCTGGCCTTCAGCCCTTTCATTTTTTTGTCTTGCAAAATTTACCACTTCACCCTTTATTCTTTCTCGCCAGGGCATACGCAGGAAAAGACCACCATATTTCATTTCTCCAATGGTAATCTCTTCAATGGCCTTCCCATTCCATTCCAATTCCAAAAGGAATTGCCCTTCTTGTTCCTTCATCGACCAGTTCTGGGTCTCTTCCATAATAGGGTTTCCATCTTCTCCAAGCATATGATAAACCGTTTGCCAACTTACCTGATCACCAACTGAATCTGTTACACTAAAACTCATACGCTTCCAATAGTCAGACCCTGGATTGTGGAAGTAATCCCTGCCTTTTATTTCTTTTTGTTTTACTGTCTGAGGTTCATGGAAATATTCCATGAGAGTGTCCAGCTTGGTTTCCTGTCCATTGACCCTTGTAAAACCCCAATAAAGACCGGTCTGATGCGTGTGATGCCCTGGGCTATATTCTGTTACTTCACCCTTACCATCTGGTGCCTGAATCGGATGCAAATAGGGCCTAAAGTCCGGTCTGGCATTTTGAACTAAAACAGGCTCACCCGAACCAGAACGGAAAATTGAAATGGTTCCATTTTCTGAATCAACTATGGCCGACAGTTGCTCATCACTATTCTGAGATACTTTTTGCTGGCATCCATTATTTATTAAAACAATAAAGAGCAGCAGGGCAGTTATTTTGCAAAAAGATGACATATTCGATGTAGTAATAATTTTCATAAAAACATGATGTTTAAGGCTAAATATCTAAGATTAGTCTCATAGCCTTTTTCATTTTTTTGGAAGTATGTTGACAATCACTCGTTGATACCTGGACAATGCGGGTGTGCCATTATCAGTAACTTCCAGAATGAAATGAGCAGTTTTTGCCGATTGAACTTCCTGTGTTTCAAAAGAAATCTTTTGTTGATTATTCACTTCGAATTCAGGTGAAGGGTTTAAAGTACCAACCTCCCTATAGTAAATCCAATGATAATTCAACTCATCTCCATCAGGGTCTGAAGACCCGTCTGCGTTTAATGAAATAATATCTCCCGAATAGACAATCAATTCATTTGAATGTGACAGTTTAGCTATAGGTGGATGATTTACTTCCTCAAATTCACTTGTATTGCTCCAATCCATTCGCGCTGCAAAGTCATGTTGATAGGCTTGCCTCCAGCGCCAGATAGTTGCATGATTACTTGTGTGTTGTTGTTTTGTTAATTCACTATAAACTTCATCCTGAGCATTCGTCCAAATGGGACGGCTTTCTGTTTGATACATATACTTTTTGTATGGTGGAATGTATAATTCATACCGCCCTCCCCATCCGCCATAATTGGGGTTTTCCAGGTCATTTAATCCGTTTTGGACCAACCCAAGAAAAGATGGAGTGTCACCTTCCATCAAGTAATCCGTATGTGGGTGCTCAGCCCCTAATGGCCCATGATTTTGACGGATGTTTTCATCCAGCCAGCAATTGTCCACAAGAGAAAAATCAGGACCATCAAATCGCCCATGAAACCGATCTCCTGAAATTCCCGACCAAGTAGCATAATGGTATTGTCCTCCTCCGTTTTCCTCATACCCCGGACTCACGATATAAAATAAATTCGGATAATTCTCCCTAATCCATGGGCCGGAATCGTCTTGATCGGAAATGGTGTAAACACGCATTTTAGAAATAAGGCGATTCAGCTCACCTGATGATTTAGTGCGTTCCATTTTCCAAAGCGCCTGAGCAAGTACATTTGTACCGCCCCAGGCTGTTATCCAGAGTGGTCTATCGTCTTCTTTTTCCAACGTGCTGATCAGCCACTCAGACCCTTCCGAGTCATGTCCGACACCAACTCCTTCCATACCAAATACTGACCTACCTTTTTTAATCTTGTCTTTCAATTCAGCTCCGGTTGCAAATCCCTTCTCATGCACCTCAAGATTATCACGAACTTTAGCATATGCATCAACGATTTCATGAATCCTCCAATCAGCCACCTCTTTGCGCATCCATGTAGACGTAGTAGCCACTAATCCTTCTATTTCAAAGTGATTGGCATAGCACAATAACCTAACCAGGGATTGAGCATCATCTGGTTCATTTTCTATGTCTGTCAAAACAAGAAGTCTGGTCTTCTCGATTTCCTGTGAACGAACAGAATTGGAATTAATAATCAGGAGAAAAAGTATGATTCTGCTAAAAATGTTCATTGGCAATGTATTATTTATAGTTCAGTAATTTCAATGTCCTTATACCAGGCTTCTGCAGAAAATCCATTTTAATTTTTTATTAATGTTCTACGGTTATGGATACGATCTTTTGATAGATAAATTAAATAAATACCATTCTTAAGATAATCAACACCATCAATTATAATCTGATCACTCACGTCATCATAACTGATTAATAGCCTTCCTGACATATCAGTCATTTGAAATTTCATGTTTTTAAGGCCTAAAAAACTCATGGTAAAAGATGAATTGAATGGATTGGGGTAAACCGTGACATCAGAGTCTAACTCATCTATAGCTGTAATGGTAAAATCTCCATTGATCATTTGTTTATCCAGCCAGGCTATTCTATTGGTAAACCAGTTTTTCAATCTTTCGATCTCACCCTTGTAAGTCGTAGGTACCGGGTTTGGCTCATCCCAGAGGTTTTCTCCAAGATAATTCCACTTTTCAAAATTTCTATCCACGGCAACACCGAGTTCATTAACCTGATGATCAATAAAATCGAATAAAAAAGCTTCGTTTAAAAAATCTTCTCTATAATCTTGCCAGCGACAGGCCACCAAATTTTTAAAGACTTCATCCTCCATAAACCTCTCCCACCACAGGGGCATGAGAGAGAGGTCATCACATTGATTGTCCAGTTGTTTATATGTCCAGCCAGATGGTTTAGAACCGCCACAATAAACTACATTGCCATATGCCAGGTTAAAATCCCAGATCGGTCCGGCTTTTAGTCTTCCACCATTACTCCCTTTGTCCTTGTGAATAAAAGAACTGATCTTATAAGCATCTACAGATCGACTCAATTCATTAATAATGAACAAATCAGCAAAACTGCTCAAACCTACAAGAGATGAGTACCTAACACCATCATTGTTTACAAAATTGCCATCGAACAAAGCGTCTTCAAAATCACTGATGTATTGTCTGATATACAGTTTTTGTTGTGATGTTATGTCCTCGGTCTTGGGATACAGGTACTGAAAAAAAAGTCGATCACCTCCCATGGAATTATATTTCGAATACCAACCATCGCCCTTTGGCCAGTCCATCCTGATGATATATCCACCGGTCAGGTCATCTCCTTCTGTGTCCTCTGGATTAAGCCTGGCTATATCAAGACGGTTTTCATCACGCTTTATTTTTTCCATAAGGACATATGTACCTCGGTATTCGCCGTTTAGTACTAATTCACAGTAACGGGTATTAGAAGCCCAGTAGCCCATTTTTCGCCATAACTCAAGAGTGATCACATTGCGCATGTGCGTTTTATCAATTGGGGATGCATACAAAATCCAATCTTCTTCTTCAGGTAGGCCTATTAGGGACACGTCCTGGTCTTCACCCAACTCATCTCTCAGTTCAAATCCATAACTTTTTTTATCAAAGAGTTGCGTGCTGTTACCTCGGATTTCGATGGCAATTTTTCCATCATAATCATTAAATGGATCTGAAACGTTGTTTAGTCCATTTGAATTATTGATGATCCCCATATCAGCGTCTATTTTAGGTTCATCTCTTATGTCCGACCCTTGAGTATTAATAACCACAATAGGAAGATGGGATGATTCGAAATCTTGTGCATTTGAAATAAAAACCTGTAAGACAAGAAACGAGAAAAACAATTGCCATTTTGCGATTTTATAAATATAAGAAGTCTCAAATTTCATCTTATTATTTTCAGTTGTACCAGCCTTCAACCAGAAATATACATTGTGTATTATCATTGTGGGCCAGTTTAATTGTTCATTATTTTATCTTCAAAAATCCAAAATTATTGGGTTCAAAGTTTTACTGTCCAGCATAGTCAGAATCTGTTCCTATGATGAATCCTCCATCGCTCGTCAAGCCCATATATTCTCCAGCATCATTTAGAATTGGACTTCCGTACACTTGTTCCCAAACCGTTTCACCTTTGGCATCAACTTTTACGGCGTACGCCATCCAGATATCAGATGCGCCTTTTTGATGACCTGAGGCAGAGTAAGAATGTTCATCCCCCGCCCCTCCGAGAATGACATATCCACCATCAGGTGTTTGCCTGATACCATACGCTTCATCATGAATATATTTTGCATCGTACCCTCGCGGTTGTCCAAATGTTCTGTGCCTGACTGAGATTTGGTAGCAGAACCAAGAGCAATGCACCGAACCATAATACCTTTCTTTTCATAGTAAATTTTAACATTTTGCTTTGGCCTTAACTATTATTCTTCATCCTCATCGTCCTCATCATCATAATCCAACCGCTGAATCGCAATGTTGGAAAAACGCACTTCTGAGTTTTCTGCCTGAAGCCTAATAGGTCCTTCCGTAACAGTTCCTAAGTATGCAGGAAAACTCTGTTCCGGCCATACTTTGGCTGATGGGAATCCCATAAATGTGGGCTTATCCATTTTAATCTGATCGTGGATAGTCTTACCATTCAATTTTACAGTGGCAATGCCATTGATGAATTCAACTTCCATGGTCTGCCACTGTCCTGCTGGCTTTGAGGCTTCTGCTGAGGGCGCTTTGAAACGATAAAATGCCCCATTGCTTCTATCTGATGGCTGCTGTCCATGTGTATCCATTAAGGATATTTCCCATGATCCGTTCAGATAAACACCGCTGTTTCCTCTCCATTCACCTGTTACCCATTCCGGATATTCGGGAATATAATAGTCAAACCGTAATCGATAGTTTGTATAATGTTGTTTTGTGATGATGTCACCATAACCGGGTCTGGCTACTACAGCACCATTGTCTACTTTCCACCTGGCTCCTGACATGGTATAATCTATTGGGCCAGTGGAAGCGGCACGTAAATCCAGGTATAAAAGCTGTGGCGCAATAGTGATATCATAATGCTTCCATTTGTTGAGGTTTTTTCCATCAAAGAGCATTTCCCAGTCGTTTCCGTCAAATGCTGGTGGAGCGGGAATATCCTTTTTAACAGGAACGTATTCAGATTTTTCCTTTACCCTTTCAAATTTCTTACCTGCGGAAAGCACTCCATTATCAGGCACATCATATCCCAACGCCCAGAAGACTGAATTATAAAAAAGGTTTTTAAAGTAATCAGCTTTTAAGTCACCTACCCGATAACTGCCCAAAGTGATCATCGCTCTTCTCGCTCCATTGTCATTGAATGCCCAGGCTACAGGGTAATTCGGAGAATCATAGCTATCATTTCCAATCCCCGGGCTTTCTTCGTGTTTCCTCCAATGACCGTAGGAGAAAACAACCGGTGTGGCGCCATCCGTAAGCGGAGTAGAAACGTAAGGCCCTTCACCATCGCCCCATTTGCGTTCCACCCCTCTTACCATGGGGTGCTCTGCATGTTCAGGATTTACTTGACAAACAATACGTTCGGTATAATGTGTTTTATAATGGCCTCCGAAATATTTGGGGGCAAAGGTTCGGTCTTTCCAAAATGCATGCGTGGTTGTTCTGATGGCTACAGCCGGCTTACCAGCTTCAAAATGACTCATAAAGTGCGCCAGTGATTTGGGCTCCCAATTTCTGAAGCGCATAAATACGACCATCAAATCAGCATCCCTTATTTTTTCAGCATTCTCCAAAACTGTGGGTTTAGGATCATGATCCGGGTCCGTATCTGCACCTGGTGCGTCATCCTTAATGTATATTACCTCGAAACCATAGTCCTTTTCGAGCGTTTTAGCGAAGGGTTTCATTCTTTCCCTGGACTGATACTCATCTCCTCCAGTGATAAATACCGCTGTCGGTTTTTTAGAACTCTGAGCTAGCGTGCTGAATTGAAAAGAAATCAGCATTGTGAATATGAGTAGGCTTTTGAAGCATGTAATAATTATAGAATTCATATTAGTATCTGAATATTGGTAAGTGCAAATAATTGAATGGGTAAATAAAATTGATTACCTAATTCAAAAGTAATGAAAAAAAAGATACTTTCTTAACTATATTAAGAAAGTTATTCATACTAATAACTACCTTTCATTTCTTTCAATTTTACTCAGCCAGACGGGAAATAAAGAATTCAGTAGCTCTGAAAATAGCAAAATCCTTCCCTTCATAAAAACCATGTCCCTCATCAGGCACCCATTCTAATTGGACATGCAAGCCCAACTCCTTGTATTTGTCGTGCAATTCTTGAGCGCTCTCTGGTGGTACAATTTCATCTTCGGTGCCATGAAGGAGAAATAGTGGAGCCGACGATTGGTCAATGTTTTGGTATGGAGATAACAAATTAAATTCTTCTTTAGTGAAACCGAACCGTGCCATCCGCTCTGGGCTTGTACTTGGTCCCAAAGCAGGCGTGGCAATACCGAATACTGCCTGAATGGTACTAGAGAAATTCGGATTTCCGCCAGTTCCTTCGAGTTCCGGCACTTCACCGGTCGTTCCTAAAAGTGCCACCAAATACGCACCGGCAGACGCGCCAATTGCGCCAATTTTGTCTGGGTCAAGGTTGTACTTTTCTGCGTTGGCGCGCACCCATCGAATGGCTGCTTTTGTATCGCCAACGATATCCTTTAATTCTACCGCAGTGAGCTTGCGGTAATCGATCGTTACCGCAGCCATTCCATTCGTAGCCAAATACTTCGCAAATGGCTCAAACCAGATTCGTTTATTCACCACAAAGCCTCCTCCATGAATACATACTACTACGGGCATTGGTTTTTTGATTGGTCTTTTGGGAAGAAACAGATCCAGGTCCAATTTTTTATTTGGATATTCTGCGTAAGTAAGGTTTCTGTGCTCAATTACCTGTTCTGTTAGAAAATTAAAAATAGGCATGTTAGGATACATTTCGTAGCTCAATGTGGTCAACATATTTTCCCAAGCTTCCTCCTCATTTAGCTTTATAAGCCCCTCCTCTTTGCATAATTCAATAAATGGATCTACAAAATCAAATGGCTCTTCTTTTGATCTATTGATTCCTTGAAAACACACCTTTCTTGCTTCAAAATATTTAGGCGTTATTGTACTTATATATTTTTCCTCGGCAGCAAAAAAACCAATATATGGCTCCTCTGCCCTCAACCTTTCCATGAACTCCTCATAATCAGATTCATTGCTTTCTTGCTGACTATTCGATTGGTCAGCATCCATTTTCTGTGCCTTTTTGTCCGACGGGTTGCAGCTAAAAAAAATTAATGACAACGTAAGTACTTGTAATAGCTTTCTCATTTTTTAAATTTTTTTATAAAATCCCAGGCCAATTGGGTTGTGTTAATATTGGTTTGCTCATTTTGATACAGCATATGGCCGCCATCATCAATTGTTACCAACGCTACTTCAGTTTGGTTATCACAATCTTTATATGTCCAGGTGACGCTTTCACCTGAACTCCAGGTCACCTCGTAAGCTCCCTGACAATTATTCATTTGCTTCCAGCGCTCAAAGTTCTCTGTAGCTCCAGGCATATCCTCATTCGCGAGATAGAGATCATCATTGGTACCCATAATTGTCATCACTGGCACAGCATTATAGTCAGGATCTGTTTCTGTCAGTAGATGAAGGGACATACATGCTGCCGCGGTTATTAAATCGCTTGCTTCATTGGCTATTCGTTGGGTCATGGCACAGCCATTTGATAGGCCAGTTACATAAATGCGGCTATCATCGATGTGATGTTTGCTCACCAACTGCTCAATCATTTTCCTCACGAAACCCATGTCATCAATTTTATTATCTGAAGCTGGAGCGCAACATTGAAGCCCTGCATTCCAGGAACTACACAACCCATGAGGCCATGCCACTATAAAACCCTCCGATTGTGCAAGCGCTTCGAATCCGGATATTGAACGCTGATGTGACACGTTTTCGGTCCAACCATGAAAATCAAGTACCAACGGCACTTTGTTTGTTAAACCCTCTGGAATAAGAATATCCCAACAACGGTAATACCCTCCCATGTCGACGCAATCATTACCATAAGGTTCAGTATAATCTTCGTAGCTACAGATTTCTGAAGGGACACCAATAATCCGCCAGTCATTTCCCTCCTTCGCGAGTGCAAAGTCCATCTCCAACTCTCCGTCTTCATTATAAATGACGATTTCTGCTGTATCTCCTTCAACTTTTAAATCCGCAGTCATCAAATCGATTTTCAAGAACAATAACATGCCGTAGGACTTGGCTTCATTAAGCAATTCACTCATTTTCTCTTTATCCTTTGCTTCAGTACCGGAGAAGTTTTCAGAGTAAAATGTCATTGTCTTCTCAATGTCACCCGATGTGAGGGCTTCCGCCCACTGGTCCATGGTAAGTAAAATTTGCCCTTCCGCTGTTTGGTCATTAACGACTAAGGGCTTGCGTTTCGAACAGGCCATTAAAATGAGCAACAAAACAAAAACAGTAGCTTTCTGACAAATAATTAAGTTTTTCAATATCATATCAATTATTGTTTTATTAGAAAATCCCAAATCCTAGAATAGAATTCAGAATCGTTTTCCTGATTCACTACTACAGACTATCTA
>TARA_B110000503_G_scaffold74644_1_pt1 | contig 37172 bp, 34 predicted proteins | sample TARA_B110000503 | Tara Oceans TARA_B110000503 (sample SAMEA4397472) | marine metagenome | biome: Polar Biome; feature: [SRF] surface water layer (ENVO:00010504); material: water (ENVO:00002006), including particulate matter (ENVO:01000060) such as... | depth 5 m | reverse complement strand
CAGGATTACTATATCGCGACATCGACGTTTGAATGGTATCCGGGTGTTCAGATCCATCACAGTCGAGACCTTGCGAATTGGACGTTGGTATCGCGCCCTTTGAACCGTAAATCTTTGCTGGATATGCGTGGAAATCCCGACAGTGGGGGCGTGTGGGCGCCGTGCCTATCGTTCGCTGATGGACAGTTTTGGCTGGTCTACACGGACGTAAAGCGGCTGGATGGCCCGTTCAAAGATGCTCACAACTATATCACAACATGCGCGACAATCGACGGCGACTGGTCTGATCCGTGGTTTGTGAATTCGCATGGTTTTGATCCGACGTTGTTCCATGATGACGACAGAAAGTACGTGGCCAACGTGCAATGGAACCATCGCGGCAATGGGACGGGCGTGAACCCAGCACATGACGCGTTTGACGGAATTTTGCTGCAAGAATGGTCACCCGAAAATGGCTTGGTTGGTCCAGTCAAGAACATCTATGCGGGCACGTCCCGAGGCCTGACCGAGGCGCCACATGTGTTCAAGCGCAACGGGTATTACTATCTGACCACAGCCGAGGGCGGCACGGGATACCAGCATGCGGTCACCTTGTCGCGATCCCGTGATATTTGGGGACCGTACGAGAATCATCCTGAACTGCACGTCATTTGTGCCGACGGGACGGACAGCCCAATTCAACGGACAGGCCATGGCCAATATGTCGAAACACACTGGGGTGAGTGTTATCACACGTTCCTGATGGGTCGGCCGATTTTGGGACAAGATGAAGGCAGCTTTTGTCCGCTGGGGCGTGAAAGTGGTATCGACCGTGTCGTATGGCGCGATGACTGGATGTACCTAGAGAGGGGTGGGATGGTCGCAGGTGTGACTGTTGCGGCACCCGATGATGCGACCGCAAGCGGACCGCAGGCTGTTCGCCGCAAGTTAGGTGGCGGGTTGGCACCTGAATTCCAATGGCTTCGGACCCCAGAACCAGCCCGCATTTTTCGCGAGGATGCTGATTGCCTAATGCTTATTGGGCGTGAAGGTGTAGGGAGCTGGTTTGAGCAAGCGCTTGTTGCACGTCGGCAGGAACATCATGCTTATGTGGCTGAAACAACGATGGACTTTTCCCCGGCAACGTACCAGCAGGCCGCGGGTCTAACGACGTACTATAACGCACATAAGTACCATGCGGTTGTTGTGACGCATGATGCCGAACTTGGGCGGGTATTGACGATTTTGTCATGTCCTGGTGATTGGCCAGATGCGGCAGTGCAATTCCCGATGGAGCCAGTTCCGCTGATGGATGGTCCTGTAACCGTGCGTGTTATCGTCAATAAAGCAAAACAACAGTTTTGGTATCAGCAAGGTGAGATTTGGCAAAAAGCAGGCCCCGTTTTGGATGCATCTGTCATTTCGGACGAAGGCGGCAAAGGCGAACACGGATCATTCACTGGTGCATTCGTTGGCATGATTGCGTTCGATGTCACGGGGCAGGGCGCACAAGCGCGCTTTACCCAGTTTGATTATGTCCCCCAAGGGGCTGCCGATGATATCTGAGCTGTGCATTTGCGACCTTGCGGGGAACGTATCAGTGGTGATGCGTCACGCAGGCCATATTGAGGCGCCCAATTGGCATAAAGATGGGTATTTGATTGTGAACGGTGGCGGACGGTTGTTTCGCGTAGCGTTGGATCATCCGGTTTTAGACCCAATCGACACCGACTTTGCCACTAAATGTAATAACGATCACGGGATTTCACCTGATGGGACGATGCTCGTTATTTCGGATAAGTCTAGGACGGCTGAATCTTGTATCTACACGATGCCTATAACGGGTGGGAAACCTACGCGGATAACGCCCAATGTTCCAAGCTGGTGGCATGGTTGGTCGCCTGATGGGACGACACTGGTATATGTTGGTGCGCGTGGTGATCGAGTTGTTCGGCTTTATACAATGGACCTACTGACCCGAACCGAAATGTTGGTTTGCGACGGATTTGATCATGTCGATGGGCCGGATTACAGTCCTGATGGTCAGTGGATATGGTTCAACGGCGAACGTGCAGGCCGTGTTGATTTGTGGCGTGTCCGACTGGATGGGACCGATCTGGAACGGATGACGGATGATGATCTGGTCAATTGGTTTCCCCATCCAAGCCCTGATGGAGAACACGTGCTTTTCCTTGCGTATCCAGCGGAGACCAAAGGGCATCCTGCTGATTTGGACGTCTCACTACGTTTGATGCCTATGGCTGGCGGACCTCCGTGCGATATTGCTGAAGTGTTTGGTGGACAGGGCACAATCAATGTGCCGTGCTGGGCGCCCGACGCAAAGCGCTTTGCGTTTATGCGCTATGTTGCGTAACCAAAGGCAGGTTTAGCACGAGGGGGTGGCGATGCAGGGCGATCCAATCGCAAAAGTGGGACAAGTTGTGGGTCTTTTGGGGGGGTCGTTTAACCCAGCTCATGATGGACACGTGCATATCACCAAAACTGCGCTCAAGCGATTTGGGTTGGACCGTGTGTGGTGGTTGGTCAGCCCTGGCAATCCGCTCAAGTCCGAAGGGCCGGCACCTATGGCAGACCGGATGGCCCAAGCGGCCCGCGTGATGGATCATCCAAAAGTGGAAGTCACCGATATTGAATTTAGGTTGGGGACGAGATTTACCGCCCAAACGATTGCTGGATTGCAAAGCCGTTACCCCGGGGTTCGGTTCATTTGGCTGATGGGGGCAGACAATCTGGCGCAATTCCACCGCTGGCAAGACTGGCAGTGGATCATGGAAAGCGTGCCTGTCGGCGTTGTTGCCCGCCCGAGTGACAGGGTTTCGGCTCGTCTGTCCAAAGCAGCGACTATATATCGGGGCGCAATGTTGCCTGCGCGCGCATCCTCGTCACTTGCGAACGGTCCCGCACCGCGCTGGTGTTTCATCAATTTGCCGATGTCGGACCAATCATCGACGATAATTCGTCAACAGGGCGGTTGGGGTTAAGCGTTGCGCGCGCAACCGGCACAGTTAAGATGTCTGAATGAAACGTAATTATTCCAGACGGGCAGTCGTTGTCGCGCTCTTTGGGTCTGTTGCAACCGGCGTTTTTGCAGATGCACCTTTGACGTCGTTACGCCCGATGGGCCGACCGCAAAAGGTGGGGGCGATAATGCCGGAAATGCGGGTTCCTTTGATTGACGTGATACGAGCGTCGGGTGTTACGGGGCGGGTGAGTGCAGTCTTGGCTGACGCCACGACCGGTGAGATCATCGACAGTAGCGATGGCAATGAACCACTGCCACCTGCGAGCGTCACAAAAGTGGTAACGGCGCTTTATGCACTAGAATATTTAGGACCAGATTTTCAATTTAAGACACGTGTTTTTGCTGACGGTCCAATCTTAGACGGATTTTTGGTTGGTAATTTGATCCTCGCGGGTGGCGGGAACCCCAATTTGGTCACGGATGATTTGGCCCAATTGGCGACGCGCCTGAAGGACAGCGGCCTGACCGCAGTGCGCGGTAAGTTTTATGTCTATGATGGCGCGCTTCCCAATCTTGATGAGATCGACGAAAGCCAATTAGACCAATCGGGATATAACCCTGCGATCTCTGGGTTGAACCTAAACTTCAATCGCGTGCATTTCGAATGGCAGCGCGAAGGCGGGGCATATACCGTCATGTTGGATGCCCGAAGCATAAATTTCCGACCCGCAGTGACTGTCGCCAAAATGCGGATCGTTGACCGTTCGGTGCCTGTCTATACCTACCGTGACGGCGGAGGGTTGGATGAATGGACCGTCGCACGTGGTGCGCTGGGCAGTGGCGGGTCGCGTTGGTTGCCCGTCAGATACCCCGCGCTTTATGCTGGCGAAGTTTTTGCCGGCTTTGCACGTGGGCACGACATAGCTTTGACACCAGCGTCCGAGATTGCGTTGCTACCACAAGCTGCGCCAATTGCGATCCACAAAAGCGTGTCGCTCCACCGTATGATGCAAGAAATGTTGCGGTTTTCCACGAATATAACAGCCGAAGCCGCCGGTATGTCTGCGACCAAAGAGCGAACGGGCCAGATGCGCGGGCTGCGCACGTCGGCGCTCGGCATGAGCCGGTGGGCAAAAGAGCGGGCGGGCATCGCGCCGTCATTTGCTGATCATTCAGGTCTTGGCGATACGTCGCGATTGTCTGCGGCGGATATGGTGACTTTGCTGAACGCAGACGGTGTGGAGGCGGTACTGAACCCGATCCTTAAGGTGATCCCAATGCGCGACGCTGACTGGCGCGTGATGACCAACCATCCGGTGCGCGTTGTGGCCAAGACCGGGACGCTGAATTTCGTGTCCGCACTTGCCGGATATATACGTACAGCGAGCGGTCGCAAATTGACGTTCGCAATTTTTGTGGCTGATCTGGAGGCCCGTGAGGTTGGTAAAGCGTCAAATGAAGAACGACCAACAGGGTCAGTTACCTTCAACACGAACGCGAAAAGGTTGCAAAATCAATTGCTGCTGCGCTGGGCCGCACTGAACGATTAAAAGGTTGAATGATTAGAGCGTCATGTGCCGTGCGCGTGATCCACGCTCAATTGCGGCGGCGTGCAGGCGGTCAATTTTGAGTTCATAACGAATCTCTTCGAGCATGCGGGCCTCTGCGTTGTCGATTTCACCATCGGCTGCGGCCACGTCACATGACAATGCATAGGCGGTCTCGAACAGCTTTTCTGGCAGGGCGTCGCGGATCAGGCCAAATAGCGCCTCGAGCCCGTCTTCTTGTTCTAATAGCTCGAATACCATTTTGGACACGCGCGGAAGTCGTTCTGCGTCGTAGCCTGCAAAAACTGGCAGATTATTGATTGCGTTGGACATTTTCACCAGTTCGGCGGTGCGAATGGTTTCGTCACTGGCGGAAACGGCGACCATAAGTGCGGCAAGCGCGTCTTGGGCTGTCAGTGGTGCATCAGGTGTCATATCCGCGTCCTTTTCATATGTTACCCCTACCGATTTATTGACGCCTTGCCCTGTGCGCAATAGGGAGTGCGCGACGGGGCGTCATTGGGACGCCCATTCAACCACTTTGAGAGATATCATGACCAATTTGCGTGACGCTGCGATGAATTCCAAGGCTTGGCCCTTCGAAGAAGCACGACGCCTGCTGAAACGGTATGAAAAGAAGGCCCCCGAGAAGGGATATGTGTTGTTCGAGACAGGTTATGGTCCTTCCGGCTTACCCCACATTGGGACCTTTGGTGAGGTAAGCCGCACGACGATGGTCCGCCGCGCGTTTGAAATTATTTCTGACATTCCCACCAAATTGGTGTGTTTTTCCGACGATATGGACGGTATGCGCAAAATTCCGGGCAATGTGCCGGACCCAAAGGCGCTCGAAACCTATATGCAGCAGCCGCTGACGGCTGTGCCTGATCCGTTTGGCACTCATGACAGCTTTGGAGCGCATATGAATGCCAAGCTGAATAGCTTTCTTGATACGTTTGGCTTTGAGTATGAATTCATCAGTGCCACCGACTATTATAAGTCGGGCAAGATGGACGCGATCCTGCTAAGGGCCGCTGAAAAATACGATGACGTTATGGCGATAATGCTGAAATCATTGCGTGATGAACGTGCTGCAACCTATTCGATTTTCCTGCCGATCAGCCCGACCACTGGTCAGGTGCTTTATGTACCGATGAAAAATGTCACCCGTGATGGTATGATCACGTTTGATGATATTGATGGCACGGAGGTCACCGTGCCGGTGACGGGCGGGAACTGTAAATTGCAGTGGAAGCCGGATTTTGGAGCACGCTGGGCCGCACTTGGCGTGGATTTTGAGATGTACGGCAAGGACCACGCCACCAATACAGCAATCTATGACGGTATCTGCCGCGTTCTGGGCGGCAAAGCGCCAGAGCATTTCACATACGAATTGTTCTTGGATGCTGAAGGTCATAAGATTTCGAAAACGTCAGGCAATGGCCTGACGATTGATGAATGGCTGACCTACGCGTCGACCGAATCGTTGTCGTATTTCATGTACCTGAAGCCCAAAACTGCTAAGCGGATGCATTTTGACGTGATCCCCAAGGCAGTGGATGAGTATCATCAGCAATTGCGCGCCTACGCGACCCAAGATGATGCCGGCAAGCTGAACAACCCTGTGTTTCACATTCACGGACACAACGTGCCTGCCTCCGATATGGTTGTGCCGTTCGCGATGTTGTTGAACCTCGCGTCTGTATCTGGGGCCGAGGACAAGGATACCCTGTGGGGCTTCATCCAGCGGTATGCGCCAGAGGCGTCTGCAGCGACACATCCGCAAATGGATCAAGCTGCAGGGTTTGCAGTGCAATATTATAATGATTTCGTGAAGCCGACCAAGGTATTCCGTGCGCCAAATGATCAGGAGCGTGCTGCGATTGAAGACCTCTTGGTGCGCCTGAAGGCGTGGGATGGCGGTCTGGACGCAGAAGAATTGCAGTCAATGGTGTTTGCCGTTGGCAAATCGCATGAATTTGACCCACTGCGCAATTGGTTCACGGCGCTATACGAAGTGTTGCTTGGAGCGTCGCAGGGTCCACGGTTTGGCGGGTTCATTGCGCTTTACGGTGTGGATGAAACCATCGTGATGATCGAATCTCAATTGGCGAGCTAAAATTTATTTGAAACTAAACCGTGCCTTTGGTCGTATCTAATATGATGTTAGACGGATCGGAGGCACGAATGAGATATCTAATTGCAGGTGTTTTGGCCCTTGGGTTAAACGCGAGCGCGGCATTGGCTGAAACGATTGAAGACGTCATCGGCCAACAGTTAAACGCATTTAACGAACGCGACATGCCAAAGGCGTTCGATTTTGCCAGCCCGATGATCAAACGGCTTTTCGGAAATGCTAGCAACTTTGGGTCGATGGTATCTCGGGCTTATCCGATGGTTTGGAACAACAGCGACGTCCGGTTTTTGGGCGCGCGTGAAATGGGTGGGTCACGGATTCAAAAAGTGTTGGTCAGAGACGCGGATGGCGGGCTGCATATGCTGGAATACAAAATGATACCTGTGCAAGACGGCTGGCAGATTGACGGCGTACAGCTGTTGCCCGCTCCTGAATTCGGCGCCTGACCCCACCGTCACGGTGGTCCAAGCCCTCATTTACCCTTGAAGACTAATACTTTGTGCGACGCTCCGGCAGATATCCGGCGCCTCTTGTGCAAAGATTTTTCGAAAAGGGTTATCCATGAACAAAGCAATTACCGACGGGGTCGTTCTGATGCCACTGCCGTTTGTGGCTGGTCTTGGTGTATGGTCAAGTGGCGACGGAACGCCCGGGTCCGATACGTATGCAATCAGCGGGAGCGGGGTTTTTGTATCCGCTGACCAGGATTTCGGCGGTTGCCTTGAAGTGCTGAAGGATACGGCAACGACCTGTGTACGGTATATGGGCGAGACGCCAGTTTTATCAGGGTGTTATCTGCAGGTCCGTGCGACTGTTAAAGCTGTTGCAGGCCCTTTGCCTGCTGTGCGTATTTCGGGTTGGGCTGGCAAAGCTGGCGAGAGTGCCGCGACAGGACTAACCACAGTTGGTCCAAGCACGCAGTTGACGACTTATGGTGACGTCGTGGAAATTACTGCTATCATCGCAATCGCTGATAAAACCGGCGTCGATATGGTGTGGGACGGCGCGTCCTACGGCCATCTTGGGATCGACCTGACGGGGGCAAGCGGTGGTTTGGTCCGCATCGATGATACCGTTGTTGAAGATGTGACAAGCTATTTCGCCCGCGATATGATGTCTGTTGTCGATGTGCGTGATTATGGCGCAAAGGGCGATGGAACTACTGACGACACAACTGCTTTTGAAGCAGCAGACGCTGTGGCGAATGGCCGGACGATTTTGGTGTCAGAAGGGAGTTTTTGAACTTAGTCAAGACGTGACGCTAGATAGCAAGGTGAAGTTTGAGGGCACGATCACACAGCCTGATGATGAGCGAATTATCTTGCAAAAAGGGTATAATTTTAAATCTTACCTCGACGCATTTGGTGACGAGGAAAGAGCATTTAAGAAGGCCTACCAAGCGCTTTTGAACTTTGCAGACCATGAGTCGCTTGATTTATGTGGCCGCCGAATTTCACTGAGCGCGCCTATGGACATGCAAGCGGCAGATCCAAACCGACCGACCTTCGCCACTCGGCGAGTCATTCGGAATGGCCAATTTGAAGCCATGGGCGCGAGTGGCTGGGATACACAAAGTGTCACATCTGCAGGTACCTACAACACTGCGAATACGACGCGTCTGACCAATGTGACGAATGTCGCAAACGTGCAGATCGGATCGCTTGTTTTGGGGACTGGGGTTGGTCGAGAAGTCTATGTCACTGGCAGGAGCATCGGCGCTAAGATCGTGTATATTAGCCAACCAATTTATAATGCGGCGGGCACCCAGACCTATACATTCAAGCGATTTAAATACCTGTTGGATTTTTCTGGCTACGACATTTTAAGCCAATTCGTTTTGGATGACATTGAGTTTCAGTGCAACGGGAAAGCCAGTGGGATCATGTTGGCCCCAGATGGCCTGACGTTTCATGTCCGTGATTGCTTTATCACGAAGCTGCTGGATCGGGTTCTGTTGCGAAAAAAGTTTTGGCCTTTCGGCGAAGGGAGTAATGGCGCACTATTTTCCGCGTAATCGTCACGGACGAACGGGGTAGGACGATGGTTGACTTCAAGGGCGTACATTTCCCACAGGACGCGATCTTGTATGCTGTGTTCTTCTATCTTCGCTATGCGGTTTCCTACCGTGATCTTGAGGAGATAATGGAGGAGCGAGGCATTGCTGTTGAGCATGGGACGCTGAACCGCTAGGTGGTTAAGTTTGCGCCGCTGATCGCAGCACAGGCGCAGTCCCAAAAGAAGCCGACCGCCGTATCTTGGCGCATGGATGAGACCTACATCAAGGTTAAAGGAAAGTGGACTTATTATTACCGAGCGGTCGACAACACGGGAAAAACCCTCGACTTCATGCTCTCTGAACGTCGAAACAAGGCGGCGGCCCAGCGTTTTTTCAAGCGGGTAATATGCACAGATGGCATGCCCAATCGAGTCGTCCTCGACAAGAGCGGCGCTAATCTGGCGGGTCTACAAAGTGTCAACGTGATCCTGAAGTTCAAGGGAGCTGGGAGCACCATCAAGATCCTGCAGGTCAAATACCTGAACAACATCATCGAACAGGACCACCGTTTCATTAAGTGGATCACGCGCCCTATGCTTGGCTTCAAGGCCTTCCACTCGGCCGATGCAACATTGGCTGGGATCGAGACCGCACACATGATCCGAAAGGGGCAACTCGATGCCAACGGGCTCACTGCATTCCAGCAGTTTGCGGGGCTCGCAGTATAATTGCGTCCGCACAACGGCCGCATTTAATCGTCAAGAAAATTTGTGATAGAACCACTATAACTACGTCCTGCATTTGGTTCTCTTTACAGCGTGCTATGTAACGGTGGCCTCGGGCTGGAAAATTCTGGGCGGCTTTGCTGGCTACATTAGCCTTGGTCACAACGTGTTCTTTGCCATCGGCGGTTATTTCGCGGGAATGATTTTTGCCCGCTACGGAATATCGACGATCATCATGGCACCGTTCGCGGGCCTACTTTGCGCAGCAGTTGGATATTTGATTGGAAGCGTTACACTTAAGACTCGCGGCCCTAGCTTTATCATCTTGTCACTCGCACTTGTCATGATTGTGCGGATCCTTTTCGATCACTGGAAATTTGTTGGTGGTGCCAACGGCGTTGCGCTAAAGGTTAACGGACTACCTATCGAATGGGCAAAACTGCCGTATTATTATGCCTTCATCGTTCTTGCAGCGTTCTCAGTCTGGGCATCTTACAAAATCAAACATTCCAAATTCGGCCTGGGTTTGCGGGCGCTTTCGTGGGCATGGCCGGCGCGATCTGGGGTGAGTATCTTTCCTATATCCGACCAAATATCTTTCTGATCATTCTCGTCAGTGTGAACATGGTGCTTATGTGCATCCTAGGTGGGAAGGGAACAATCGCAGGTCCTGTTGTAGGCCCCGTCCTGATCATCGCTCTCAACGAGCTTTTTGTGGCCACTTTGGGTTCATCCGAGATCAATATCCTTGCGACAGGTATGTTGATGGACATTGTGCTGCTGTTCTTCCCATTGGGAATTATAGGCACGCTGGCACAGCGCCACAAGCTGCCCCGCATTTTGAATTGGGATTGATCTGATGTGGTAAAACTTTGTGACAGAACCTCTTGCACGCCATCAACGGTCCGGCCCAACTCCGGAATTATTCAGGTTACCGCTCGAAACATGGAATTTGCGTTGAGAGACATCCTGGTAGCGCAAACTGTGTTGCAAACGATTGCGTTATCGTTTTATGGGTGACTGGTCATACAGACGGGGCACCTGAGCAAACATACGTGCGACGGCCAATTTGCGGAGAAAAAAGATGAATGAACACGGAATGTGGAATGCGACTGTCGGGTTGCGCGTATTGGGTCTGTCGGTCGAGGATGCGTGTTACAATGCTATCGAAACGCCGTTGCTTGAAAAAGCCGTCAAACGGGGTGAGGGCAAACTGAGCCGCAACGGCGCCCTTGTCGTACGGACCGGCAAATTTACCGGTCGATCACCCAAGGACAAGCATATTGTCCGAGAAGCATCGTCAGAGTCTTCCATTTGGTGGGAGGGAAACAACGCTTTGTCATCAGGGCATTTCGAAACGCTAAAATCAGACATCTTCGCATATCTTGCCAACAAATCGGTGGATGTTCAGGACCTGATCTGTGGCGCCGACCCTGCGCATTCCGTGAACGTGCGGCTGGTTGCAGAGTATAGCTGGCATGCATTGTTTTTGCGTCACCTTCTGCGTCGCCCTGACCAGGCCGATCTGTCGGAATATCTACCCGAGTACACGATTGTGAATGCGCCCGGTTTTAAAGCCGAGCCAGCACGGCACGGCTGCCGGACAGATACGGTTGTGGCCATGTCGTTCGATCAAAAGCTGATCTTGATTGGTGGCACCGAATATGCGGGCGAGAACAAAAAATCTGCGTTCACCATCCTCAACCATGTCTATCCAGAGCGCGGTATTCTGCCGATGCACTGCTCTGCCAACCATGCTGAAGGGGACCAGAAAGACACGGCAATCTTCTTTGGCCTTTCGGGAACTGGAAAGACCACCTTGTCCGCCGATCCTACCCGCGTGTTGATTGGGGACGACGAACACGGTTGGTCAGACAACGGTGTTTTTAACTTTGAAGGCGGATGCTACGCCAAAACGATCAACTTGTCACAACAGGCCGAGCCAGACATCTGGCAGGCGACGCATTCATACGGCACAGTTCTTGAGAACGTTGCGATGGATGAGACGACTCGGGAACTCGATCTGGATGATGGGCAGTTTACCGAGAATACGCGGGCGGCTTATCCGCTGACGATCCTTTCAAATGCCTCCATGACCTCCAGCGGTGATACCCCGCGGAATGTGTTTCTTCTGACCTGTGATGCTTTCGGGGTCACACCCCCAATTTCACGCTTGACCCCCGCGCAAGCGCGCACCTGTTTTTTGCTGGGCTTCACATCGAAGGTCGCCGGAACCGAGCGCGGCGTGACAGCGCCTACGCCAACGTTTTCGACCTGCTTTGGCTCGCCGTTTCTGACGCGCAACCCTTCTGTGTATGCAAAGATGTTCTCTGATCGTCTGGAACAAAGCGGGGCAAACGTCTGGCTTTTGAACACAGGCTGGACTGGTGGTGGCGCGGACACGGGCAAAAGGATGCCGATTGCGACGACACGTGCTTTGCTAAACGCCGCATTGTCTGGTGAACTGGATCACGTCGAAATGCGAACTGACCCAATCTGGGGAACCCTCGTTCCTGTGGATGGCCCGAGTGAAGCGAAAACCTACCTTAATTCACGCGCGACCTGGACGGACAAAGCTGCTTTCGACATCGCTGCCGACGCGCTGCGCGCCCAGATATCGGCCGAGATTCTCCGGACTGGAATTGAGAATAATCTGCTAATTATGACTGATTTCGAGGCTGCCTAAATTTATAAGGGTCACCAAAACGTCAAGAGCAGGCAGCACAAGTCTTAAACAATGGCACGCCAGATCAGCCGCACAGCCAATACCGCAAGAAGGACCATAACCCAGCGGTTGAAGGCTTCTGGCGTCAGTCTTTGCGCTGCTTTATTGCCGAGCGGCAGACACAACCAGACGGGGATCAAGGCCAGCGCACTGATGCCGATCCACTTCGGTGTGAGCAACCCTTCCCACCAAAGTGCGGGTGCCTGGATAAGCGAATTGGTCAGGAAGAATGCCGAAATTGTCCCGATAAACATCGGCCGCACGAGATTCTGGCTGCTGAGAAATAACAAAGCCAGCGGACCGGACGTACCGACCACCCCTTGCATGATCCCGCCAATGAACCCTGTTGGCAGACAAATCTTGATCGCGAAGCGTTCTGAAATGGAAAACTGCGGATCAACCAGCCTCAGGGTTAGATAGGCGGCCAGAAACAGCCCCAGCCCCAACAGTAAGGTGTCCTGCGGGGCGGTGGTAAGCATGAGTGTCCCCAGCACTACCCCCGGAATCGACCCCACCGACATCAAGATGGCGATCTGCGCCGGCCGAATATCTGCCCGGTAGTTCCAGACCTGCTTGGCGTTCATCACGATGTTGGGGACCACCAATACAAGGACCCCCATGGTGACGTCATAGAACGCGGCAATGATCGGCACGGCCACAATCGGGGTGCCGGATCCAGTCGCTCCCTTCACAAAACCGCCAATACCCAAAGCAATGGCGATGGTCAGCAATGCGACAGGGTCAATTTCTCCTATCATGTCAATTTTCCCATTCGAAGCTCAAGACATCGAATCGATGGCAATAAATTAGTGCAATCGTTTTCCAGAACTCTCCGAAACTGGCGCTAGCACTAACACTGCGCCAACTGGAAGAGCCTGATCTAAGCGCGTAATTCACTAGAAGAAAATTCAATTTATCATCTGTTTTCATCAAATTTTATTATATAGTTCGAAGCTACTCCCTGCAGTTTGTCAGATCTAAATTTTAAACTTGACCAATCATTAAGCTCTACATACATTTTAAGCAACCGTTTGCATAGAATGATGCAGGCGAGGTTTTTACAGAACCCTCTGATCCGTTCTGTTTGTTGCTTGGAGAAAAAATTGACCCCGCGAAACACTACTGAAACAGCGAAGTGTTGTTTCGGGCATGCCGCGGTGAAATGGGGTCTGGCTGGGCAGTAATCAGACAATTCAGAGTGAATTGAACATCCAAAGATTAATGCTCCTGTTTGGGCACTCACAAAAACTAAAAAGGAGAAAATACAATGACAAGATTGGTAATTGGTTGGGTCGGAATGGGCCGAATGGGTTATCCCATGGCTGAGCGTTTGTTGAAAGCCGGACACGAAGTTAGGATTTGGAACAGAACCCGAGCCAAGGCTGAACCTCTGGCTGAAAAAGGCGCAGCACTGGTTGATAGCCCTGCAGATCTTGCGGGCGTAGATGTGTTCTGCACGATGGTTTCGACCGGCAAAGACGTTGAACAAGTATACTTCGGTGACAATGGCGTACTGTCGGGCGAAGCATCGCCAGGCATTATGATCGATTGGTCTTCGATCTCGACGGAGGAATCCGCCTCTTTGCGTGAACGTGTCACGGCCCGCGGTTCAGAGTTCTTATGCTCACCCGTTTCTGGCAATGGCAAATGCGTCAAATCCGGCAAGCTGTCCGCCGTCGTGTCGGGGCCGGAATCGACATATAAAAAGGTTCAGGACATTATCGCCGCCGTAGCACCTATGGGCGTGGCTTACGTTGGTGACGGCGAGCTGGCCCGTTTCTGCAAGATCGCCCACAACGTGATGCTGGGCGTCGTAACCCAAAACCTCGCCGAGATCACGATCCTCGCGGAAAAGGCAGGTGTGCCACGCCTCGCGTTCCTTGATTTCATCAATAACAGCGTGCTGGGTTCTATTTTCACACGATACAAAACCAACTCGCTCGTCAATCTTGACTGGACGACGACCTTTACGCCGCATTTGCTGCGCAAGGACCTTGACCTGGGCCTGGGGGCTGCACGCACACTTGACGTCGCAATGCCGGTCACCGCCGCCACACGCGAGGCGCTGCAGGGGCACATCGGGGCAGCGCAGCAGACTTCTGATCCGGATGGTTATCTTGCTAAGGACTTCGCCATGATCCTCGAAACGATCGCGGCACAGTCGGGCATGACACTTAAGAGCGAGGACAGCCCCTATCCAACCGGACTTGAGCTACCGGAAGCCGCCGAGTGAAATTCGTCAATATCTTGAAACGGCTGCACCGGAATATAAACCGGTGCAGCGACATCCCGCTCCGATAATATTGGTCAAACGGGTCAACAAGGGAAAGAAAATATGATTTTCAAGAACCTTTTGGCAGGAACTGCTTTAGGCACGATGATCGCGACTGAGGTCGTAGCAAGAATCTCTATCGAGGTGTCGCTGTCTCTGACAGGGGCATTCTCTATCGGTGGGGCCAAGCATCAACAGGGCTACCAACTTTGTGTAGATCTCATCAATGAACGCGGCGGGATTAAGGGCGAAGAAGTCAAACTGATCGTGTCCGACAATCGCTCTTATCCAGCGACTGCGATCAATCAATACGAGCGTTTCATAGGCGTCGACGTTGTTGATGCTGTGTTTGGCACCTTTTCCTCACTTTTCACGTTTCCGGTCGCCAATATTCTCGCGCGGAACGGGTTGGCACCTTGGCCAAGCACCGCAAGCTACCACACATTCTGAACTGGGACTGAATAATGACACTATCGCTTTATAACGCTCCTCAATCTACCTGCTCACAACGCGTCCGCTTTGCGCTTCACGCAAAGGGAGTCCTCTTTGAAGAACATAAGCTGGATCTGTTTTTCGGGGACCAATTGACTCCGGAATATTTGGCCATCAACCCCAACGGGGTCGTGCCATCAATCATTGATGATGGGAATATCGTGATCGACAGCGCTGTGATCCTTGAATACCTAGAAGACACTCATGGCGACGTTGCCCCGATGCGGCCTACCGATCCAGTTGAAGCCGCAAAAATGCGCACAATGATGCGATTCATCGATGAAGTGCCAGCGCCAGCCATCCGCGTACCGTCCTACAATCTGGCCTTCTTGCCCCACTTTCAGTCCATGACCGAAGAGGCGTTTCTGGCCCTGTGCGACAGTAAACCACTGAGGCGCGAATTTCTGATGAAAATGGGGCGCTCCGGCTTTCCACAAGCGGATATGGAAGAGGCTCTTGGTCGCTTGAAGCGTGGCGTCGGCCGTCTTGCGGGCTGGCTGGACGAGAATGGGGGGCCTTGGATCATGGGGGATGCGATCAGCCTCGCTGATCTTGCGCTCATGCCAATCATCGTCCGGATGGATGATATCAACCTTGGCTACATGTGGGCTGACGAACCTGCGGTTCAGACATGGTTTGACGCGATCCGTGCACAGCCAGAATACGACAAAACATATTACCACGGGTCACTCTTGACCCAAAAGTATCCTCACCTTGCCAACCTCAAAGAGCGGCAGGGTTCTTGATCATGAGACAGGAGAAATCATGACATCTGAACCAGAAATCGCCTCTACGCTCGCTTCTGTTGTTGATCCACGGGAAACGATCATCACTGCGCAAGATCTTGGAATGGTCTTTGCGGCAGGATCAGTTGTTGCGCTCGAAGACGTTAAGTTTGAGATCAAACGAGGTAACTTCATCTCGCTGATTGGTCCCTCGGGTTGTGGAAAGTCCACTCTGCTGCGGATTGTTGCTGGCCTCTTGGAGCCAACGGGCGGCACTCTCTCTGTCAAGGGTGAACGGGTCACTGGACCGCGCCCTGACATCGGAATGATGTTTCAAAAGCCAACATTGTTGCCTTGGAAATCTGTCATGGACAACGTGATGCTGCCCAAGACACTTGGGGGTCGGGTGACTAAGGCCGACAAGGAAGAGGCGGTTGCTTTGCTGCATCTTGTCGGGCTAGAGGGTTTTGAATTCTCGTTCCCGGGGCAGCTTTCGGGCGGCATGCAGCAGCGTGTTGCTCTCGCGCGCCTGTTGAACACGGGGGCTGAAATCCTGCTTCTGGACGAGCCGTTCGGCGCCCTCGACGAATTCACAAGAGAACGTCTAAATGTGGAACTTCTGCGCATTCAGCGTGAAGTCAAGGCGACAATTCTTTTTGTCACGCACAACATTCAAGAGGCCGTTTTTCTTGCCGATGACGTCTTTGTGATGACCCCACGCCCGGGCCGTCTGGCCAAAATCGTAGGCGTCGACCTGCCGCGTCCGCGAGATATTTCATTGACCAAAGATGCAAACTTCAACCAGCGCGTTTTCGAAGTGCGCGACATTCTTGGAGGCACGATATGAGCACGGAAAACACAGCAACGACCAACGACCGCACCGGTGTTCGGTCCAGATTTCCACATTGGGCACAACACGTTTTTGTATTCGTGATTTTCATCTCGATTTGGGAAATGTCCGTACAGTTCAATTGGGTCTCCGCACTGATCTTACCATCCCCATTTGCGGTTGTGATTGCGTGGTGGGATCTGGCCATCACTCGTGCTATCATCTGGAACCATTTTTTCACGACACTGACAGAGGTCTTGGCCGGCTTCATTGTCGGAGCAACTTTCGGTCTCGGTATCGCGATAGTATCAGCGATCAATATGACATTCCGCCGGCTTGTATCGCCATACATGGTGGCCCTTCAGGTGACGCCACGGATCGCCATCGCGCCGATCATCGTGGCTTGGCTCGGTTTTGGAATGGAACCTAAGATGGCCATAGCAGCAATCATCTGCTTCTTCCCAATTTTTATCAACGCCCTAACTGGTCTAATGCAGGTTGACCGCGAAAACCTCGAAATGTTTGAAAGCATGCGCGCGTCCAAATGGCAGATTTTCCGTCATCTGCAATTGCCTGGCGCCCTGCCTATCATCATGGCGGGATTCAAGACCGGTATTTCGCTGGCGTTGATCGGGGCAATTGTGGGCGAATTCGTTTCGGCCTCCGAAGGTCTCGGTGTTCTGATCCAGCGCTTCAGCTTTCAGTTGCTGCTACCGGAAGCCTTCGCTTGCTTGATCATGCTTACAGCTATGGGGCTTTTTCTTTACGGCCTCGCGACGTTCGCGGACCGCCAAATCGTATTCTGGCAGCACGCAGATCTCGTCAACAAGATATCGCGTCGGATGCGCGCGAAGAATGCCGGACTTTCCGGTATTAAGCCTTCGAAATGAGGCAATTCGCATCTATTTTATCTGGGAGGAAAGTCACTATGAGAAAAACACTTTTGACAATCGCAACGATTGCCACCGCGTTCACCGCGATGCCAGTCATTGCCCAAGAGCTGAGCGAAATTAAGGTCCTTACACCACTGCCGCGCCATACCGCTTGGTACCCACTAATTGTGGGTGAAGCGCTTGGATACTTTGAAGAAGAAGGTGTTGTCGTAAAACTAATCGACGGCGGTGACCTGCCCGCGACAGCATTCCTTGAAAACGGCCAAGTGGACCTTGCATCCCTTGATCCATCTGAAGTGATCCTGGCCCATGAGCGCGGCTTTGACTTCGACGTAGTTTATGAAGTAATGCACGGCGCTGTTGAAGGCATTTTTGTGCTTGAGGACAGCGATGATGGCACATTGGCTGATCTGTCCGGAACAACAATCGGTATTGTCGGCGAAAGCGACCGAGGTTTGCTTTTATCCGCGCTTGGTCATGCAGGCTTGTCCGAAAGTGATGTCACAATCGCCGTTTTGGGTGAAAGCGCACCACTTTTGGCCAACTCACTGCAGAACGGTCAGGTTTCGGGCATCGTTGGCGCGATTTCCGATTTTGTCGCGATCCGAAGCCAGGGCATTATGATTAAGAACCTGCTGCCACCAGAAATGGGTGATCAGCCGGCCAACAACTTTGCCATTCGTGCTGATGCCATCGGTGGCGACAATGAAGAGGTATTGCAAGGTTTCTTGCGTGCATGGGCAAAGGGCTCATATGCGGGCCTCGTTGACCTGGATGCCACACGAATGATGGTCATGGAGGCGGATCCGGAGAACTGGATCAACGAAGAGCTCGGCACCATCTTTTTAGAGGCTGCACAAGACCTTCATCGTCCAGACGGTGAAGTGTTTGGCGACGTCCGGTATGGTGTTTGGGAGGTTGTTCTTAACGAGATGGTCGCAATCGACCTGCTCGGTGCGGCCTTCCCAACTGAGGAAATCCTCAACGACCACTACCTCGCAGGTGCAAACAACTTTGACCGCGCCGAAATCGATGGCGAAGTGGCCGCGTGGTAAAGACATCCAATAACATGACGGTCCGGCCTTGATTTTTGGGGCCGGACTACTCTTTCGAAAGAAACAAAATAATGACCACAAACAGTAACGCCCAGATCGATCCGCGTGTGGCCTCGGCCGCAGCGCATTGGTCGCACCGCTTTGTCACAAACGGTGTGCCATTGGCCGACTTTCAGGACGTGACCGGATCAATTCAATCCTGGGACGCATGGTGTGCTGCTTGGGTCGACCGCGGAGCCATTCACGAAAACCTGGCCCAGGAGGCAGCGCAAGCAGGCTACATGCGTAGTGCTGCGGGTCATTGGACCACGGCGGCAGTTTGCCATCATTTCGGCAAGTTTCTTTTCGTGCATGACACAGCACAGATGAAGGCTGCTCACGATCGCGCCATCGCAGCCCGCAACGCCTCACTGCCCCATCTGGATTCCCCGGGAGAACGCGTTGCGATCCCTTATGGTTACCACACACTTTACGCCAACCTGCGCCGACCGCGCGGCGCCGACCGCCCCCCTATCGTGCTGATGGTGATGGGGTTGGACAGTGCAAAAGAAGAAATGGATACTAACGAACAAGTGTTTCTTGACCGTGGAATGGCAACACTCTCAGTCGATGGCCCCGGTCAGGGTGAGGCGGAATATGACCTGCCAATTTGCCCTGAATTTGAAAAGCCTGTCGCTGCCGTCATCGATTGGCTGGAAACCCGCAACGACATAGATCCAGATCGGATCGGGATTTGGGGTGTGAGCCTCGGTGGCTATTCCGCCTCCCGCGCCGCAGCCTATGAGCCTCGGATCAAGGCCTGCATCTCTCTCACCGGTCCGTTTGATTTCGCAGAAGCCTTTGACCGTGCCCCGCCTCTCACCAGAAATGCCTTCATCGCGCGGACCTTTTCCGACGGCCCCAAAGCGGCACGCGAGGTGGCCGCGCGCATGACGCTGACGGACGCGGCACCCCTCATCCAGTGCCCATTGCATGTCGTGGGAGGTGCGCTTGATCAGGTGTTGCCACCCGAGCATGCCGAACGCCTAGCCCACGCCGCTTCGGGCCCAGTTGTTCTCACCATGATCCCCGACGGCACCCATGTAGCCAACAATCGCCCCTACAAATATCGCCCCCGCGTCGCAGACTGGATGTCGGATATTCTGACTTCATGAAGAGATTAGCAAAAAATTTACAGTTGAGAAACGGAGGCTCCATCCACTTCACTAGCGGACAGACAGGTCCTGCTGCCTTAAACAAGACTATTTACCTAAAAGAGAGAAAACATCATGTCTGATCGTCCATCAAATGCCCTCATGCCCAACTTGCTTACCCCAAAAGATATCGAACCGAACTGGCAATGGGAGGGGAAAATTCCTGCGTGGGGTCACTCCTCAGTTGATTTTGAAAAACGGGTAGATCACGACCGTCTGCGCCGCTACCGTTTGGGCCGCACGCGTCAGGCGCTCAAGGATTCCGACTGTGGAACGCTGTTGTTGTTTGATGTGAACAACATCCGCTATGTATCCGCGACAAAAATTGGTGAGTGGGAGCGCGACAAGATGTGCCGTTTCTGTCTGCTGACAGGCGATGACGCGCCCTATGTTTGGGACTTTGGCTCCGCAGCAGTGCACCACAAGAAACATTCAGATTGGTTGGTTCCAGACCACTGCCGTGCAGGTGTTGTCGGCATGCGCGGAACGATCCCGCCCAGCTTTGGCCTGATGAAAAAATACGCCGAAGAAATTGCGGGCTTGATTGAAGATGCGGGCATGAAGGGCATGCCGGTCGGTGTGGATTACGCCGAAACCGCGATGTTCCACGCCCTGCAAGAGGCTGGTTTGAACGTCGTGGATGGACAGCAAACCATGTTGGCCGCCCGCGAGATTAAGAACTGGGACGAAATCCAGCTGTTGACGCAAGCCGCCAGCATGGTCGATGGCGTTTACCACATGATCTACGAAGAGCTGAAACCAGGCATCCGCGAGAACGATATCGTCGCAATGTCCAACAAAATGCTTTATGAAATGGGGTCTGACGACGTTGAGGCAATCAACGCTGTGTCCGGTGAACGATGCAACCCGCATCCGCACAATTTCACCGATCGGTATTTCCGGCCTGGAGATCAGGCATTCTTTGATATTTTGCAATCATATCAAGGTTATAGAACCTGCTATTACCGTACCTTCAACATTGGAATGTCCACGCCATGTCAACGTGATGCGTATGAAAAGGCGCGCGCTTGGCTCGATGCATCAATCGCGATGATCAAACCAGGTGTGACGACGGATAAGGTGGCGGCAGTCTGGCCGACGGCGCAATCGCTTGGCTTCCCTGATGAATTGTCCGCGTTTGGCTTACAGTTTGGTCATGGCCTCGGCCTTGCGTTGCACGAACGCCCAATCATCAGCCGCGCAGTCAGTTTTGAAAATCCGATGGAAATCAAGACAGGCATGGTCTTCGCGCTGGAAACCTATTGCCCTGCAACTGACGGCTATTCGGCTGCGCGAATCGAAGAAGAAGTCGTCGTGACCGACACCGGTTGCGAGGTCATCAGCTTGTTCCCCGCTGCAGAACTACCCATCGCAAATCGTTACTAACTTCCCTGACCTGCCCGTTTCAGTCCCTAGCTGGAAAGGGCACTTTTTTTGGATACCCCCCATGAGTGATGCCAAAACCAACACCGAAGAATACCTGCGCATGTACAGCCAGATGGTCAGGATTCGCACGTTTGAGGATAATGCCAACCAACTTTATCTGTCCGCGAAGATGCCCGGATTGACGCATATGTATTCCGGCCAAGAAGCTGTTGCCGTTGGCATCTGCGAAGCCCTGAAAAAAACCGATAAAATTACGTCGACGCACCGTGGCCACGGACACTGTGTCGCCAAAGGCGCGAACTTCAAAGAGATGTTCTGCGAGTTGTTGGGCAAAGAAGAAGGCTATTGTCGCGGCAAAGGCGGATCGATGCACATCGCCGATCAGTCCAACGGCAACCTTGGCGCCAATGCGATCGTCGGCGGGTCCATGGGCATCGCCACTGGCTCGGCGTTCACGGCAAAAATGCTCGGCAAAGACGACGTTACCGTGTGTTTCTTTGGTGATGGCGCGACGGCGCAAGGGATTTTGTACGAGGTCATGAATATGGCCGCGCTTTGGAACCTACCCGTCATTTATGCCTGCGAAAACAATGGATACTCAGAATACACCAAGACCGCAGAAATCGCGGCTGGGTCGATCACAGCCCGTGCAGAGGCTTTCGGTATCGAGGCCTTCACGGTCGATGGGCAGGATGTCCTTGCTGTGAATGAAATTACCGAAAAACTGGTCGCTCGGTCACGCAAAGGCGAAGGCCCGTTCTTCATTGAATTGATGACATATCGCTATCACGGCCACCATGTGGGCGACATTAATCGCGAATATTATCGTTCTAAAGACGAAGAAAAACTGTGGAAAACCGAACGTGACCCAATCACAAAGTTCGCCACTTGGTTGACTAAAGAAGGTATCGCCAGCGACGCTGACCTTGCTGCGATGACGGCGGAGATTTCGGCCGATGCCGCCGCCGCAGTCGAATACGCGCTCGCTGCAAAATACCCGGACATATCTGAAGTCGACCAGCACGTTTTCGTGGCTTGAGGAGAAAAAGACTATGAGAGAAATCACCTTATCCCAAGCCGTTAACGAAGCCTTGGCAGAAGAAATGCGCCGCGATCCGACTACGTTTATCATCGGTGAGGACGTGGCAGAGGCTGGCACGCCGTTCAAAATTCTATCCGGCTTGGTCGAAGAATTCGGCACCGGACGCGTTGTGGATACACCCATCGGTGAACCCGGTTTCATGGGCCTTGCCGTGGGTGCGGCGATGACCGGAACGCGCCCCATTGTGGACTTAATGTTCGGCGATTTCATCTTTTTGATCATGGATCAGTTGTGCAATCAGGCGGCCAAAACCCACTATATGTCGGGCGGTAAATTAACGGCTCCGCTCGTGTTGCGCACAAACCTTGGTGCGACGCGGCGTTCTGGCGCGCAGCACTCGCAATCGCTGCATGCGCTGGTCGCCCATATTCCCGGCCTAAAAGTTGCGATGCCGTCGTCGGCATATGAGGCCAAAGGCCTGTTGAAAACTGCGATCCGTGACAACAATCCGGTTGTCATCTTTGAAGACAAGCTGATGTATCAGGACAAAGCCGAGGTACCTGAGGAGGAATATTTGATCCCGTTCGGCGTTGCGAACGTCAAACGCGCGGGATCTGATATCACCCTTGTTGGCACGTCATCGATGGTGCAGGTGGCTGAAAAGGCGGCTGAAATTCTGGCCGCTGAAGGCATCAGCGCCGCGGTCATCGACCCGCGCACCATTGTGCCGCTGGACATGGACACGATCAACGAAAGTGTGCGCAAGACCAGTCGTTGCATTGTCATCGACGAAGGCCACCAAAGCTTTGGCGTAACCTCTGAAATCGCCGCACGGATTATGGAGCAATCGTTTTACCACCTTGATGGGCCCGTCATCCGCATGGGCGCGATGGATGTGCCGATCCCGTTTTCACCCGCGCTGGAAGACATCACCGTACCCACTCCCGAAGGCGTCGCATCGAATGCACGCAAGCTTATGGCCGGGGAGATGTTTCATGGCTGATGTCATCATGCCCGCTCTTGGGATGGCGCAAGACACCGGCAAGCTGCTGCAATGGCTCAAGCAACCTGGTGATCCGGTGGCCGTGGGCGATCAATTGTTCGAGGTCGAGACCGACAAATCTGTGATGGAAGTCGAGGCGCAAGAGGCAGGCTTCCTCACCCAAGTCAGTGCGTCGGACGGTGACGACGTGTCGGTTGGGCAGGTCATTGCGGTGATCAGCGCCACTGTCGACAATGCTATTGCGGCCCCTGCACCAAAGCCAACGCCCGAACCTGATCTGGTCGCTGAGCCGCAGAAAACACCTGTTGCACAGGCCCCAGACACCGTTCCTATCGCTGCGCCTATGTCATCCATTCAGTCATCCAATGGCCGCGTTCTTGCGTCGCCCAAGGCCAAAAGGCTGGCGAAAGAACAAGATCTTGATCTCGGCGCATTGGCGCAGGCCGGACATCCGCAACCCTATCATGTCAGCGACCTTGAAACCCTACGCAGTCTGCCAGTGATCGCCGCCAGCCCCAATGGGCAAACTGTCATCATGGTCGCGACCAAACAGATCACCGCACGCTGTCCGCGCCTAGGGTCACGTGACTTTATCGACTGGATGGAAACGGACGGCGCGATCACCGTGGTGCCGACCGCCATATTCGCCAGCTTCGCCGCTGGTGCATTTCGCGCTGCCACTGAAACGGGAATCGTCGTGGTGCAGGTATCCAGCCCCGACAAGGATGACGTCTTTTTGCGTAATCCGGACTATTCGCGGCTGTCGGTTCCTGCGCCCGAAACCGACGACAACCCGACGTTCGTGCTGCACGACCTCAGCGACAGTTTTCTAACGTCGCTGCGTTTGGGCGACACAACTTTGCCAACTCTCAGCATCGGGGCGGACGGCGACAGTTATGCGATCACATTTGAATTCAGCAGCGAGCATATGACTGACGATCAGGCCATGGCCTTCGTCTCCGGTCTTGCGCGGAGATTGGCAGATCCACTGTACCACCTCGTTTAGGAAAACACACATGGAATATACCGACCTTTATATTAATGGCGCTTGGGTAAAAACATCCGAGCGGTTTGACGTGATCAATCCCGCCACCGAAGAGGTGCTGACGTCCGTTGCCTCAGCTGACATTGCAGCTGCAGACGCCGCCCTTGATGCGGCCGAGGCTGCGATGACGCTCTGGGCGGCGCAGACACCGCGCCACAGATCCGAGGTGCTGCGCAAAGCATGGGAATTAATGACGGCCCGACTTCCGGAATTTGCCAACCTCATCACGCTGGAAAATGGCAAGGCGCGCGCGGATGCCTTGGGTGAAGCCACCTACGCCGCCGAATTCTTTCGCTGGTTTGCGGAAGAAGCCGTGCGTGCCGATGGCATGATCACCCATGCGCCTGCGTCTGGTGCGCGTATCATCGTGCAGCACAAACCCGCTGGACTTGCCGTGTTGGTGACGCCTTGGAACTACCCCGCCGCCATGGGCACCCGTAAAATAGCGCCGGCTTTGGCGGCTGGTTGTGCCGTCATCATCAAACCAGCATCTGAAACGCCGCTGACCATGCTGGCGCTGATGCCGCTTCTCGAAGAAGCGGGCGTGCCGAAAGGCCTTGTTAATGTATTGCCATCCCGCAAGTCAGGCGCGCTGGTCGATCATATGCTGCACGACCCGCGTGTGCGTGTGGTCAGCTTCACAGGGTCCACTGGCGTTGGGCGGAAATTGCTGCACTCTGCGGCCGACCAAGTTCTGAAACCGGCGATGGAACTGGGCGGTAACGCCCCATTGATCGTGTTTGAAGATGCCGATCTTGATGTTGCTGTTGAGGGCGCGATGCTCGCCAAAATGCGCAACTTGGGGGAAGCCTGCACCGCCGCAAACCGCTTTTATGTGCACGCGGATATCGCCGAGGCCTTTACCTCGAAATTCACAGCCGTCATGGCTGCATTGAAAATGGGCGATGGAACAGACCCATCCGTTGACGTTGGCCCTTTGGTCAACGCCGACACCCGTAATCAGGTCGCAGCCTTTGTGGACGATGCCGTGGCAAAGGGTGCGCGTATTGAATTGGGCGGCAAAGCGCCAGACGGCGTCGGGTTCTACTATCCGCCGACCGTTCTGACGAACGTATCTCAGGACGCCAATTGCGTTGCGGATGAAATCTTCGGCCCCGTTGCCGCAATCCAGACCTTCACTGATCAGGACGACGTAATCGCCCGCGCCAATGACACAGAATACGGGCTGGTCGCCTACGTCTTCTCCGAAAACATGAAGCGCGCTTTGCAAGTCTGCGAAGCCCTCGATTACGGCATGGTTGGTCTGAACCGTGGCTTGGTCTCTGACCCTGCCGCACCGTTTGGCGGAACAAAACAATCCGGTCTTGGGCGCGAAGGCGGTCATGAGGGGATGCTGGAGTTCATGGAAACTCAATACATTTCGGCCTCTTGGTGAGCGCGCGGGTGGGCAGTTGTGAAATGAGACCAAGCGACATCTGCTGCAATGCGATTGCCCACGATCAACGTCATTCGAAAAGTGCGGCGAGGAAATTGAAGGCTCTGGGCACCGCGCGGCCAACAGTGTTCGCGCGGCTAGTTGTCATGCTGGCCGAATGGACACTGACTTTAAGGTCGGAGCCAGTCCGCGACAGTTGTACAGAAAGGTTGCGTGGACACCACTCTATAACTAAGGGTACTTAACCAGAACGGCGGGAAGAGGCTTCTTAGCTCCGTTCCCACCCAATTGATCCTAGAATGAGGCCTTTGGCGTGCACTCAGTGACTCTCAAAGATATTGCAAAAGAAACAGGCTATCATGTATCGACGGTGAGCCGTGCCCTTGATCCACGAACACGCTCGTCCCTCAGCGAAAAAGTTGTCCAGCAAATCAAAGAAGCGGCAAAGCGGATGTATTATCGTCCAAACAGACTTGCGGCGGGTCTGCGGACAAAACGCACCAAGACCGTGGGCATGGTAATTCCTGATATTTCGAACCCTCTCTTTCCACCCATTGTCCGCGGCGTCGAAAAGGTGCTGGAACCTTTGGGCTACGTGTCGATCATTGTAAACACTGACGGGCGCCGCGACCGCGAACAAGAAATGGTTAGCGTTCTGCTGGAGCACGGTGTTGACGGGATCATCCACGCGGCCGTCGAACGCGACGATCCAATTCTGGACGAAGTGCGCCGTGCTGGCGTCCCCTTGGTAACGGTCAACAGGGCATTGGAAGATCACAGCGTGCCCGGCGTGGTCAACGACGATGCGGACGGCATCGCCAAGATGTTTGAGCATCTTGTTTCTTTTGGTCATACCGATATCGCCCATATTGCAGGGCCCGAACAACTGTCGACAGGCATTATTCGGCTTGCCGCTTTTCGCGCAGCGGCCCTAAAATATGGATTGGATGTCCCAGAATACCACATTGCCCAGGCCGCCAGACTAGACGAGGAAAATGGCAAACGTTGCGCACAAGCGCTATTGTCCCTCATCCGTCCTCCGACTGCCATTATCGCCGCCAATGATCAATTGGCGCTTGGCGTGTTCGAAGCTATCCGGCAGATGAGCCTGTCCTGTCCTGATGATGTCTCCGTCACCGGATTCAATGATTACGGGTTCCTGAGACTCATCCCACCTGGTTTGACGACCGTTAAAGTGGACAAGCAAGCCGCAGGCCGGCGGAGTGCTGAGCTGCTCATGCAACTGATCGACGATCCAGACAACCTGACGGACAAACACGTCGTATTGCCTGTGGAACCTGTCTTTAGGGGCAGCGTCGCCGCCCCAAGGGTCACCGCCCTACATCTTGAGAAGCCTGCGGGCGTTCCCTGAGAAAATCTGCGTTTTTTGCGCTCGGCTAAGATCGGTTCCTTTCAACCAATCGACACCTGTCTTCGAGTTTGCATAAGGGTAATCGACAGCAAACAGAATCCGGTCAAGTCCGACCTGATCCAGGGAACAGCGTAGCGCCGCATCCGAAAAAAAGCCACTTGTGGTAATCCAGAAGTTACGGCGGAACACCTCTCCGAAGTGCGAAGGAGGGTTGCCGGGTCGTGAGAACGACTCATCGATCCGGTCAAGCCAAAAGGGGATCGCCTCTCCCAGATGTCCTATAAGGATCTTCAGATTTGGATGTTTCTCGAACAGCCCTGACAAGATCAAACGCACCACCTGTGTCCCTGCCTCGATGCCAAACCCCCACGCCGCTCTCGTCATCATGAAATGAGTCTGATCATAGGGCGCGTAGTAGCGTTCGGTTACTGTTTTGTCCGGTAAGCTGGGGTGGATATAGATTGGAACATCCAATTCCTCGGCCCGCGCGAAGATGGGCCAGTAGAATGGCAGGTCCAAAAATTCACCGTGGTTCATGCCATGGATCATCGCGCCTTTAAGACCCTTTTCAAGGACCGCTCGGCTCAATTCATCGGCCGCAGCCTCTGGCAGGTTCGTTGGCAGCATTGCAAAACCGTCAAACCTGTCAGGCCGCTGTGCAATGACCCTGGCTAGGGCGTCATTGACCTCGCGGCAGGCACCAATCGCGAGGTCATCGGGTAGCCGTTGGCTGCCCGGAGACTGGTGCGACAGGACCTGTTTATCGATACCAGCCGCATCCATTTCGGCGATCCGCAAGTCAAAAAAATCGTAGAGCCGATCCGAAACAATGGCCGGTGGCGACGCCGCTTTACCCAAATGCTGAGCAAGAGAGGTCTCCATGAAATGCTCTTCGACGGAGATCACCATCTGATTCTCTTCATTAATCATATTATTTCCTTTTTTTTAAAGGTATTAGCTGTGGGTTTTCATAACAGTTGACAGGTGTCCAAAGTTGCTGCAGCTTATCAATGCAAACGTTTGCCGAAAAGACAAAAACCACCCTAAGGGTGGAATTGGAACGTTCTAAGCGGCACAAAAACGAGCAAAACTCCCGAATGGTAGGGCCGCCATACGAGGGGTCGTCATCCAGCGCCGGAGGAAACCCTCATGGCACAGTAAGATGACAAATCGGCCATGGGGAGGATTACGATGACTGCAACACTTAAATTGAAAATTCGAACAATGCTCGGCGCCGCAACGTTGGCTTTATTCACGCCGGTAATCGCTCTGGCACAGGACACAATTGTTCATGGTGCAGATGAAGAACCCGCCACAATCGACCCTGCAGAGGTCGAATCCGGTGAAGGTGGTGAAGCCATTATTTTCCACGTGTATGATCGCCTTCTCACGGTTGGCGCGTCGTCATCTAATTTGGTCCCGGCCCTAGCAACCGAGATACCAACGGTTGAAAACGGCCTGATATCTGCGGACGGGCTGACCTATACGTTCCCACTGCGCCAAGGCGTCTCGTTTCATGACGGATCACCGTTCTCCGCAGAAGATGTGAAATTTTCTTGGGATCGGGTCATCGATCTCGAACTGCCGGGCTCTGGATATGAGATTCTGTCTGAGCGCGTCGCCGGAACACGGGTCGTGGATGATTACACGTTCGAGGTCACGCTGAACGACGTGGATGCAAGTTTCCTTTATTCTGCCGTTTTGACGATGACGGCGTCGGTTGTCAGCCAAGAAGCAGTTGAGGCCGCTGGCGAAGAAGTCGACGGTGAGTCTAACGGGCTGCTTAGTGACAACATGATTGGCACCGGGCCCTACACATTCGAAAGCTGGAACCGCACAGAGAACATGACGCTTCGTGTCAACCCTGACTACTGGGGAACCATAGCGTTTGATGATGTGCGTCTAGAGTTCGGTCTTGACCCAGATGTGCGCGTCCTTGGCCTGCGGGCCGGTGAGTTCGACACTATCGAAACGGACCCGTCCTACGTCGCTGACCTTGAAGGGGCAGAAGGCGTCAAGATTTACGCTGAAGGTTTGTTGTTGGAACCGTTGCATATCGCGTTCAACATGAATGTCCCCGAAGGGGCTTTGCCAGAAGGCGATACAATTCCAGAAGATTTCTTTAAAGATGTTCGTATCCGTCAGGCCTTTAACCACGCCTTTGATTACACCGCATTTGTTCAGGGCGCCCTTGCCGGGTTTGGTGAGATCAACCCACATTATGTGCCAATTGGCGTCTTCGGTCACGATCCGAACGCACCAGTCTACGGCGCGCAGAACCTTGCTGAAGCAGAACGTCTGTTCCGTGAAGTGGGCGTCTGGGATGAGGGATTTACTGCCACTGTTATTGTGGAATCCGGTTCATTGTTCGAAATCCAATGCCTGATCCTCAAGGACAGCATCGAAAGCCTGAACCCCGATATGCGGATCAACGTCCTTGGTGTGGCTGAAGCCGTCTTTGACGAAGCGATTGCGTCGGAAACTGTGAACTATGCAATGTGGGCGAAGAATGGTGACCCGGCGGCCGATCCGATCGACTACCTGATGACCTACGTGCATCCTGATGGGGATTGGGGCGAAATCCATGGCTTTCGTGACGCCTATGTAAACCCTGATCAGATTGCTGACTTGATCGACCAAATCGCCGTAGAACTTGATCGTGACACGCGTGCTGGGCTTATCAGTGAAGCTCAATCGCTGCTTTACGCAGATCCGATGTGGATCATTGGTGCGCAAGAGGGGGCAGTGACAGCCTACCGAGACGGGATTGAAAACATGGTGTTGCAGCCGCTATGGCCGCGCCCGTCAATCAACTTTGCAATCCTCGACAAGATTGGTGGCTAGCGCCCTTAGAGATACCGCGGGGGCGACAAAAAGGTCGGCCCCGTATCTACAGACTTTCAACGATTGTTCGCATTTTCCGGAGGCCCCATGCAGATTCGTGACTATGTCATCCGCCGCCTGCTAATCCTGCCTCTGCTGATCGTGGGTGTTTCGATCATTGTGTTCACCCTAACGCGGATCGGTGGCTCTCCCATTGGTGTCTATCTAAGTCACGAAATGAACGCCACGGAGGTTGCGGCCCTTGAAGAACGGTTTCACCTGAATGAACCACTTGTTGTGCAATACTGGTACTGGGCCAAAGGGGCACTTTCGGGTGATTTTGGCTATTCAGGAGTGGCATCCGCCCCCGTGTCAGAAGTCTTCTGGAAAAAGTTTGCCGCAACCATGGAATTGTCCGTCTTCTCGGCCCTCATCGCAGTGTGGCTTGGACTGAAATTGGGTGTCTTTGCGGGAAAACGGCGGAACCGCTGGCAAGATCATCTGACCCGGATCATTGCCGTTTCAGGCGCATCGCTTCCGCTGTTCTGGTTCGGGATTGTCCTGTTGATAGTGTTCTGGGCAAATCTAGGATGGTTTCCTGTGGGTCGCTCGGACGCGGATATTTGGGATTCTATTGCCCACCCTACTGGGTTCTACGCGCTCGATGGACTTCTTGCGGGCAGTATACCTGCGTTTTTCGATGCAATATGGCACCTTGTTTTGCCGTCAATCACTCTCGGGTTTGGGGCCGTCGCTATAATCACGCGGATGATGCGGTCCACTTTGATCGAGGAGTTGCAGCAAGATTATGTGGACGCAGCCCGTGCCAAAGGGCTGCCAGAACGCTTGGTGCTTAACCGGCACGCAAAACGCAACGCCTTGGTGCCAACAGTGACCGTGATCGGCCTGACAATTGCCTTTCTCATGCAAGGGGCAATCGCGGCAGAAATTATCTTCCGCTGGCCCGGTCTCGGGCGTTGGATGGCCGATGCCGTTGTCAGGGGCGATCAAGCGACCATCATGACCTATGTGCTGTTCACATCGATCCTGTTCCTCTTTGCAAACCTTGTCGTCGATATCGTTTATGCGAAGCTCGACCCACGTGTACGGCTGGGGGATTAAGTCATGGCAAACTCCGATATCTTGGCCCCATTAAGTGCCCGTCAGGTACGTTTACGCCGATGGCTTGATGTGCTGCGGTCCTTGATGAGCAATCCGGCAACGGCACTGGGTATGATCATCATCTTCTTGCTGTTGGCGATGGCGATCTTTGCGCCGTTTCTGTCAGCACCCAACACGCCGGATGCCTATCAAATGCCACGGGACTGGGGGGCAACGCGGATGCCTCCAAGGACGTCCGGCCATCCATTGGGCACGACGAACCAAGGCGGAGATGTGCTCTATGGCGTCATCTGGGGCAGTCGAACATCCTTGCAAATGTCGCTCGTTGTGGTCTCCGTCACAGTTGTAATCGGCGTTGCAATCGGCTCCATTGCGGGGCTTGTCGGTGGCTGGATCGACGAGACGCTGATGCGGATCGTAGATATTTTTCTGTCGATCCCAGAATTGATCTTCGCGCTAGCGGTTGCGGCAATTTTAGGGCCAAGCTTCACGAATATCATTCTGTCGCTGTGTATCGTGTTCTGGGTCAAGTATGCCCGCATTATGCGTGCCCAGATTATTCTGATCCGGCAGGCCGACTATGTGCAGGCCGCACGGGTAATGGGCGACAGCCGTTTTAGCATCTTTCGGCGCGACATCCTGCCAAATGCATCCACGCCGATTGCGGTTCAAGCAACACTCGACATGGGTAACATTGTTCTTGTCGGCGCAACGCTCAGCTTTATCGGTCTGTCTGAATCAGGGATTGCAGAATGGGGCGTGCTCGTCTCTGAAGGTCAGGCAGGGATTGCCTCGGGTCGGTGGTGGGCATCCACATTCCCCGGCTTGATGATCTTTCTCTGGGCGCTCGCATTTAATCTTGTGGGAGACGGGCTGCGCGACGCCCTTGACCCCCGTACGGAGGGACGCTGATGACGGCACATGATCTGCCAACCGCACCCGTGATCGCTGAGGTGCAAGACCTGCGCGTTCAATTTGGCAGCAAGCGCGGCAAGGTTCACGCAGTCGATGGGGTCAGCTTTCAAATCCTCGATGGGGAAATGCTTGGCCTTGTGGGTGAAACTGGCTGCGGTAAATCGGTGACGGGGCGATCGTTCCTCGATTTGATCCCGCAACCGCCAGCGATAATTGCCGGAGGAAAAGTTCTGTTTCGACCGCGCGAAGGATCGTCCTGCACGCAGTGTGGTGGGGACGGATGCGCGGCCTGCGGCGGAACCGGATGTGAAACCGTAGACTTGCTCAAACTCGCACCAGAGCAGATGCGCGCAATACGCGGCGCGCGGATTGCGATGATCTTTCAAGATCCCGGAAAGGCCCTGAATCCGACGCTGGCAATCGGTAATCAACTGGCTGAGGTTTTCATGCAGCACCGTAGCGCAGCATTGCTTGAAGACGCCGGAATCGCGCCAGAGGACAATGGATGGCAGGCGAATGCGCTGCGACGTATGGCGCATGACGAAGACCGCTGGCTGGATCGCCGGATGCGCAAATGGCCACCGCTGTCCCGCGGTGCGCGACGTCTGTCGGCCGCTGTTGCGGCGCGCGTAGCCGCGGCACTGGCGGAAACCCAGATCCCCAATCCTACCCGCGTGATGAAGGCCTATCCGCACGAATTATCCGGTGGCATGCGCCAGCGGGTCATGATCGCGCAGGCCCTTGCCTGCGATCCAGACCTGATCATAGCCGACGAGCCAACGACCGCGCTTGATGTAACAATTCAGGCCAGAATTCTGGAACTCATCAAAACTCTGCAACGCAAACGGCGGACCAGCGTGCTTTATATCTCGCATGATCTAAGCTTGGTGCGCCGGGTCTGTGATCGTGTTGCCGTCATGTACGCGGGACGCATCGTTGAGATTGGCACAGTGGTTCAGGTCTTTTCAAATCCGCAGCACCCATACACCCAAGGCCTGCTTGACGCAGTGCCCCGTGCCGGAACACTTCGCGGTCAGCTCGCGTCCATTCCCGGCAGTGTTCCAGAGCTGGTCAATCCGAAACCCGGTTGCCGTTTTGCTGATCGTTGTCCGCACGTCATGCCACAATGTACGAGTGCGGACCCCATTTCGTCACCAGTAGCACTGGGCCATCAAGTGGCCTGTTTTCTTATACACCCGCGCAAGGGCGAAACCCCGTTGGCCAAAGAGGCTGCTGTTTCATGAACCAACAACCGAAAATTGATACTGTCGCGCATAAGAAAGCTGGCGACGTACTTTTGTCCGTCCGCGACGTGTTCAAGCACTTCCCGATCCGCGACGGCATCCTGCAATCAACCGTGGGCCAAGTGCGCGCTGTCGACGGGATCAGCTTCGACATTCGGCGCGGCGAGACAGTCGGCCTAGTTGGGGAGTCCGGCTGCGGCAAAACCACCCTGTCCCACTGTGTCGCGGGCCTGACAACACCTACATCCGGCCAGATTCTGTTCAACACGGGGCGTGGCGGGCCGCTTGGGTCCAACGACCGGATCGACCAAATGACACGTGATCAGTACAAAATTTATCGCCGGAACACCCAGATGGTGTTTCAGGACAATTTCGCGTCACTGAACCCGCGGGAGTTGGTGGCTGATTGTATCGGTCGCCCTTTGCGGATCTACAATGAAGCATCTGGAAACAATTTGACCGAACGTGTCGTTGAGCTGCTTGAGCAGGTCGGACTTGGACGGCAACATCTTTATCGCTACCCGCATCAGTTCTCCGGTGGTCAAAGACAGCGGATTTCAATTGCCCGTGCCTTGGCTCTTGATCCCGATCTTATCGTGCTCGATGAACCAACGTCGGCGCTTGACGTGTCTGTACAAGCGCAGATCCTCAATCTGCTATGGGAGCTGCAGAAGGAACGAAACCTTGCTTACCTCTTCGTCACTCACGACCTGTCCGTCGTTCGCCATATGGCTGACCGTACGGTAACAATGTACCTCGGCAAAGTCGTGGAAACCGCCCCGACCGAGACCCTGTTTCGGGGCCCTGCACATCCTTATACGCAAGCGCTTTTGGCAGCGAAGCCTGATCTGGACGATGACCCCAATGTCCCCATCGCGACGCTGGAAGGTGTTGTGCCTGATCCAGCACGCCCCCCGCAGGGCTGCCGGTTCCACACACGTTGCCTTGTTGCCACCCCGGCATGTGGTTGGGAAGTCGACGACATCGTCCGTATTCTGGAAACAGACGAAGCAATGTTTCGAGACCTTCAAGGTGTAGCCCGCAAGAGCGATCTGGACGCGGCGCTGACATTCTCTTCCGAAGCAGGTGCCTCTACGTTGCATGCCGCAATGACATCAAATCGTATACCAGACAGCATGCGCGCGGCAACCGAACACCTGAGTGTGAACGGCAATACTTTGAACGTCCGGTTCCGCCCGACTGAAGAGGTCGAATTAACCAACCGCGGCGAGGATCATTTTGCCGCCTGTGTGCACGGCCAATAAAGCGGGGGTACCGTTCAATGGACAAACCAATAGCGTTTCACGTCAATGGTCAGCCTATCGAGATAAGGGCAAACCCAGGCCTTTCTCTGCTGACCGCCCTGCGAGAAAACCTTGACCTCAAAGCAACGCGATTTGGGTGTGGCGCGGAAGCCTGTGGCGCTTGCACCGTAATCGTGGATGGAACTGCGCGCTATGCCTGCACATTGCCGGTAGGTGACATCGAAGGGCAGCATGTGTTGACAGCAGAAAGTCTGGACGCCAAAAATTTCACCCATCCTTTGCTTGCGGCATTCCTTGCGCGGCAGGCGGGGCAATGTGGCTACTGCCTGTCCGGAATCTTAATGCGCGCCCGTGCACTGCTTGAATCGGGAGAGCAGGTAAACCGTCAGCGCGTCGCACAAGAACTTGACGCAAACCTTTGCCGGTGCGGTGCCCACGGTCGCATTCTGGACGCTGTCATGGACGCCGCCGCGCAAATGGGGGTGGCAAAATGAATGCAAGCGCAAAAATACCACCCGGACTGATCACCGCACCCTTGGTCTCTGACTGGGTGCAACCAGCGGACGGCGGCTTCGCACTGCGCACAGGACGCGCCGAATTAGGTCAGGGGGTGCAATCAGCGTTTTTACGTATCGCTTCGTGGGAATTGGGCGTGCCAGTTGAGGAGCTCAGAATTTCTGGCCCTGATACAAAAGCGAGTCCTGACGAGGGCTTCACTGCAGGTAGCCTATCCATCACACAGGGCGGTACGGCCCTTCGGGCGGCCACCTCCGCGGTGCGCGTATTGTGCCTTGCCGAGGCTGCGCACCGCTTGAATGCCAGCCCAGATATGCTTTCGGTGTCAAACGGTATTGTCCTCAATGGCAATGACACGACCAACCTCAATCTGGCCACGCTCGCAGCTGAGATCGACTTAAGCGTTCCCGTGGCTACCTATGCTGCCCCCTTTGGGCAACCAAAAGATGCGGCGCAATCGGCACGGCCCGATTTACGTAACAGAATAATCAGCGCACCTTTCGTTCACGACATGACGATGACGGGGCTGCTGTTCGGGCGTGTGTTTCCACCGCCCACATTGACGGCGCGGCTGCCCAAAAACTTCGATCTCACGGCGCTGAAGGAAAAGCCCGGAATCGTCGCTGTGGTACGAGACGGAAGTTTTCTAGGGATCGTCGCAAACAGCGTGGCCGAGGCTAACACTGCTGCCGCGTGGATCGAAGCGCGACTTGAGTGGGACGATGTAGTCCCCGCCTCCAACGACCCGCAGACTTTGCTGGGCGACAGCACCGCGCTCATGGACGTTTTGCTCGACCCGGGGACGGAACAACCGAGCGAGCATTCAACCATCGATATGACCTGCAAACGCCCGTTTCTGAGCCACGCACCGATAGCACCCTCTGCAGCACTTGCTAAATGGGAAGATGGCAACCTTTCCGTTTGGTCCCATACCCAAGGCGTCTATCCGCTGCGCAAGGCATTGGCGTCCGCCTTTGGCCTCACGGAAGAAGCGATCCACGTGGTCCATGTCTATGGCCCTGGCTGCTATGGCCACAATGGTGCGGATGATGCGGCGATGGATGCCGCCCTCTTGGCCAACGCGGTTCCGGGGCAACCAGTCCGGCTGGTCTGGTCACGTGCTGCAGAATTTCAGACAGCACCGCTAGGCGCAGCTATGTCCACGCGAGTGCAGCTTTGGATGGACGGCGCAAAGATCGCAAACGCACGCGTCAGTGTCACCAGCCCCCCCCACTCCACCCGCCCCGGCACTGCGGGTGCTGCATTTTTTCGATCCGGAACACTGCTATCGGATCCACAGCCCTTTCCGGATGTGCCAGATCTGCCGCCGGAACGAGGCCATGGAGCTACCCGAAATGCATTTCCCATCTACGACGCCCCTGTCCTAGTCGAACGCAAGCTGGTCAATGACCTGCCGTGGCGGACGTCTGCACTTCGCGGACTTGGCGCTCAGGTCAACGTCTTCGCCATCGAAATGGCGCTAGAATCCGCCCTAATTGCAGGGGGGCATGACCCGTTTGACGGTAGATTGGCAAATTTGACCGATCCTCGCTCCCGCACAGTTCTTGAACGGCTACGCACATTCAGCAGCGATCTAATAATGGATAGGGCAGAGGACCGCAGCTGGGGTATTGGCCTAGCCCGTTACAAAGGAACCGGCGGCTGGGCGGCAGTCATGGCAGAAGTCGTCCTAGCCGACGACATCCGTGTCTCACGGGTTCGGGTTGTGGCCGACATTGGCGAGGTTATTGATCCCGACGGTGCGCGAAACCAGCTCGAAGGTGGGGTGATTCAAGCAGTCAGTTGGACCTTGAAAGAAGCGGTGACCCTTGATGGGGCGAAGGTTGCCACGGCCAACTGGGAGGATTATCCGATCCTGCCTTTCTCAGAAGTCCCCGACGTTATGATCGATATCATGGCGCGTCCCAATGATCCGCCGTTGGGTTGCGCAGAAGTTGTCGCCGGCCCCACAACCGCAGCCATTGGTAACGCCTTGCAACGACTTATAGGTTTTCCCATTCCAAATCTGCCAATAACCCGAGATAGCATTGTAGCAGCCCTGTCCACTGTTTGAGAAATATTTCTCTGATCAATCCAAAGTTGGGTGATGTCAGACAAATGCGAACCAGTCTCAGTTCTCTAGCAACCTCAATCTGTTAGGCTGCGGGAGCGGGGCTCAATATTACTGCCGCTACTGTGGTGATCCATATGGGTTCTGTCGCTCTGGAGTTTTTGGAAGGCCTTGGGCATTTCCACGAACGGCGCGCCATTGCCTGCATCGGATAGACCTCACTTGCAGGGCCTGTGCTCCGGAGTTCAGCGACAAGATTGCTGACTTAATCCTAGCAACCAGTGATGACACGACCACCCATGAGGTGCGCCAGAGGGCCGTATGTAGGGGCTGTGGTGTGAGAGGGGATAACTCGTATTGGTCTTGTCCCGTTCACGTTCCGGTCTGTGAACTCATTTATGCGGCCTTTCGCTCAAAAGCC
>TARA_B110000503_G_scaffold23427_1_pt1 | contig 37541 bp, 32 predicted proteins | sample TARA_B110000503 | Tara Oceans TARA_B110000503 (sample SAMEA4397472) | marine metagenome | biome: Polar Biome; feature: [SRF] surface water layer (ENVO:00010504); material: water (ENVO:00002006), including particulate matter (ENVO:01000060) such as... | depth 5 m | reverse complement strand
CCTTATCCTTTTCTCTTTGCTCGGCTTAGAGGTCGCAATCGTTTCGCTGATTGACAGATCGAGTGAAGGTGAGAGATAACGAGCCAAGCCTTTCACTACTCTGAGTGCCCGCGCTCCTAAACCTAGCCGGGGAAGAGCTCTATTTTTTATACCGCCGAGAAATAGTTTGATACTCTTAGCGGCTAACTCGTTGTTATAGGAGAATTGTGATGGCGCAACTTCAGGATAAAGTGGCTATTATTACAGGCGCAGCACGTGGTCTCGGCCGCGCCTACGCAGAGGCTATGGCGCGTGAGGGCGCTGCTATCTTTGCCTGTGATGTTAACAGTTGTGATGAAACAGTGGCGGCTATTGTCGCGATGGGTGGTCGGGCGGAGTCGGCTGTGACTGACATCGCGAGTATGTCCAGTTGCACGGCGATGGCAGAGCAGGCGGTTAGCGCATTCGGAAAAATCGATGTGCTGGTCAATAACGCTGCGCTTTACGGCGGCCTGAAGGGCGCACGCTTTGAGCAACTGGATGAAGCGCAATGGGATGCGGTGATGAACATTAATGTCAAAGGACTGTGGCAGTGCTGTAAGGCGGTAGTCGATCCGATGCGCGCCGCCGGTGGCGGCTCCATTATTAATATTTCGTCACTGGCGGCGGTTTATGGCCTGCCCTATGGTATGGATTATGTGGCATCCAAGGCGGCGGTGATCGGGATGACGCGTGCCATGGCGAGGGAGTTAGGTAAGGATCGAATTCGTGTCAATGCTGTAGCGCCATCAGCAGTAATGACAGAAGGCACTGAAGAATTTTTTGGCGAGAAGCTGGAGAAAGCTAAACAGGTAATCGCCTCCGGACAGCTGATCCAGCGCAATCTTCAAACAGAGGATCTGACCGGGACGATTGTCTACCTTGCATCTGATAGCAGTGCATTTGTGACCGGGCAAACACATATGGTCGATGGTGGTTCGTGGTTTCTCTAGGCCCACTTATAAGTTTTTTCGAGGATACATACTGTGGCAATTGATCAAACCCACCCCGAAATTCGAGCGGCTGTGTCCAGCCTATGCTCGCAGTATCAGAGTAATTATTGGCGAAAGATGGATGCTGCAAAAGCGTACCCCACTGAATTTGTTCAGGCTCTGACAAGTGGGGGCTTCCTTGCGACGCTGATCCCAGAGAATTACGGTGGCGCTGGTCTGCCCCTTGGCGCTGGCTGTGCTGTCCTTGAGGAGGTGCACCGAAGCGGAGGCAATGGGGCGGCCTGCCATGCGCAGATGTACACCATGGGCACCCTGTTGCGCCATGGCAGTGAAGAGCAGAAAGAGCAGTTTCTGCCGGCCGTCGCTGATGGTAGTTTGCGCCTGCAAACGTTTGCCGTGACAGAGCCTGCCAGTGGTACCGACACCTCGCGTATTCGTACAAACGCTGTGCGTGACGGAGAGGACTATGTCATCAATGGCCAGAAGGTCTTTATTTCTCGGGCCGAGCACTCCGACCTAATGATACTGCTGGTCAGAACTACGCCTAGGGACCAGTGCGTCAAACATACCGATGGTATGTCTGTGCTGTTGGTGGATATGCGCGAAGCGGTGGGTAATGGCTTGACGATAAAGCCCATTGAAACGATGATGAATCATGCCAGCACCGAATTATTTTTTGATGATCTCAGGGTTCCCGCCTGCAACTTGATTGGTGAAGAGGGTCAGGGCTTCAAGTGTATTCTTGACGGCATGAACGCTGAACGTATTCTGATCGCAGCCGAGTGTATTGGTGATGCTCGCTGGTTTACTGCCAAGTCGGCAGATTATGCGCGCGAACGTACCGTATTTGATCGCCCCATCGGGGCCAACCAGGGCATTCAATTTCCTATCGCCAGGGCGTATATCCAGACCGAGGCAGCTGCGCTGATGGTGCAGCAGGCGGCTGATTTATACGACGCTGGCAGTCCTGCAGGGTCAGAAGCGAATATGGCAAAACTGCTGGCTTCAGAGGCAGCATGGGCGGCGGGAGACACCTGCATTCAGACGCATGGTGGCTACGGGTTTGCCACGGAATACGATGTCGAGCGTAAGTTTCGTGAAACTCGTCTCTACCAGATAGCGCCTATATCGACCAATCTAATTTTATCTCACATCGCTACGCGTGAGCTTCAATTGCCGCGGTCTTTTTGATGGGGCTTGCACTTGAAGGTGTGCTAGTCGTTGCGCTGGAACAGGCTGTCGCCGCCCCCTTCTGCACGTCACGTCTGGCTGACGCTGGAGCGAGGGTTATCAAGGTCGAGCGACCAGAGGGCGATTTTGCGCGAAGTTACGATGATGTGGCAGATGGCGAGAGCGCTTATTTCGTCTGGGTTAATCGCGGCAAGGAATCCATTTGTCTGAACATTAAGGATTCGCGTGATGCCGACTTGCTGCGACGAATACTGTGTGAAGCAGATGTTTTTATTCAAAACTTTGCACCAGGTGCTGCTGCTCGAGCAGGCTTTGATGCCGATGAATTACGCCAGGCTAACCCGCGGTTAATCACTGTTGATATCACCGGTTATGGCGCCAGCGGCCCCTACCGAGATATGAAGGCCTACGATCTGCTGGTGCAGTGTGAAAGTGGTTTGGCGTCCATTACCGGAGCACCGGATCAGCCGGGTAGGGTAGGGGTATCTGTCTGTGATATCGCCTGTGGTATGTATGCGCATGCCGGGATACTGGAAGCGTTGATTGAACGCCAGAGGACCGGGCTTGGAAAAGGTCTTTCAGTGTCACTGTTTGATGCGTTAGCGGACTGGATGACAGTGCCGTTGCTGCATCAGCAGTATACTGGCACAGCGCCCACCCGAATGGGGCTCAACCATCCCTCTATTGCACCCTACGGAGCCTATACCTGCAAAGGCGGAGTCCAGTTGGTCATCGCGATCCAAAATGAGCGCGAATGGATGCGTTTTTGCGATGATGTGCTCGAGCTTCAGACGCTGGCCGAGGATGCACAATACCGTACCAACATTGCACGTTGTATGAACCGCGCGGCACTGGATGATAAGATCAATAGCGTGTTTTCCAACTTAACGCCCCAAGAGTTGGAGCGGCGGCTATTGCAGGCAAAGATCGCCTTCGGGGCAGTGAACTCAGTGGCTGATTTGGTCCAGCATCCGCAGCTACGTCGCACGTCGGTGGTGACACCTTCTGGGAGCGTAGAGCTGGTAGCGCCACCGGTAAAAATAAGTGGCGAGCAACACCCATTACGGCCGGTGCCAGGGCTGGGAGAGCATACCGATGCAATTCGTCGGGAGTACCATAATGATATCTGAAGGCGCTGTTGGCGCTGTCTCGATTGATCGTGTATGAGCACCGTTGATATTGAATTCTTACAGGGCTGGGTTGGCAGTACTGAGACGCATTGCGATGTGATATCAGTTGCGCCAGTGGCAGGGCTGTCCGCAAGCCTAGATTACCTAAGCCCTCTAGCGCAAGTCGGCGAGGCACTGCCGCCGGGCTGGCACTGGTTGTACTTTCGGGACGCTGTTGCGGCCTCAAAACTAGCGGTTGACGGACACGTAAGACGGGGCGAATTCATGCCGCCGGTGCCGCTCTCGCGTCGTATGTGGGCGGGCGGTCGCCTGCGTTTTTTTTCGCCAGTTATTATCGGTGGCGAAGTCCGTCGGGTATCAACCATTGCGTCCGTTACGCATAAAGCGGGTCGCAGTGGGGCGTTGATTTTTGTCACGCTAAGCCACCAGATTTTCCAGCAAGACAAGTTGGCCATTGAGGAAGAGCAGAATCTGGTGTATCGAGACTATGACACTGGTAAAGATGTAGTCAGGCCTGCGCCAGCAAAGGCTCAGTGGTCTAGGGAGATCTGTCCAGATTCCGTACTGCTGTTTCGGTACTCCGCACTGACGTTTAACAGTCACCGCATTCACTTCGACCGGAACTACGCCACTCAGGTTGAGGGTTACAGTTCGCTGGTCGTGCATGCGCCGTTGACGGCGACACTTCTCCTGGATTTGCTCCGCCGCGAATTGCCCGATAGCGCAGTGAAAGAATTTGAGTTTCGCGCCATTAAGCCTCTGCTTGAGGGCGCTCCACTGTTTCTTCAGGGTCGAAGGGATGATCAGAAAGTGACTTTGTGGGTTCTGGATGACTCGGGCGCGCTGGCTATGGAGGCGAGAGTAACCTTATTTATGCCAGAGAATATTTAGCCAGAACGTCGAGCGATTTTTCGACGGAGTCTTCTGATAATGCTAGTCGTTAATACCTAGAATAATTCAATCTAAATTCGAATCTTTCGATGTAGCTTCCGGAATTTACATTGTTAAAACCGTCGATTGCCAACAATACGATATCGAATAATGTAATAACAAGATATTCAAAATTGATATATCTAGAATCTATAAATGCACAATACACTATAAAAATAGTATTTTATTAAAAAAATGTAAAATAATTGAAAGACTCATCCATGCGGAATGTGAACTTCTTGTGCGCAATAGGTCTGGCATAGTCTCTCTCTAAGGCGCAATCTATGCTAAGCGTTGCATGTGTAACGCGTGCATGATGAAGAGCGGTGCTGAACAGTATGCAAAAAAGGAGAACTCAAGACTACGATGTGACGGCCAATGGGTTTACCCTCATTGAAATGCTAGTCGCCGTTCTGATTTTGGGTGTTCTTTTACTGGTAGCGGTTCCCGGTTTTTCTGATCTTATCAGCAATAATAGGATGGTCTCCGAAGTATATGTTCTGCGTGCTACGCTAAGTCATGCGCGCTCGGAGGCACTGGCGCGTCGTGCGCCCGTGGTGGTGTGCCCTACCACTGACGGCCTCGCTTGCGCGGACTCCAACGATTGGTCGACCGGTTATATGACCTTTGTCGATACCGATAATAACAGTGTTGCCAATTCCGCGGATGTTGATGAAGAAATTATTCAGTGGGAGGCCAGGCAAAGCCCTGTCGCGATAGGCTTCGATAATGCCAGTAAGCGCGTGCGTTTTGGCGGGCAGGGCATCGCACTGGGGTTTGAAGGGACCTTCACGTTTTGTGACAGCCGCGGGGCAGGCGATGCCCGCGCACTCATTCTTAACCCGGTAGGTTCGCTGCGAGCCGCTCTCGATGCCGATGCCACGCTCGATGGCATCGTCAATGCTCTGGATGATGCTAATGTCGTCTGCAGCTAGAAAAAGACATTGTGTGGGCAGCCCAGTCCAGTCAGGCTTCACCCTGATCGAGGCACTGGTTACCGCTTTCATCCTGGCAGTGGGGATTATGGGTATTGTGAGCCTGCTGTCTATCTCCAAAGTATCCCAACACGCGTCTATACAACGCACCCGAGCGGTGGTGTTGGCAGATGATATTCTGGAACGTATTCGCAGGAATCCGGCGGGCATGTCGGTCTATAATATTGGCCTGTCGTCTCCGTTAGGCGATGCGAGTAGAGGGATGGAACCCGTGCCTAATTGTTACTCTGCCACCTGTACCCCAGCTGAACTCGCCACTCATGATCTGTGGGCCTGGGAACGATTGCTGGATGGGACCTCAGCCATTGTCACCGATAGTGGGGTGCCTACGGTAGGTGTCCGAAATGTGAGGGCGTGTGTCGACTTTACTGCCGATGACGGCAGAGAGAATACCGGGATAGTGGATGTGGTGATCCAATGGCAGGGATTGCAAGAAACAGCGGACGCAGTCATCAGCGGAGGAACACACTGCGGGGGCGCAACAGACAGTGACGCCACCCGGCGTCAAGTCATTTTGAATAGCTATATAAGGGATGAGAAGGAATCGTGAAACACGATAGGTGCCATAGAACCGCGCATAAAATCACGAAGGGTTTTTCTCTGATGGAGCTCATGGTTGCCATGGTGCTGGGTTTCATTGTCATCGGTGGCGCTATCTCAGTCTATCTGGCCTCCAAACGATCGCTGACAGAGGTCGATCAGGTGGCAACGCTCTCAGAGAACGGCCGTTTTGCGTTGCAACTGCTTGGCTACTCTGTACGGCATGTCGGCTTTTATGGCGGCCCTAACCCCGACTACTACTACTGTGACCCCAGCGATCCCTGCATCCCTTTGGAGGCGCCGGCTGGAGACTGCACCGGTGATGCAGCGGCCTACGACATCGGAAACTCATTTTTTGCCCTTCGCGCGGTGCCGGAGCCCGGCGCGACCCGCGCGACGGTAGCCGGTTGCATTACGGATGCGATGCCCTATACCGACGTATTGGTTATTAAAAATGCTGGCTCCACTCCCCTTTCTGGTGGATGGAGCAGTCAGCAAGCCTACGTCATCGCAGGCAGAGTCTCATTCGAGCTGCGCGATGGAGCAGACATGCCGTTTGATATCGGTGAAAATAATGTCGCGTATCCCTACCGCCTACAGATTTACTATATTCGCGATGGTGCCACACCGACTCTCAGCCGGAAAATTTTGGCTTGGGATGCAGACACTGAATCCATGTCGATACAGACCGAGGATCTGGTGCAGGGGGTAGAAAATATGCGCTTTCGATTTAGCTATGATTCTAACAACGACGGTGAAGTGGACACGCTGTCGTATTTGGGCGATGTCAGTGCCGATGCCTGGAATCAGGTGACCTCATTACAGGTCTTTCTTTTGCTGGCCAGTGATGTGATCGACCCCAACTACACGAATGAGAAAACCTATCAGTTAGGCGATATTGCGGTTAATAAAGAATACTGGGAGCTCTATGGGCGCTCTGTGAACAAGCGCAGAATTCTCCTGCACTCTGATATTACACTGCGCAATCGAAGGCTGGCCTGGCGTAGAGGGGGACAATGAGCAATCCAATCCTAAACGCAATGAAAAATCCCACGCGGCAGACCGGAGTCGTTCTGGTGACAGGGCTGTTGTTTCTTCTGGTGGTGACGATTATTGCGGTTACGGCTGCTAACAACAGCACGCTGGGTCTTAAAATGTCTGACAGTTTGCAAGATTCGTACCGTTCATTTCAGTCTGCAGAAGCGGGTATCGATGCCGTGCTGGGACTTGCGGGCACTGCCTGGGACCCGTTTAAAAGCAGAGATGACACTGCCGCCCCGTTGCAGGGCTTTACTGATTTCGAGGGGCGCATGAATCATCCGTTTAGGAATCAGGCGTCAGACCCTAACGCTGTGCCCATTGACGTGGACGTAAATTTCATCTCAACCGATCGCTGCAGACTGGTTGATTACAGTGATCTATTTGATTGTGACTACTACCGTATTAAATCCGAACATGTCGAGCCTGGCCGGGCCAGAACCCAGATTCAACTCGGCGTCGCCGCGCCCACACCAAAGCAGTGATCCAACGAGCCCGTCAGCTAAGTATCCGTGGAGGACAGTGCCATGCTTAACACAGTGACCCAACCATTATTAGCCGTTCTAGCGGTTATCGCTTTCGCTTCGATAAGTGCTAGCTTTCCGGCTGCTGCCGATGACACAGAAATTTATCAAGCCGATTACGATACTTCAAGCGTCACTGCCCGGCCCAAGGTGCTGGTCGTTTTTGATGACTCCGGAAGTATGAAAACAAATGTTGCCGGTCAGCGTCCCCTCTATGATCCTAGTGCAACGTATACCCAAACGTTTACACCCGGCCGTATCTATTGGCCCACAGGAGACAGTGTAGACGGTGACGGTATAATCGAGACTAACAGCGACTATTGGTTCACTGATACGAGTAACCGCTGTGCCTCTTCCTATGAGTCTCTGGACAAACGGGGACGTTTTACCGCCAACCGCGCTAGGCGCTGGGTGGACTCGGATGCCAGCGCGGGGCAATTGTATTGCACAATGCAGTGTACTGCCCCGGCAATATTTAGAGAGAGCGGTTCCAATGGCGCCGGGTGCTATACAACAACAACGACCGGTACTCCAGTGGAAAAGCTCGTTCTCGTCAGAGACAACGACACTAGTGGTTGTCATGTCGATGGCCTGATCTACGCTAACCCCGAGGGACCCAACAATGATGGTTGCTATCAGTACGTGACATCGAGCGATCCTGTCGTAGGGTGGATAAACCGGTCGAACGATGACGATAACAGCTGTTCTGAGGGCACTTATATATATGTGAATCCGCCGGGAGGGAGTAATAATTATGATGCCTGCTTTGAACAGGTCGACGAGCCAGAATTTACTGATATAACCATCGTATACGAGTACGTAAGTGCTCAGGTACAGGTTTGTGTGGACGATACGGCTATTCCCGGCACATGGGCGGGGCTCGCTAGCGGCGTGCACTCGCCTACTCACGTCGAGTGCATCAATGATGTCAAAGACCTTGTTGATGATAATGGGGATTTCCAGACTGCCGGATATCCTCAGAACAATGCGCTTAACGGCAATGAGTATGGCGCCGACGTTGATCCAACGCTGGGGTGGGGTGATCAACCCTATGTATTTTACACTTCACACTACCTAAATTATTTGTACCATAACCACACACTGGTCACTCTCACTAGGCTGGAAATAGCGCAGGAAGTCGTGGCTACCATCATCGACAGTAATCCTGGGGTGGACTTTGGTTTGCTTGAATTCAATTACTTTGAGGGTGGACGGATAGTACATCGCATCATACAAGATATGAGCGGTACCCAGCGCAACAACCTGATTGACCTAGTCGAGGATATAGAGCACGCAGGTAGCACGCCAATGTGTGAATCCATGTATGAGGCCTACAACTATATTGCGGGCAGTCCGGTTTACTATGGTAATTCGGCAGAATCAGGCAGTGATTCGAATGGAATCAAGGACAAATTGCCAAAGGATTCTCTCGCCGAGAGCGGCGGCACGTATATTTCTCCCAATACCGAATGCGCCTTTACCTATATCATTGTTGTGACGGATGGCCTACCGCAAAATGACACCGGTGCGAATCAACGGATTAAGACCCTTACCGGAAAGGACTGTGACGTTTATAACAGTGACGACAGTAGCGAGGAGGCTGAAAACTGCCTACCACAACTGACCGAGTACATGGCCAACAATGACCTCGCGCCCAATACCGATGGAGACCAGTTCGCGATTACCTATACCATTGGGTTTGCTACCGATCAGCAACTGCTGAGGGACGCCGCCGAGAATGGTAAAGGAGAATACCAGACGGCCGATAATGTTCAGAGCCTTACTGAAGCCTTTCAGGGCGCCATTGTCGGTATCCTCTCGCAGGCAACCACCTTCACTTCTCCCGCTGTTGCTGTGGACACGTTCAACCGTACCCAGAGCCGGGACGAGGTGTTCTACGCGATGTTTAAGCCGGGCGCTACTGTGGACTGGATAGGCAATATTAAAAAGTTGAAATTGGATGCAAACGAGGTGCTCATTGACTCTGCAGGTCAGCCTGCCGTGGATGGGACGACAGGTTATCTGAAGGATAGCGCAACGACCTTCTGGAGTGCGGCGGCTGATGGGGGGGATGTCGACAAGGGCGGCGTCGGCGCTCTGCTGGCCATTCGCGATCCGGCTACACGTACCATTTACAGCAATACGGGGACTAACGGTGCGTTCGAAGCATTCAACAGAACCAACTTCGATGCCGGCGCACTGGGGCTTACATCGGATGCCGAATTATACCTTTTGCTAGGAGCCTCCACCCAAACGGCGGCTAACAAGCAGATCGATTGGGCCAGAGGTTATGATGCCTACGCGGTCACCAATGACCCTAGGAGCTGGATTCTGGGCGATATGCTGCACAGCCAGCCGCTAGTGCTCAACTACGGTGCCAAGGGCAGCTTTACACAATCCGACCCCGACCTGAGGTTGTTGGTAGGGTCTAATTCGGGCTTCGTACACCTATTTGGCAACAGTGATGGCGAAGAGGACTGGGCTTTTTTCCCCAAAGAGCTCGCCTCGATTCTTCCCAAACGCAGGCTCAATACGCTGTCTAATGTCCACGTCTATGGGATGGATCTGACCCCCGTAACCTATACATACGATAGTAATCAGGATGGCACGCTTGATTCCGGTGATGGCGATAAAGTCTGGGCCTACCTTGGAATGCGCAGAGGCGGCCATGCCTACTACGCACTGGATCTGTCCAACCCTGACAGCCCGTCTTTTATGTGGCGCATTGACAACAGTACACCCGGCTTTGATGAGTTGGGGCAAACCTGGTCTGAGCCTGTCGTGACGAGAATACCAGGCTATGTTGATGGTAACGGCGTGAAGAAACCGGTGCTGGTGTTTGGGGCCGGCTATGATGTCAACAAAGATGAACCGGGCTTGGGAACTCCCGATCAGGAGGGTAGAGGCCTCTATATCGTGGATGCCGAGACCGGTGCTCTGGTTTGGAGTGTGACGCCTGCAAACAATAGCGCTACTAATTTGCAGGAAGAAGGCCTTCTGCACTCGGTGCCTGCTGAAGTGGCCGTGCTTGACAATAACGAAGACGGAACTGCCTACCGAATTTACTTTGGCGACACAGGCGGCAATTTGTGGCGTGTTGATCTGTCGGGTAATGTGCTGCCCACGTCCAGCCAGGATACCTGGCAAATTAACAAGCTGGCTTCTTTTAATGGCGGCAGCGCCGCCAGCGATAGGCGTATCTTCAACAAGCCAGACGTGGTCCTAATACGTTCGCGTGGAGAAGTTATCGATGCCATTATCATCGGTACCGGCGACAGAACCAACCCGAATGCTACTGATGTCGACAACCGTGTCTACATGATTCGCGATCGTGCAACCCTGCCATACAGCACGGTGAGACCCACTCTCAGTGAATGTACAGACCCTGATGTTTTGGATTTTCGATGCGGTTGGCCAATTTCAGAGGCCACTCTTTACGACATTACTGATAATGATATTGTAATCGGGACAGGTGAGGAGAAAATCATTGCGATCGAAAGCTTGAGGGTTGCCGATGGCTGGGCGTTTGACTTGCTTTATGCGGGCGAGAAAGGCTTGGCAAGTTCGGTCACCCTTAACGGCAAGGTGTATATAGGCACTTTCACACCGCCAAACTTGTTCAGTGACATCAATTCCTGTGTCCCGGCGTCGGGTACAGGCCAGCTGTATGTCATGGATATCTACGATGGAGACAGGGACGCGATCGATCTCGGCCCTATTATTCCCGATACGCCCGCGCTGTATTTTTCTGACGATAGCAGTATCAGTATCTTGCTGCCTTTTGGAGTGCCGGATGTACTTGTTGATGGAATAATAGATTGCAAAGGGGCCTCCTGCGACCCCGGCGAGTCCATACCGCCCCCTTACGGCAACTATTGGTTTCAGGAGACGTACTAGTGACTCGGGTGATAGGTTTCCATCCTAGCCATTCTTCGCCAGCTAGGGGTTTTACGCTGGTTGAATTGATGATTGTTATCGTGATCGTTGCAATACTGCTGGCGGTGGCTGTGCCCAGTTACCAAAATAGTGTGCAGAAGGGCAGGCGTGCCGATGCCAAGTCAGCCCTGCTCGATGTTGCCAATCGGCAGGAAGGCAATATGCTGGATAGGGGAACCTATTCTCTAGAACTGACAGACCTTGGTTTTAATCAGAACCCTTATCTCTCTGAAGAGGGGCACTACAGTGTGGCAGCTACTGTGTGCAGCGGCGGTTCAATTGCGCGCTGTTATGTACTGACTGCGACACCCCTGTCGGGCTCGCCTCAGGCAGATGACACGCGATGCACTGCCTTTATCCTTCATTCGAATGGCTCTAAAACGGCGGAAGGTAGTGATCAACTAAACTGTTGGTAATCAAATACGCAGAGGACACCCATATGTTAAACATAAAAATGATACTGCTGGTCATTCTATCCGTGCTCACCACCGCTGAAGTGTTGGCTGAGAGGGCGTGGCCGAATAAGGTATTTGACTGTCAGGTAGTCACCGACTCCGGATCAACCGGATTAGTGGGCCTGCAGACCTTTTCATTAAAAGACGCTGAAGAAGGTGTGGTGGGGCTCACTGCAACAACGCTGCTGGGTAATGCAGAGAGTACCGTTCGTGTTGTGCAGTGCGTGGAGCAGAGCAGCGGAAAAGTGTTCAAGGATCAGAATTTTCAGGCCTGGGTAGACGGTCAGCCGCGCTAAGGTCTGTCTTTTTGTCTGACGGCAGCTGAATGCTCAGGCCGTGGAATAGGCATGTTCAGTCACGATAATTCACCCTGTGAATAGTAAAAATCTTTACCATAAATTTCAATTATGAGACGTCAGTCTTTACACTAGAGGTCTGTTAATTGGGCTGCGCTGCGCGCCACCCTGCCAGACTCATTGAAAAATCACACGCTAGTATGCAGAGGGACTACCATGTCTACATTTCAAACTGATATCGCTGAATTGGATCAACTGCGTGAAAAGAACGGCAGCGCTTGGGATCATATCAACTCTGAATCAGCTGCGCGTATGCGCCTGCAGAATCGCTTTAAAACCGGGCTGGACATCGCCAAGTACACCGCCTCGATTATGCGTCAGGATATGAACGAGTACGATGCTGATAGTAGTCAATACACTCAGTCTTTGGGTTGCTGGCATGGCTTTATTGGGCAGCAGAAACTGATTGCCATCAAGAAACACTTTGACGATACCAGCAAGCGCTATCTGTACCTGTCTGGCTGGATGATTGCCGCACTGCGATCCGAGTTTGGACCGCTTCCTGATCAGTCCATGCACGAGAAGACATCAGTGTCCGCGTTGATTGAAGAGTTATATACCTTTTTACGGCAGGCCGATGCTAGAGAGCTCGGTGGTCTGTTTCGCACGCTGGATGCGGCGCGTGCAGCTGGAGATCAGACTGCAGCGCAAGCTGTGCAGAAGAAGATCGACAACTTTCAGACGCACGTTGTGCCTATTATCGCTGACATCGACGCCGGTTTTGGTAATGCCGAAGCAACCTATCTGTTGGCGCGGCAAATGATAGAGGCGGGCGCTTGTGCCATCCAGATCGAGAACCAGGTGTCCGACGAAAAGCAGTGTGGCCACCAGGACGGTAAAGTCACTGTCCCCCATGAAGACTTTTTAGCCAAGATCCGCGCGGTGCGTTACGCCTTTCTCGAACTAGGCATTGACGACGGTGTAATTGTTGCGCGCACTGACTCCCTCGGTGCCGGCCTCACCAAGCAGATCGCTGTGACACACACCCCAGGTGATCTCGGTGATCAGTACAATAGCTTCCTTGATATGGAAGAGCTAGACATTGCAGCGATGAGCCATGGTGACGTGATTATCAAGCACCATGACAAGCTGATGCGTCCTAAGCGCCTGCCATCTAACTTGTACCAGTTTCGCCCCGGTACCGGTGAAGACCGCTGCGTCTTAGACAGCATCACCTCCTTGCAACACGGCGCCGACCTGTTGTGGATTGAAACCGAGAAGCCGCATATCGGTCAGATCGGCGGCATGGTTAAGCGTATTCGAGAAGTGATTCCCAACGCCAAACTGGTCTATAACAACTCACCGTCATTCAACTGGACACTGAACTTCCGTCAGCAAATTTTTGACGCATGGAGCGAAGCAGGGAAAGATGTTTCAGCCTATCAGCGCGATGCACTGATGAGCGTCGATTATGATGAGACTGAGTTGGCCGCTGAGGCAGACGAGAAGATTCGTACCTTCCAGTCAGATTCTGCGCGTGAAGCGGGTATCTTTCATCACCTAATCACATTGCCCACTTACCATACTGCGGCACTGTCGACCGATAATCTGGCCAAAGAATACTTTGGTGAGCAGGGTATGCTGGGCTACGTTAAGGGCGTTCAGCGTAAAGAAATTCGCCAAGGTATTGCCTGTGTCAGGCACCAGAACATGGCGGGCTCTGATCTGGGCGACGACCACAAAGAGTACTTTGCGGGCGAAGCGGCCTTAAAGGCGGGTGGTAAAGACAACACAATGAATCAGTTTTAGCGGGTAATGACGCGAGCTTAGCGTTTTAGCGCGACCATTTTTGGGCGGGGTTTATCCCCGCTTTTTTTTGCCCGCTATTCGAGGGTTCCTCTGTCGAACGAATATGGTACCTTTCAGTTGTAAGCCTTGTGTCGACGACACCGGGAGGGAGTGACTTATGCGTTGGGATGATATTGATAAACAGGTTTGTTCCGTGGCGCGGGCGTTGTCCGTAGTGGGCGAGCGCTGGACTATGTTGATTTTACGCGATGCGTTTCTGGGTACCCGCCGATTCGATCAATTTCAGAGTAATCTGGGCATTACCCGCCATCGCCTCTCAGAGAGGCTTGGCAAACTGGTGGAGCAGGGTGTTCTGGTTAAAGTCCCCTACCACGATCGTCCGCTGCGCTATGAGTACCGTCTGACGCGTAAAGGTCTGGGGCTGTATTCTGTGCTAATGAGTCTGTCTCGCTGGGGTGACGAGTGGATGGACAGGGGCGAAGGTGCACCTTTGGAATACGTACACCAAAATTGTGGCCATAAGACCAGCCCCACCCTCACATGCAGTGAATGTGGTGACCCTCTGCGACCAGAGGAAGTTAGGCCGCAGCTAGGGCCAGCGCTGTGCGATCCTGATCGCTCAGCGGAGGCCACATCGCTGTCGGATATCCCCACACTATTGAAGCGAACCGTATAGCGGGGGATGACCTCTTTACGCTTTAGCGGCCAGCAACGCCTGATCGATATCCGCCATAATGTCGTCAATATGCTCGATACCAATAGATAGCCTGACCATGTCGTCGCTGACACCAGCAGATGCCAGTTCCTGGGCATTGAGCTGTCGGTGAGTAGTGCTGGCGGGATGACACGCCAGGGACTTCGCATCACCAATGTTTACCAAGCGTAAAATTAACTGCAGTGCGTCGATAAAGCGGGTGCCCGCAGCCATTCCGCCGTCGATACCAAAACTGAGGATGCCGGCCGCTTTACCGTTGCAAAATGTCTTGCTGTTTTCGCGATAGGGACTATCGGCAAGGCCGGCATAGTTTACCCAGCTTACCTGCGGGTGCTGCTGTAAGTGTTTTGCGACCTTTTCTGCATTCTCGCAGTGCCGTTCCATGCGCAGACTCAGAGTCTCCAAGCCCTGCATGATCTGAAAAGCGCTCTGCGGCGACAGAGCAGCGCCGGTATTGCGTAACGGAACGACTCTACAGCGACCGATATAGGCTGCCTCTCCCATGGCTTCGGTGTAGACGACACCGTGATAGGACGGGTCGGGGTTATTCATTATGGGGAAGCGGTCATTATGAGCAGCCCAGTCGAATTTGCCTGAATCGACGATGGCACCGCCGATCGTAGTGCCGTGGCCACCGATATATTTTGTCAACGAATGTACTGAAATATCTGCACCATAGTCGAATACGCGGCACAGTATTGGTGTCGCCACAGTGTTGTCTACAATCAACGGGACGCCTGCAGCATGGGCGATATCGGCCCAGCGCTGAATGTCGACAATATTACCCGCCGGATTGCCTATGGATTCGCAAAACAGTGCTTTGGTATTTTCGTCGATTAGAGAGGCTACTCTGTCGAAATCATCCGCCTTGGCAAACCGGGTTTCAATACCTTGTCTTGGAAAAGTATGGGCAAACAGATTGTAGGTGCCCCCATAAAGCTGTGAGGTGCTGACGATATTGCTGCCGACCTCGGCGATCGCCTCAATGGAATAGCGGATTGCCGCCATGCCTGACGCTACAGCCAGAGCACCAACGCCGCCTTCCAGTTCGGCTAAACGCTGTTCAAGTACCGCATTCGTGGGATTCATAATGCGGCTGTAGATGTTGCCCGGCACCGCTAGGTTGAACAGGTCGGCACCGTGCTGACTGTCGTTAAAGGTAAACGATGTTGTTTGGTAAATGGGCGTGGTCGCAGCATTCGTTGTGGGGTCGCCCGCATAGCCAGCGTGAAGAGCGATAGTTTCTGGTTTCATTGCCTTATCCTTTCTGGAGGGAGATTAAACATTATATCAGGGTCGATCTTAGCAAAGGCAGTGCAGCTAGCAAAGGCAGGGCGATGATTGGATAGCATAAATTTGGGGCGGTATAGTACTGAGGCGGTCTAGCATCGAAGCGGGAGTCAACGGATCTGATCCAATTGTTGGCATAAGCTTTGGGCCCCCAGCACGATGCGGGCAGAGGGTCGCTGCAGGTGGTCGGGGTTGACAAAAAATAAGGCTTCGTCTGATACAGCGGTGAGAGAAGGATAGGCTCGCCACTGATCCAGCCATTCCGGCCGCGCTTCACCCATACCGCTGGCAACGATAGCATCGGGGTCACGTAGCAGGACAGATTCGATACTGACTCTCGGAGCGAGTGAGCGGGCATCACCGAATATATTGTACCCACCACACAGTGAGATGATCTCGCTAATCAGATGCTCGCCATTCACCGTTTGCAGCGGGTCATTCCAAATCTGATACAGCACGCTTAACGATCGTTTCTCCCCGTAGAGGCGGTGTAAAGCGTTGAGTTCTGTCTCTATGCGGCTGGCTTCGGCTTCACCGATGGCTGGCGTTCCCGCTAACTGGCTGAGGTTGCGGATGCTCTTTGGTACATCCGAGAGTTGACGTAGTTCACTGACATAGACCGGGATGCCCAGTGCCTCAAACTTTGACAGCGTTTGCATGCCATTACCCGAGCCCCACATAACAACCAGGTCAGGTTGCAGAGCCAGAACCTGCTCCAGACTGAACGCATTGTAGGTCCCCACTTCAGGAACATTTTTTGCCTCATCCGGAAAATTGCTGTAGCTGACGACGCCCACTAACTTGTCGCCGGCACCAGCGCTATAGAGGTTTTCGACGATATGCGGCGCCAGTGCCACGATGCGCTTAGCGGGTTGATCCAGCGTTACCTCGCGCTCAGAGAAGTCCAGCACGGTAATCGCTTGCGCAGGAACTGCGATACCGGCGAGGAAAAGCAGTGCAAGCCGCAGTTTCATAACAATGTCGGGCGCAGCGGGGTGATCATGGGGTAGCCCTCCTGAGGATGATGGCCAATAGTGACGTCTACCCCAAAGACCTCTTTAAACAGTGTTGTGGTGAAAACCTGCTCGGGGCATCCAAGTGCTATCTGACATCCGTTGTCTAGCACCAGTATCTGGTCCGCAATGCTGGCCATAAGGTTTAAGTCGTGTATCACCACTACCAGTGCGCAGCCCCGCATGGCGAGTTGATGCGTTGCCATAAGCACCAGCTGCTGATGCGCCAGATCCAACGCGGAGGTAGGCTCATCCAGCAACAGAAGGCTGCCACTCAGCGACTCTTGGCCTAAAATTTGCGCCAATATTCGCGCCAGCTGTGTGCGTTGTTTTTCACCACCGGAAAGTTGCGTGTAGAGTCTGTGGCGCAGGGATGCAGTGTCTGTGAGGCCCAGTGCCTGTTCTACGATATCGCTGTCGCCTTGGTAGCCACTGCTATGCGGTATGCGCCCCAGCCTCACGACTTCTTCGACGGTATACGGAAAGCTGAGTAGCGACATCTGTGGAAGAAAAGCCAGCCGTTGTGCGCGCTCCTGTGGTGGCCATTCAGTCAGGGCCCGATCACAGAAGGTCAATTGTCCAGCGCTGGGTTGGATGTCGCCCGCGATCAGTTGCAGCAGACTGGACTTACCTGCGCCGTTAGGTCCGGCAAGCCCTAAGACAGTGCCGGGCTGCAGAGTGAAAGCAATATCCTCGAGCAGTGCTTGCCCCCACGGTGCAGCACAGACGCCTCTGAGTTGTAGCGTGTTCACAGACTATACCGGTAGGGGTGTTTGCAGTTGTTCACTACTGCATCCCGTAATGGTGGCGGTTACGCAACAGGGATATAAAAAATGGCACGCCAACGATGGTGGTGATAACGCCCACGGGTAGTTCGGTGGGTGCCACCACAACCCGAGCGAGAGCATCCGCCACGACCAGCAACAGCGCGCCTGCCAAAGCGGATGCTGGCATCAGATAGCGATGATCAGGTCCGGCTAACATGCGCACTATATGCGGCACGACTAGGCCCACGAACGCGATGGTGCCCACAAGGGCAACTGAGGTGCCGACACCGACTGCTACCCAGATAATCAGTGCAAGCTTGATGCGGTCGACCTTGATGCCCAGATGCCGGGCTTCCGACTCACCCAGCAACAGCGCGTTCAGCGCCCCGGCGTAGCGCGGCAGTGCCATTAACAATGCGCCACCCACTACCGAGGCCAGTATCAAACGCGGGTAGTTCGCTCCGTCCAGTCCTCCCATCTTCCACAGGCTAATCCGCCTTAGCATGTTGTTGTCGGCAAAAAATTCCAGCAGGCTGCCAATCGATCCAGACAGGGCGGTGATCGCAATACCCGCCAATAACATGGTCGCCACTGACGTGCCGTTGGCTGACGTTGCTAATCGGTAGACGAAGAGCACGGCAATCACGCCTCCCACAAAGGCCCCAGCCGATACGAGCGAGAGTCCAATATACCCTTGTAGCAGATTGCCCCCGGTGACAATAATGAGGGCTGCACCCAGTGAGGCTCCGGCCGTTACGCCAATCAGAGAGGGGTCTGCGAGTGGATTGCGAAACAGCCCTTGCATGGCGGCGCCGCTGATTGCCAGCGTAGCACCCATGACCGCTGCCAGCAGGACCCGGGGCAAGCGTATCTGCCCCACAATGAGGGCGTTCTGGTTGGCGGCTTCTCCCAATACTGTATCGATAAGACCTTGGCCGACATCTAGGAAGGAAAGACTGACTGCGCCACTCGTCAGTGCTAATGCCATAGAGCAGGGTAATAGGGCCGCGAGAATAGCGATCAGTAGTCGCGCGCGTTGCTGCCTCTGTGAGTAAAGGCTAGCGCTAATAATCAACGCCCTTGCGGGCCATAATACCCGCCTTGAACGCGTGCTTCACTTCCCGAACTTCCGACACGGTATCCATGATTGCCTGCAGGGCTGAGCCGCCGCCACGTCCGGTGACGACCACGCTTTGCGCGAAGGGACGCTCGCTGATAGCATGGATAATTTCGTCAGCAGGGAGGTAATCATAGGCGATCATATAGGTGAGCTCATCCAGTATAACAAGATCGTAGCGACTATCGGCTAACATTTCTTTGGCCACTGCCCAAGTGCGAATAGCCGCGATAATATCCCCACTACGATCTTGAGTGTCCCAGGTGAAACCGGTACCCATTTGATAGAACGTCACCTGCGGACACTGCTCCTTCAGATAGATTTCTTCGCCTGACAGTTGTACGCCCTTGATGAACTGCACCACGCCCACGGTGTAACCGTAACCAAGGGCTCGCATTACCATGCCAAACGCAGAGCTGGACTTACCTTTGCCATCGCCGGTGAGAAGGACGGCTACACCTCGCTCTGTGTCGGCGGCGTCGATGCTGGCATCGATACTAGCCTTTTGTTTTTCCATGGCTGCCTTGTGCTTTGCGTTCTTACGGTCGTCACTCATACCAGATCCTTTAAAAAGAATATCTTAGGCCGGCGTAGCCGGCGACGCTGCTGGTATTATAGTTCGGAATCTCTTGATAGTCTTCATCCAGGAGATTTTCTATGCGGCCGTAAATCTCTAGAGCCTCGATTAATTGGAAGCTGGCAGTCAAATCAACGACTTCGTAGTTATCCAGGTTCTCACCATCGATAGCTTTTGCGTCGCGCGCCATGCGGACAAAAAGTCCCAACGCCAGCCTATCGTCTATTCCCTGCCAAGTTAGGCCCAAATTGCCTAGCTGTTTGGGTCGACGTATCCTTTGTTCCTCGAGGTTATTTTCGGTATCGTTAAACGTATAGTTGCTGGTGAGTGATAGCGTATCCCAAAGCGGTGCTTGCGCGACAAGCTCTACGCCGGTTGACTTGGAGTCACCATTGCTTTGCAGGTATCCGGAAAAGTCGATAGGATCGAAATAGATTTCGTCGCTAACAGTCTGGTCGAAATAGACTGCCTCTAAGTATATGCCTGTCTCTGTTGACCAGGATAATCCCAGATCGAAACCCTTGCTCTTCTCCTCGGAAAGCTCTGTGCCCTGCGCCGGAGGGGACGCAAAGGCGCCCTTATTGTAAGCAACTTCGTATAAACTAGGCGCACGAAAACCAGTGCCGTACGCGCCTTTAAGTTTCAGTTCACCTTCAGACAAAGGAATGAGGTAAGCACCGCTTACGCGATAGGAGGTGTGCGTGCCGAAATCTTCATTATCGTCGTAGCGCACACCAGTCGTTACATACAAGCTGTTATTGAATCCGCCTTGGTACTCTAAATAATAACCTTCTTGATTACGACTGGTGTCAGTGGTGCCGCCGTCTACGGATTCAGATTCTAGGTCAATACCGTAGACCAGCTTCAGTGCATCTCCACCCGTAAAGCTACCAAGATAGCCGCCACGTTCTAGGCCACCCTTGGGCTTGAAGAATGAAACGCCATCCGCACGAAAATCTCGTTCCGTATCACTGTTGCTGTAGAACAATTCATGATTAAAACGGCCAACCACATAGTCGCCCTGAAGCCGCCATGCCTGCTGCTCATAGGTGTCCTTGCACAAGTCGGTGCGTGCAAAAAAAACTGTGTCGAAACAATTGTCGTAGTTGTTTTTAGAGTCGACATCGTACAATGCCAGCCCGATGCGTAAGTTATCGCTGGCGTTCCAGCCAAAGCGTCCGTTTATCGTCGTATTTTTGTAACCGTCAGGGTCATTCAGTTGAGTGTCATCGGAGCGCGAATTAAAGCCATCCGTTTGGTAATCTGCCGCAGATACAGTGAAATCCACATCGTCATTCCCCCCGCCAATATTGCCGGCGAATTGCTGCGTCCCATAGCGCCCGCCTTCTGCACTGAGTTCACCGCCGAAGCCCTCGGTGGGTGCAATCGTTGAAATATTGACCACACCGCCGGCGTCGGCGCCATACATTAAACCTTGCGGTCCTCGCAGGATCTCCACTCGCTGCACTCCAGAACTCAGCAGCTGCTCCACTCGGGGTCCTGCCTGAGGAGACACGGTGTCAGAGATGTCGATGCCGTCAAGCAAAACTAGTGTGCGAAAGCCGTCTTCTCCGCGAATTCTCATGGCGCTGGTCCCGCCCGGGCCGCCCGCATTACTAACGGCAACACCTGGCTGGGTACGCAATATGTCGAACAGGGAGTTAAAACCCATTTCGAAGATTTCGTCTTGGGTAATAACCGATATCGAAGTGCCGACTTCCCGCAAAGGCGTGGGCACACGCGAAGAGGTGATAACCATTTCTTCTAGTTTGTCTTTGGGTGGAGAGCTTTGCGCAGTGGCAAACAAAGAAGTACAAGCCGCGGCGGCGGCGATAGAAAATGATAACTTATTCAAGGGTAATCCTCGGCTGTCGTAATATAATTAACGATCAAACGAAGGAAATCGGAAACACAATGCAAGCATTGAGCAACCAAGTACAAAGCCCTCCGCTTCGTCGTTGCGCGTTGCTAGGCAGGTATCGGGCTGACAGTCGATGACTGTCTACCGTTGCGGGGGCAGCGGTGGACTCGGCAATAGCCGTTCCACACTTCCCATTTAACTCACCCAGCAAAGAAAAAATTGCGGTGAGCACCTAACAATGACGGCGACTCTAGAGTGAAGAGCACGCCGTGTCAATGCCGGTGGGAACTAATTGCATTCCATTCTAATGATATCTATCGGGTGTATATGGTCCTTTGAAAGCTTGTTAGTGCCAAAGTTGCTGGCTTTGAGTAAACTGAGCGCTCACCCCAAAAAATAGTATCAGCGGATGACAATTACTCCTGCCATCGTGAATCAGGTCGCCGTTCTGCTCGGCAGGGCACCTCGTGGGTTGGAAGATATCGCTGTGACAGGACCGGCTGGAGAGCCTGTGGTTATTCGAGTTGCGTCCCTTGTTGATGATAAGCCCTTTCCAACATTATTCTGGCTGGTAGATCCTGCGTTATGTTATCGCATCGACCAATTAGAGGCTGGAGGATTGATCAAACAATTTCAACAGCGTGTTGATCAGGACGCTAATCTGCAACGGGGCCTGCGTGATGATCATAAAGCGTATATCGCACTGCGTGACTCGTGCATGCGTCCGGACATCCGACAGCGTCTAGAGGCGCTCGGTTTTGATGAGGCATTGGTGAGTAAGGGCGTAGGCGGGATCGGAGATTTTACACGTATACGCTGTCTGCATACATGGTACGGGGCCCATTTAGTCGAGCCCAATACCGTCGGTTGCATGCTCGACGACTTGTGGCGCCTGCAAGCGAAGTCACTGCTCGCAGAGATGCCGGTGGTTACGAGTTGACCTGCAGTATCCGTGCACGCTGAAAAAGAAGGCGCCTAGCGGGTATAGTCGCAAGGCGTTTCGTTAAGGTTATCTGTTCGCAGCAGTCGTTTGCAGTGATGGGACGGTTTGTCAGCAGTCATCATTCGAGCCTTTACAGCTTAGATGTTGTACCAGATCACGCTTATTCTGTTGTGTGGCTGTGCTATATTGTCAGCCCTCGCACAGAGCGTGGGTTTTAACAAGCAATGACAACAAGATGGAATAACGCATGACGGCAACAACCGACGATCTTCGCATCCGACAGATTACCGAGCTGATATCTCCTGAACAACTGGTGAAGGATATAGGCGTGAGCGAGCAGGGGGGGCTGACAGTCGCTCAGGCCCGCCAAACGATTCATCGTATTCTTAACGCTGAAGATGATCGGCTACTGGTGATTGTCGGTCCCTGTTCGATACATGACCCCGAAGCCGCCTTGGAATATGCCGCGTTGCTGCGCCGCGCCGCCGAGGAGTTGACGGAAGACTTATTTATTGTCATGCGAGTCTATTTTGAGAAACCTCGTACTACCGTGGGATGGAAGGGGCTGATTAATGACCCTGATCTAAATAACAGTTTTCATATTAATAAGGGTTTGTATCTAGCGCGAAAGTTACTGTCGGATCTCGCGGATATGGGGCTGCCGAGCGGTACTGAATATCTTGATTTGATCAGCCCGCAGTACTCTGCTGATCTGGTGTCCTGGGGCGCTATCGGCGCGCGAACCACCGAAAGCCAAACGCATCGCGAACTGACGTCTGGCTTATCCTGCCCCGTGGGTTTTAAAAATGCCACAGATGGGGACATTCAGGTGGCTGTGGATGCCATAAGATCCGCTTCTCAGCCGCATCATTTTTTATCGGTCACTAAGCAGGGTCATTCTGCGATTTTTGAAACGACGGGGAATGAGGACTGCCATATTATTTTGCGCGGAGGCAAGCATCCCAATTACGATATGTTTTCGGTGCAAGATGCCGAAGCGATGTTGACTAAAGCGGGCCTACCTGCGCTGATTATGATTGATGCCAGTCATGCCAACAGCCGTAAAATCCCTGCGCGTCAAGTCGATGTCACCCGAGATATCGCCACCCAGGTGGGTCGCGGAAATCGGAGTATTTTTGGCCTAATGCTCGAGAGTAATTTGGTGGAAGGCCGTCAGGATGTGGTCGAGGGTGAGCCATTGACGTTCGGACAAAGTATTACTGATCCCTGCATGAGTTGGGATGACACCCTGCCCCTGTTGCAGGAATTGGCAGCAGCCGTGCGCCTGAGACGCACTGTCGATAAGATTCAAAAAAACTAAGCGAGGTAAAACGCATGCATTTGGGATTCAGTTCAATGAATACGGCGGATGATCCCGCTCCTGATGTCCTGGCAAAAACCTTGGAAGAGGCTGGGTTTGAGTCGTTATGGTACGGGGAACACAGCCATATACCCGCCTCCCGGTTGACCCCGTATCCCCCCGGCGGTGAAATGCCTGACCCCTACAAAAAAATGATGGATCCTTATATTTCACTGATGGCCGCGGCCTCAGCCACCACCCGTCTCAAGTTGGGTACCGGCATCGCGCTGCTGATGGAGAGAGAGCTGTTTTCCCAGACAAAAACGATTGCCACGCTGGACAGGTTGTCTAATGGCCGAATGATTATCGGGTGCGGTGTGGGCTGGAATAAAGAGGAGTTTGAGAATACAACCAGCTTGCCGTTCGGCCGCCGCTATCTTGGATTAAAGGAAACGGTGCTCGCGCAGCGCGCATTACTGACCGATGCGGAGCCTGAGTTTCACGGTAAGCTGATCAACTTTGATCCGGTGTGGTTTGACCCCAAGGCAACACGTCCAGGCGGGCCACCGGTTATTTTTGGTGCAATGGGTCCATTGGGGATCAAGCATGCGGCCGAGTGGGCGGATGGTTGGATGCCGGTGGATGTAGCGATGCAGGATATTGGTCAGGATATAAAGGCATTTCGTCAAAATGTTCAGGACAATGGCCGCAATCCCGATAGCGTTGAAATCACGCTGGTGGTGATGGCGCCGGTGACCGCTGATCTTCTAAAGTCTTACCGAGATATGGGCGTAGATCGCTGTAATATCGGCGTGGGTATGGAGAATTGGGGCAAGCCGGAAATTGTGATGCCGATGATTGAGCAATTCTCGAAGATCATACCTGACCTGTGAGGCCAACGAGAGCGCAGGTCTCAGTATTTACAATAAGGTACTGACAAGTTAACTCGAGGTCATCGGTTCGAACAGTTCAACTCAGGTAGTCACCATCACTGGGATAGGAGCCGGTGATAGCAAAGGGCACGGTGGCTTTTTTTATGATCGTATCGTTAACCCTTTTTTACTGGAAGAAGACTATGCAGACAAGACCCGGCAAGAAGCCATTTTGCGCAGGAGTCAATCTCGATGGACCATTGTCAGGCCTGGTTTTCTAATAGATGATGTCAGTGAAACACGTTATCGGGTATTGCTTGATATGGACGGCGTGCAGTCTGGCGATATTTCACGTGCTGACGTATCACATTTTTTATTGGCTGTTGTTGAACAAGGCGCATATATTAACGATACCGTTTTTCTTTCAAATTGATCTCGTTAAGTAATTCTCTAAAATTATCCCCCAGCTTTGGAGTCAATGGTGCTGGGATTTTGGTGTTCATCTTTCAATTTAACCTTGTCCTTGTAAGCCAATAAAAAAAGTCTCTTTCTGACAGCTTGGGAAGAGAGGCACATACCTTTGATGTGCTGCAACCCCGCCCAGTGCGGGGTTTTCGTTGTCCCAGATTTGGGATAGCTAATGGCCGCTGTTAGACGAAAGCCGCCGCAAGCCCAGCGGCTCGACTGCACCGTTGACAGACCGCGTCGAAGTGGTGTTTGATCAACGTACACGAGACTTACAACGAGCACTAAGCGAAGCGTTATATGACACCGATTTTACTCACTCACCCTGATTGCCTTATCCATGAAATGCCTCGCCATCCCGAACGACCGGATAGGCTTAGATCTGTTTTGGCAAAGCTGCATGAGCGTGGTTTAACGAGTGAAATGAATCAAGGACTCGCCAGTGAGATTAGCCTAGATCTGATTGAGCAGGTGCATCCTCGCCGCTACATCGACGACGTCCTATCCTCTGAACCCCTTGAAGGCGTGGCCAAATTCGAAGCCGACACCTATATGAATCCTGGTAGTACTCGAGCTGCAAGACTTAGCGCTGGCGCTGTAGCGGAGGCAACATCGAGAGTGCTAGCCGGCGAGAGCAATCGCGCCTTCTGCGCTATAAGGCCCCCAGGTCACCATGCAGAGATCGCGGCCGCTTTTGGCTTTTGCCTGTTTAACAATGTTGCGATCGGCGCGTCAGTCGCATTACAGGACCCATCGGTGAAACGTGTGGCGATCTTAGATTTTGATGTGCATCACTGCAACGGCACTGTTGATATCTTTAAAGATGACCCAAGAGTGATGGTCTGTAGTAGCTTTCAAGAAGATTTTTATCCGCATCGTTTTCTCGACTACGAAAATCAACATGTCATCAATACGCCACTAGCAGCGGGCACATCCGGTGGTCAATATAGGTCGTTGATAGAGTCGACGTGGCTACGGCCAATAGAGGCGCATAAACCGGATCTCATCTTTATATCTGCTGGCTTTGATGCTCACCGAGATGACCCCCTTGCAGAAATACAACTCATCGAAGACGACTATCGTTGGATAACAGAAATGATTGTTTCACTTGCCGAGACCCACTCAAAAGGTCGAATTGTCTCCACGTTAGAGGGAGGTTATGACCTACAAGCATTGGGTAATTCGGCCGCAGCCCATGTGGCAGCCCTTGTTAACTGAACAAACGAGTCGCTCAGCGGTATGCTGAATAAAGAGAGTTGTTACCTTCTGAGTCGTGCAGCCTGCCCGTCAAGTTCAGATGGCTTCGGTGTGGATTCATGCTAGAATTCTGTTGATGCAAGGATCGGTTGGCAGGCTGTCCGTATTGCCTGTAGCAGTCGTGGTGACAATAAAAACAGCGGTACAGGAGTTGAATGCATGGCGCTTGCGCACGCAATAATGACCGCTCTGATTGATGACGATCTCTCGGGTATTGAATTGGCCAAGGATTTCGAAGCCTCACTCGGCTTTTTCTGGCATGCATCACACCAGCAGATCTATCAAGAACTGCACAAACTCGCCGACAAGGCATGGCTCAATAAACGGGAAGTACATCAAAGCGGTAAGCCCAATAAAATAGTCTATGGCATTACTAAGGCCGGGCGGGACGCCCTGGCTGAGTGGGTGTACGGCGTCACCAGAACTCAGTCAGCCAAGGATGAGCTGGTGATCAAGTTGTACAATCTTAGCGCCGAAAACGCGGCACATTTGGCGACGGAGATTGGCGATCGCAGGCAGGAAATGATGCGTATGTTGTATGTCTACGAGAAAATTCGCGTGCGATATTATAGTGATCCGGAGTCCCTGCCAACTCGCAGTAAAGGTGTGTACCTAGCGCTGGCGCGTGGACTTGGGCATGGTCAACAGTTTATGGCTTGGTGTGACGAGGCCATTGCCTTAATAGCCGGCACAGAAGGCAGTTAGTTGCCACCGCGTGTGGGATGTCTCTGAAGCCTTTGCTGCGCGCTCTGATTAGGCCGCGCCGCTGTTTCCAGCCTGGCGTGTGGTCAGTCTTCTGCCCCCCATAGCTGTTCTAGTCTTTGGTCTCGGCCGCAGTTCCAACGGTAGTACTTGTAGCGCACGGGATTTTTCAAAGAGTAATCCTGGTGATACTCCTCCACCGGCCAAAACTGCCCTCGATCTCTGATTTCGGTGTAGACAGTCTGCCCACTGAAACGTGCAGCGACCTTCGCTTTTGATTGTTCAGCAAGGACTTTCTCTGACTTGTTGCCTGGAAAGATAGCGCTTCGATAACTGGGACCCTTGTCGCAAAATTGGCCCTGATTATCGAAGGGGTCAACATTTTCCCAAAACACGTTTAACAGTTCGGCGTAATCAACGATGGCTGGATCATAGGTGACCTCAACGGCTTCAAAGTGACCCTGATGGTTTCCAGAGTAAGTAGGGTTGGGGAGTGTGCCACCGGTAAAGCCAGAGACAACGCCCGTGACGCCTGCTTGCTTTTCGTAGTCGGCTTCCATGCACCAGAAACAACCGCCCGCAAAAATGGCTGTAGCTGAGTCTGCCATAACCGGAGAGGTCAGGGCGAATAGAACGATGAGGAGCATATTTTTACAGCGCATTTTAGTGTGTCCTTGGGGTCATTGACGCGGTCTTATAGACAGCCATCGGTAATGAAAGTTCGTTGTTGCTGCGGTAGTCCCAACAGTTCCTTTGCTGTGAATACTGGCTTATTGGCTTAAAATAAAGCGTTAGTAGCCCTCTAATGGTTGCTGTGATCCGTCCGTGTATCGAAAAATGACCAGGTATTTGATCTCAGGACAGCCCGCTGCTGGGTCTGGCTCATTCTTATACCCAACGTAGCATTGATAGCAGCGCTTGGGCATAATACCAGAAGATAAAACGCTTGGGTTTACTGGTTTCGACGGAATGTATTATCAATATTTTGGGCTGACTGAAGCGCCATTCTCCATAGCGGTTAATCCCCGCTATCTGTTTATGAGCGCCCGCCACAGGGATGCATTGGCGCATCTGCTCTATGGGGTGGGAGCGGGCGGTGGCTTTATCCTGCTCACCGGTGAGGTGGGCACAGGTAAGACCACAATAAACCGCTGCGTACTGGAGCAACTGCCTCAGGATACAGACATCGCCATTATTCTCAATCCCGCTCTCAATGCCATCGAGTTGTTGGCCAGCGCCTGTGATGAACTGCGTATTGAATACGATCATGACAACCACACACTGAAAACGCTGACTGATAATCTGCAGCGCTTTTTGCTCGAAAATCACGCTAGAGGGCGTAAGACAGTATTGTTAATCGATGAAGCGCAGCATCTTGATTTTGATGTGCTGGAACAGATCAGGCTACTGACAAATCTCGAAACCAATAGCGAAAAACTGTTGCAGATTATTCTGATCGGCCAACCGGAGCTTGCCCAGATGCTGGCGCGACCGGAGCTGCGGCAGTTAAATCAGCGCATCACCGCGCGTTACAATTTGGGGGCACTGAATCTCGATGAGACGGGTGCCTACATCCAGCATCGGTTGCAGGTGGCTGGGATGATTCCGGGAAGGTTGATCTTTCCGCCCTCTGTCGTGCGAAGCATTTACAAGGCTTCAGGTGGAATTCCTCGGGTGATCAATGTCTTGTGTGATCGCATGCTACTGGGCGCTTATGGGCGCAACGAAGCCAGCGTGAATCATGCCATGTTGAGATTAGCGATGCAGGAGGTCTTGGGCGATGAGCCTGTCGTCACGCCGTTGTGGCGATGGCTGGGAATTGCCGTGGTGTTGCTGCTGGTCATCTGGACTGCGGGTTGGCTGCTGGGCAAATACGCGGGGGGCAGCGCAATAATGACGCCATCTTGGATGGATATGCAGCGAGAGCCCGACGCGATTGAATTGTCCGGGGAGGACCCTGCAGCGGATGCTCTCGTTATATTAGAGGCAGAGTCTGTACCTTATACGTTACCGGATGCATTGTCGGCGCCAGTCGTATTAAACACGATAAATGCGATGCAAGCCCCTAGGGTCGCTATGGCAGAGCTGTGGGCACTTCACTCTGCTGAGCCCGCGCCCGACGAGGTTTGCATGAGCGCAGCTCAAACTGGTTTGGCTTGTCTGGAGGGAGAGGTCTGGACTTGGGATGAATTGAACGTTTTTAATAGTCCTCTGTTACTGGAGATGATCACGCCGCAGCGATTTTCGGCCGAGGTGTTGTTGCTAGGCATGAATGAGCCAATGGCCTGGGTGCTGGTGGAGGACGCTGTCGTGTCGGTACCTTTGGCGGAACTAGCACCCTATTGGACGGGGCGTTATCGTCTTTTATGGCACCCACCGATAGGGTTTGAGAAGTTTCTCGTGCTGGGAGATGACAGCGCGGTGGTCGCACTAGTCGCACAGCTTTTTGCTCGCTTAGATGCGCAACCGACCCCTTTGGCGGGCCGACGTTTTAATAGAGCGCTGGAGCAGCGGGTGCGACTGTTTCAGCAGCAAAATACGCTGGTAGATGATGGTGTCGTAGGCGTGCAAACACTGCTTAAGCTGAATGAACAGCTGGAGATTGATGTGACTGCAGCGCAGGCCAGACAACAACTGCAGGCTGCTGCAGAAAATGGGTCAAACCAATGACTGTAGATGTTTCGCTGGTGATGGATATAGGAGCGTACCCGTGTCGCTGATTCTTGATGCGTTGAACCGCTCCCGCCAAGATAAAGATTCGGTGCCCAATCTGGCAACGCATCATACTGTTGACAAAATGGCATCAGGCAAGCGGCAGTATCTGCCTTGGGTGGCGTTCTCCGTTGCAGTGGTGATCATTGGCGGGCTTGTGATAGGGCGATTATTCGCGACTCCCGTGTCTGACATTGAAGTTGGCGCACCTACTGAGCAGGTGTCGAAAAATATCACCACTGCGGGTGAGTCCAATTCTACTGAGGTTAAAGAGGACGCCGCAGTTGAGGAGCAGCTGGTTCAACCCGCGGTGGACAGCCAGGCACCGGAGGCACCGGAGGCACTGGAGCCAGTGGCGGCAGCGCTTGCTGTGAATAGCCCTGAGCCAGATACTGCGCCGGTTGCGATAGAGACAACAACGCCGATTTCGCCTCCAGTGGCGGAAAACCCCGCAGTGGCGCAGCTCTATCAGAATCGTAATGTGATGGATGCTGCTGCGGCCCAACAGCGAACGTCATCCGCTGCATTGGACCTATACGCAGACACCGGTAATGAAGAGCCTATCGATATAGCGAGGGTGTTACAGTCTGCTCGTGACGAGATGAAGGATGCGACCCTTGACGAGCATCCAGTGCCTTTGTTGTCCGCGCTGTCTCAGCAAGTCAAAGACGATATTCCTACGCTATATTATCAGCGCCATGACTATTCAAATAATACGTCTATCTCGACGGTAGTAATGAATAGCAAAACCCTAAAAGTCGGTGGGAATCCGGTGAATGGCGTCAAGATTGAGGAAATTCTTCCTGATTCAGTAGTGCTAAGCTATCAGGGCACACAGTTCCGATTGCGTGCTCTGAACAGCTGGGTGAACTTATAACACTGCCTGCTGCCCGTCTCAGAGCCCCAGGTAGTCGCGGACAATCGCAAAAATCTGTGGTTGTTGCACAAATGGCCCTACTAAGTCTAACCCTTCACTATTACTGAAAAGTGGCACTGATGCGCCTGTGTGCTCCTCCATCATGAAGTTGCTCGTAGCATAGTTTATTGACATATGGCTCCCTTCGGGCGTAATCACTCGGGCTACCATACCGGGAGTGGAGGTTGGGATGGGAAAGGCATCAAATAGGCTGACGTAAGGAATCAGCTGCGCTGCTTGTGAATGATCTGCGGTCACCAGTATCAATGTGCGAGGATGGGCCTCTGCGAAAGCTAATGCGCTAGTCAGGGCTTCTTCCAGCTGCTGCACCTCGCCGATTGAGCCACAGGGCTTGCGTTCATGCGACTGCTTGTCGATAGAGGCAGATTCGACCATTAAAAAGAATCCGGCATCGTTGTTGTGGCTCAAGTGACTCAGGGCGGCCTCTGTCATTTGTTGTAAATCGGGCACTGCAGCAAATGCTGGGTTGGGTTCACAACTCATGGGTTCGGGTTGTGTCACGCTCCCCAAATAGGGGTGTATATGATTGAGCCAGCTGCGTTTGGGTTCCTCTGCCTCACGGCCGTTCTGGCCCTGCAAACGCACAGGCAGCGTACTTGGCGCAAATAGGCCCAGCAAGCGTTTGTCTTGTGATGCCGCTGCTAGTTCGGCTGCGGTTGTGACCACTTGAAAACCGCTGCGCTGGGCTATGCGGGCAACGCTCTCGGTCGTGCCCTCGGCATCGGGTAAAAAATGTTTAGCACCACCACCGAGCATCACATCTAATGAAGAGTCAGCCAGTTGCTCGGCTATAGAGCCTTTGCCCCCGTTTGCTTTGAGATCATCAGAACAGTCGCCCACCGGTATGCCTCTATAGGTGATATCCACCATCGCGTCGGGATTTTCGCACAGACGCAGGCTGATGTGAGCTGCAAAGGCGGCTGGCGTGGCATCGGTAATGCTTGCAGTGGTGACAATGCCTGTGCGTAATCCATGGGCTGAGGCTAATTCTACGATAGTGGTGAGGTCTTCATTGCTACCGGGACTTGTGCTGATGCGCCCTCGGCTCGTGATGACGCCGGTTGCCATGCTGGTGGCCGTATTGGCTGAGTCTGCCACATACACGGATTTACCATCAGGCTGATCTTCGGTGGTGAGTATTTGCATTGACGAGCGCACTGGTAGCTGGTCTAGGTGCAGTTTTCCTGCCGCACCCTTGAGGTAGTTACGCGCTATCGTAATTTGTTGCTCGTCCATGCCGTCTCCAATAATGAGGATAACCTGACGAGATTGGGCTGCAGAACTAGAATCGGGCGAGGGAGTGCCATTCTGTGCCATCGCAGCGGACGCAGAGAGTGCGAGCCCGCAAAGCAGATAGCGTATTTTTTTGTTATTCATAGAGTAACCCCCGTCCCTAAAGTTCATAAAGCGCGTATTGATACCATGCAAATCGCGCTGTTGCACGCTTAAATATCAGTTTTAGCGGGCGTGGGCTGATTGCGAGATTGGACGCTTGGCGCTTGCGCAAAAGCATGTGATTGCTCATTTTTGTTTCTTAGAGCGGTTAACCTTTGCACGACGATGTGGCACGATAGCGTCCCGCATCGTCGGTTGACGACGGATTTCGCTCAATGGTCTGCAGTGGCAATAAGCAGCAGACTGATGGGGTAACTTAAGGGTGAGGAATCAACATGAAAATGATGACTGCAATCATCAAGCCATTCAAGCTTGATGACGTTCGTGATGCACTGCACCAGCTCGGCATCAGTGGCATGACAGTGGAAGAGGTGAAGGGCTACGGACGGCAGAAGGGTCATACTGAACTTTATCGTGGGGCAGAATACGTGGTGGAGTTTCAGCCTAAGATTAAGATACAGATTGGAATCAGCGACGACCGAGTTGATGCAGTGATTGAGGTTGTGTGTAAAGCGGCAAGTACCGGCAAGATCGGTGATGGCAAAATATTCATCACTCCGCTGGAGCAGAGTGTTCGTATCCGCACTGGAGAGACGGGCGAGGAGGCACTCTGATTATGTCGAAAATCGCGAAGAGGCTACAAATAACGACTGTATTAATGGCGGGGTTATTTGCCGCCAGTGGTGCCAGCGCTGATGAGTTCAGCGGAGCCGATACCGCATGGGTACTCACCTCGACTGCCTTGGTATTGTTTATGACCATTCCCGGGTTGTCGCTATTTTATGCGGGCCTGGTGCGGGTAAAAAATGTGTTGTCGGTGATGATGCAATGCTTCGCTCTGACCTGCCTCATGTCAGTGGTATGGTTTGTTGTCGGTTACACCATCGCCTTTGGCAGCGAGGGGGTCGAGCAGGGACCCTATATAGGGGATTTTGGTAACATCTTTTTCAGTGCGATAACAATAGACTCAATGAGCGGAACCATTCCCACTACGTTGTTCGCTGTTTTCCAGATGACATTCGCGATCATTACGCCAGCATTGATTGTAGGTGCCTTTGCCGAGCGTATGCGCTTTTCGGCGATGCTTATCTTCAGCACTATCTGGCTAGTGTTCGTATACTCGCCGGTCTGTCATTGGGTTTGGGGCGGTGGCTGGTTAGGTGCAATGGGACTGCAGGATTTTGCCGGCGGCACCGTGGTGCATATTACTGCAGCGGTAGCGGCGCTGGTGGCGGCATTAATGATGGGGCCGCGCAAAGGCTTTGGTACCGTTGCCATGCCGCCACACAATCTCGCAATGACTGTCACTGGCGCTGGTATGCTCTGGGTCGGTTGGTTTGGTTTTAACGCTGGCTCGGCGTTAGGTGCTAACAATACCGCTGCCATGGCCATGCTGGTGACTCACTTATCTGCCGCCTGCGGCGCGTTGGCATGGATGACGATGGAGTGGGTGCGCCACGGCAAACCATCGGTGCTGGGCATTGTTACCGGTATGGTGGCTGGTCTGGGCACAATTACACCTGCCTCCGGTTCTGTCGGTCCCGCTGCGGCAATCGTCATTGGGCTTAGCGCAGGTGTGGTGTGCTACTTTGCCACCAACTTTATGAGGAATGCGCTGAAAATTGACGACAGCCTCGATGTGTTTCCGGTGCACGGTGTCGGTGGGATGCTTGGGACTTTATTAATTGGCGTATTCGCCTCAGAGCAGCTTGGGCTTTTCAGTGGGAATGGGTTTTCCGAAGGTATTAGTAGCATGGGAGGGCAGCTGTGGGTGCAAGCGACCGGCGTGGCGGCGACTTTTATTTATACCGGCGTAATGACGTTTATAATCCTCAAGCTGGTTGACGCTATGGTGGGTTTACGTGTTGATGAAGACGAAGAAAACCAGGGTCTAGATCTCGTGCTGCACGATGAGCGCGGCTACAACCTGTAAGCACCTGTCCGTCTTACAGCAGGCCAGCACCGCTGGCCTTTTTTATGAGGGGCTATGATTATTATGAACTGGCAGCACCACTATGCCACCATCAACGGAATCCATATGCACTATGTGGAGCAGGGCGAGGGCATGCCGGTGGTTTTGTGCCATGGCTTTCCTCACCTGTGGTTCAGCTGGCATCGACAAATTAGCGCGTTGGCCGACGCTGGTTACCGGGTGATTGCCCCCGATATGCGCGGCATGGGTCAGACTGAGGCGCCCTCCGAACTCTCTTCTTACGACATTGATCATATCACCGGCGATCTATTGGGATTGCTTGATCACATTGATGTGGAGTGTGCCGTATTCGCTGGTCTAGACTTCGGCGCATTTGCGATTTACGACCTGGCGCTGCGTCACCCCGAGCGTGTACTTGCGGTGATAGGCTTAGAGAACCCCGCCGCGCCGCACAATCCTGACGAGTCGCCTCTCACCGAGTATCGGCGCATGGGGCAGGAACATTTTCTGCACATTGAGTACTTTCGGGTGCCCCCTCGGGCAGACCAGGAGCTCGCGGCACAGCCACGTCGGTTTTTGCATAAGGTGTTTCACACGCTGAGCGCAGCCGGAAATTACTTTGACGTATTTAACTATCCGCCGGAAACCTCCTATATCGACGCGATGGCAGAACCGCCGCCGCTGCCCTGGCCTTGGTTGTCAGAGCTTGAGCTGGAATACTTTGTCAGTGAGTACAGTCGTAGCGGGTTTACCGGAGGTCTAAATTGGTACCGCGCCTTCGATCTGAAATGGCTGCAGCGAAAGCCTTTTGAGGGAGTGCAGAGTAGCGTGCCCGCCTACTTTTTGGGCAGTGAGCATGACGTGGACTTGGAAGGCTTCCACGGAGACGACCCCATTGGTCTTATGCGCGCTATCTTTCCTGATCTGCGTGATGTGCGCATGATTGCTGGCGCTGGTCATATGGTGCAACTGGAAGCTTCCAGCGAAGTAAACCAAATCTTGCTCAACTATCTACAGGATATTCAGCAGCGGCTGAAATAACAGCCCTTCCGTTTGCTATAAGCGAAGACGATATCGACTTGTAGGCTAGGGTCTATACCAGATCGGCGATGTCCAAGCGCGCTCCTGAATCTGCCAAGGCAGTTCGGGATCACTGCAGCTTGGAGGCCGTTGTTCCGGTGCCAGACTGAGGCAGTCGTAATGGCTCCAACGGCAACTCGGATTTTCCAATACTCTGGCGTAATAAACGGCGGCGACCTCTGGGTCAAAATTTGGGTCTTGCCAGCTGGCACATAACTGAGAAAAACCTCTACCGGAGACTTCACAGGTTTGTGGATCCAGGCTTGCGTCGCTGTCTTTTGTGCCTGCGATATCAAAAACCGCCTGCTGGGTTCGGCCTTCGCCATCAATCCAACCTTTGATGATCTGGATGCGCTGCAACAGGTTGCCGCCGTCGCGTGGATCGCGATTGGCGCTGGCAATAAACACTGGGCTGGACTTTGCGCCTGACGGAGCCGGAGGGATATCTGCTCCCATGGGCACACCTTCGCGGTAGGCTTCAGCCAGATAGTTGTCACTCTGACAGAGGTCGGCATCGATATTCCATCCGGCAAAAAAGCGCGGGGTGATGCGTGGCCCGCTGGTGCCAAACGTTTCCTTGCGCTGCATCGCAGTGAACAGCGCATTGCGGCTGTTTTCGACGGCATAGATGCCAGCGATGCCGCCCGGGTTGTAACGCACCGGAGAGCCCTTTGCGATGTCGCCAGGCACGTTGACCTGACCGAGGAGTCGATTCTGTATTCCTCGATCATTGCCGTGCGAGCCCTGGTAACCTTTTTCCTTAACGCCAGCGGGCGCGCCGATATGAGTATCTGTGGCCGCGATAATACCAAATTTGAAAGGATTGACGCCTAACGCTTGTTCCTCTGAAAGCCCTGCGGTCAAGGCATAACGCACAAAACTGTAGCGTGAGACACAGCCTTTGAGCATCATGCCCCCGCTGCTGAACGCCTCACCACAATCGGGGATGACTTCACTGGGAGGACGTAGCTTTTCGAAATCACACAGTTCGTCGGCAGCGCCGAAAACGCTGGCAATGCCGTTGCGACATTCTGAGTCACCCTTTACCTGCATCATTTCTGCCAGCGGCTCCAGTCGCGCTCGCAAAGCCGCCAGTCGTTGTTGTTCCTGTAAGGATAGCTCCTGGTTGGTGTAAGGGAACCACATGCGCCCGCTGCTCCAGTTACTGTTGTGCGGGATCGCCAGAACGTCGCAGCTGTCGTTGCCCTCGATACAGGTCCCTTCGAGCCAGCCCCATAGCTGTTCCGGTGTGGGTGCATCCTTGGCGCTCAGTGGTGCCTGAGGCACTGTGCTCGACTTGAAGATAACGTTGCGATGCAGGTTGCTGGCTTCATCGGCCAGTGTGTACTCATAAGCGTGGAACGTGGTGAATTCACACTCTTCGCTGTGGTCATGCCACGCTTCGGTGCTACGCTGGTTTTCGCGCCAGACTTCCACGGCTGTGTCGCGACACAATGAACCGTCTTCACCGCAGACTCTGATGGAGCGGTCTTGTCCAAAAATGGCAAAGCTGGCCAGGCGCATCAGAGACTGCATTTTTTCTTCCACCGGCAGGCGCACGTCGCCTCGATAGAGACGACAGACCAAACTGCCGTAAGCCAAGTGGTCGGTGGTGTAGCACAAGCGTGTTTCTCCCAGCGCTTCTGCATGGTCGGTGACCGCTGCAAAATCCAATGGTGTGCCAATGTCTAGTATCGGCGCCTGGTATTCTGGCGGATCACCGAGCAGGCGCAGTGGAAGAGGTGTACCGCGAGCGAAGCTATAGGCCTCATCGACGGTGGTGGTGACTCCGAACGAAGTGGCATCGTACGATGCAGCCGTATGAACGTGGAGGTCGCCGAAAAAAGCTCTTTTTTCCGGATAATAGTGCAGGCAGGGTTGTTGTATTTGGGGGTCGTCATCAAGGGTTTGCACTGACACTTGATCCCAGGTAGATAGACCAGCCGAACCCTGCTGCACTCGCTCGAATTCAAAGCGCAGCCACAGCAGAGAGGCCCCGATGAGCAGGGCCAGTATCGGTGTAGTGGTAAGCGCGTATTTTATTGGTTTGTTCACGCAAGTCACATTCGCGTAGTGGGTGTGTGAGGGCTATCCTACCTCAACGTATTACGCTGTGGAATATGATGGACTCCTGTTAGAACGCTTGGTCTAGTTTATGTTCAACTACTGTGCAGCTGCTCGGCTAACATAAAAAGGGGTGCCCCGAATTTTCGTTTTAGACGTGCGTCGGGACTGCTAGACGAGTTTTTTCGGATCGAGCAGGGTGGTCAGTTCCTCGCGAGAAAGCTCGGTCATTTCGACGGCGACCTCAAGCACGGGCCGGCCTTCCTGATACGCGCGTTTGGCAATTTTGGCAGCTCTGTTATAGCCCACCAGCCCATTGAGTGCTGTGACCAGTATCGGATTTCTAGCCAGATTGGCCGTGATCGTGTCGTGATTCACGACAAAGTCTGCAAAGCACTTGTCCGCCATTGCCGTGCAACTGTTGGCCATTAAGTCGATACTTTGCAATAAATTGCAGGCTATCACCGGTAGCATCACATTGAGCTGAAAGTTGCCTGACTGGCCGGCTACCGTAATCGTGGTATCGTTACCGATGACCTGTGCCGATGCCATAGCCACAGCCTCCGGTATGACCGGATTAACCTTGCCAGGCATGATGCTGCTACCCGGTTGCAGGGGCTTAAGACTAATTTCACCCAGTCCCGACAAGGGCCCACTGTTCATCCATCGCAAGTCGTTGGCAATCTTCATGAGAGCGACTGCCAGTGCCTTGAGCTGGCCTGAAAG
>TARA_B110000503_G_scaffold44826_1_pt1 | contig 37670 bp, 38 predicted proteins | sample TARA_B110000503 | Tara Oceans TARA_B110000503 (sample SAMEA4397472) | marine metagenome | biome: Polar Biome; feature: [SRF] surface water layer (ENVO:00010504); material: water (ENVO:00002006), including particulate matter (ENVO:01000060) such as... | depth 5 m | reverse complement strand
ACTTAAAATGCCCTCAACCAAAAAACTCCGTATAAATAAGTTGATAAGACTTAAAACTAATTGTGGCGAGATTGAAATTGCTACGGATGGTGTGAACGCGCCACTTACTGTTATTTCAATGACATACCTTGCGCGGAGAGGGTTCTTGGATAACTCACCCTGTCACCGTCTAACAACTCGAGGAATTTTCGTACTTCAGTGTGGTGATCCAACAGCATCTGGCTCAGGTGGACCGGCTTGGGAAGTGCCAGATGAGAATCTTCCTATCGGAAGCGGAAATATTTACCCAGCAGGTTCAGTAGCCATGGCTAACTCAGGGCCAAATACAAATGGCAGCCAATTCTTTATCGTTTACGATGATTACTCACGGCTAGGTCCTAACTACACGCTATGGGGCAGAGTAATTAGAGGGCTAGATATTGTTAAAGCTATTGCTGCACTTGGCTCTGATAATTCATATCGAGCAGGTGACGGGTTTCCAGTCCAACCAATTACTATTGAAAGAGCAATTGTTCGCTAATTAATCGCTAGAAACTATTTTAAATATTTCAGCAACTGCGCCATCTGCAAGGCCATTTAATTTAGCGTTGCGCTCTCCAAATTCGCGAATCATCTGCTCCAAATTTGGATTATGTGCAGTCTGGCTAATATGGGCATTTAGCGCAGCTAATTTTTTATCAAAGGTCTCTGTAATATCAATAAAGTGATCTGGAGTGTTGTGGGACATTACCCAGACCTCGCGCACTCGCCATGGCTCGAGCCCCTCATCTTTGAGCAGCTCTTCAAATGCAAAGGCATTTCTTGCATCCGGATAGACCGCCTGGATTGCGGCCTCACCAGCAGCCATGTGGTCGGGGTGGCTAGAGAAAAGTCGATCCCAATTTCGCTCTGGACTCTGGATAAGCATTCGCTGTGGTTTAGTTTTTCTGATCTCTCTAACAATCTGCTTACGTAATTCAATTGTAGGTGTGAGCCAACCATCTCGGTGATTTAAGAATTCAATATTTGTAACGCCGAGGACTTTTCCAGCTTCAATCTGTTCCCGCTTTCGAATTTTGGGCATATCTGCACGCGGAACGCTTGGATCTTCGCCGCCTTGGTCGCCATTTGTGCAGATGCAGTAGCTGACCTCAATTCCTTTTGCAGTCCACTGCGCAATGGTGCCCGCCGCTCCAAAATCTAGGTCATCTGGGTGTGCGGTTACGACTAGAACGCGTTCAATTTCAGAATCATCTAAAGGAGGCATTGCCTAATCCTATGAGAACTTCAGACTTTTTGTGAGTCGTTAGACTGCGCCCTATGTCTTTAGATTCGAGATCGGCCAAACCACTTTTGGTGGGCCTAAATCCAGAGCAGCAAGCAGCGGTAGCTCACGAGGGCTCACCACTTCTGGTTGTAGCTGGAGCAGGCTCTGGAAAGACTCGAGTCCTGACAAGGCGAATTGCATATCTCTTAGGTGAGCGCGGAGTCCATCCATATGAAGTGCTGGCAATAACTTTCACCAACAAAGCGGCTGCAGAAATGAAAGAGCGAGTTGCAGAATTAGTGGGAGATCGCGCTAAATCTATGTGGGTCTCAACTTTTCACTCAGCATGTGTTCGAATCTTGCGCCAAGAGGCAGCAAAGCTTGGCTATTCAAACTCATTTACAATTTATGATTCGAGTGACAGCGTGCGTTTAATTACTCTTGTGATGAAAGATATGAATCTAGATATTAAGCGCTATGCCCCAAGAGCCGTGGCTGGATTGATCTCGCAGGCCAAGAATGAGTTGCAAGGTCCAGCAGATTTTGTACAAGCAGCAGATAATCAATTTAATGAGATTGTGGCTGAAGTATTTGCGCAATATCAGCGCCGCCTAGTTAGCGCTAACGCTATGGATTTTGATGATCTAATTGGTAAGAGCGTTGAGATCTTGCAGCGAAATCCCGAGAGCAGGGCGCGCTATAGATCTCGCTTCCGCCATGTTCTAGTTGATGAATATCAGGACACCAATCATGCCCAATATATGTTGATAAAGGAGCTCGTTGGTGGGGAAGAAGAAGGTATCGCAATAGCTGAACTCTGTGTTGTTGGAGATGCTGATCAATCTATCTACGCATTTCGTGGCGCAAATATTAGAAACATCCTGCAATTTGAAGCTGATTATCCGAGTGCAAAGACAATTCTTCTTGAACAGAATTATCGATCTACCCAAAATATTCTGACAGCGGCTAATGCTGTCATTGAAAATAATGAGGGGCGCAAAGCCAAGAACCTCTGGTCAGAGTCTGGATCAGGTTCAAAGATTAAGGGATATGTGGCTGAGAGTGAGCACGATGAAGCTGAGCATATAGTCTCTGAAATTGCCAAGCTGCGTAGTGAGAATATTTCCCAGCCCGGGGATACTGCAATTTTTTATCGCACAAATGCTCAATCACGAGTATTTGAAGAGGTCTTTCTGCGCTCTGCAATTCCATACAAAGTTGTTGGAGGCGTTCGATTTTATGAGCGGAAAGAGGTTAAGGATTTCTTAGCATATCTTCGCATACTAGTTAATCCTGAAGATGAAGTATCTCTTCGTAGAATAATAAATACTCCAAAGCGTGGTATTGGAGATCGGGCGCTTGACACTGTTGATCTCTTTGCAAAGAGCTCGGGGCTCTCATTTTGGAGCGCGCTAAATAACGCAGCTAGCGTTCCGGGAATTCCTACGCGCTCAATTTCTGCGATAGCAGATTTCATACACTTAATCTCTTCACTCACCTTTTTGGTTGAAGCCAAGACGCGACCTTCTGTAATTGCTCAGGCAGTTTTAGAGCAATCAGGTCTGCTTCAAGAACTTGAGAAGAGCGATGATTTACAAGATGAGAGTCGGGTCGAAAATTTACAAGAGCTTGTATCAGTAGCAATCGAATATGAGGAGGACGAAGTTGAAGATGGTGAAGAGATTTCACTCCTTGGATTCTTAGAGAACGTCTCACTTGTTGCAGATTCAGATCAGATTCCAGATGGTGAAGACCATGGTGGAGTAGTAACTCTGATGACGCTTCATACCGCAAAGGGATTGGAATTTCCGACTGTATTTTTAACTGGTATGGAGGAGGGAATTTTCCCGCACTCTAGAACTTTAGGTGATCCAAAAGAGATTGAAGAAGAGCGCAGATTGGCATATGTAGGGCTCACAAGAGCAAGAGAACGGCTCTATGTCTCGAGATCTGAATATCGCAGTGCATGGGGCGCACCTTCTTATAATCCGCCCTCAAGATTTCTTGCAGAAATACCCGATGAAGTAATCGAATGGAATGAGCACGCTCCTGCGCCATCACGGGCAAGTATCTTGAAGAGTTCGCATTTTGTTCCAGCCGCGCGAGCAACCGGCCGTAAGGCATCTACAACTATGATTCTAGAGATTGGCGATCGTGTGTCTCATGACACATTTGGCTTGGGATCGGTAGTTGCCGTAGTTGGCGATGGAGATCGTGCTGAGGCAACAATTAATTTTGGCTCATTAGGCGAAAAAAGATTGCTATTGCGATATGCGCCGGTAGAGAAGCTCTAATTACCTACTAAGATTTCACCTAATCTCCTTAATTCTCCTTAGTCGAGATTAGTTAGATTATTAAATAGAACGTACATAGCTGCGAGTGAATGGGGTAACTAGTGGATCTCTTTGAGTATCAAGCTCGAGATCTTTTCGAATTACATGGCGTTGCCGTACTTGGTGGAGCTGTGGCATACACGCCAGAAGAGGCCCAAGTTGCGGCTGAAAAAATGGGTGGCCGAGTTGTCGTAAAAGCACAGGTAAAAGTTGGTGGGCGTGGAAAAGCCGGTGGTGTGAAGCTTGCAGAGAGCGCAAGTGATGCGAGGGAGAAAGCCGCAGCAATTTTAGGAATGGATATCAAAGGCCATACCGTAACTAAGGTAATGATTGCGCAAGCTGCTCCGATTGAAGCGGAATATTATTTAGCAATTTTATTGGATCGGGCAAATCGTAATTTCTTAGTCATGGCATCAGTAGCCGGTGGCATTGAGATTGAAGAAGTTGCAGCTAAAACTCCAGAAAAATTGGCAAGAGTTGGAATTGATCCAAATGTAGGAATTTCTAAAGTGAAGGCTCGCGAAATTGTTTTAGCTGGACAATTTCCATCCGATGTAGTCGATCAGGTCGTTGAAGTTTTATTAAAGCTCTGGGCAGCATTCGTTGCCGAAGACGCAACACTTATGGAGATAAATCCACTTGTTAAAACCAGTGATGGAAAAGTTATTGCGCTAGATGGCAAGGTGACTTTGGATGAGAGCGCTGAATTTCGCCATCCAGACCACGAAGCGCTAATCGATCACGCTGCTGCAAACCCATTAGAAGCTGCGGCCAAGGCGAAGAATTTAAATTATGTAAAGCTAGATGGCCAGGTTGGAATTATTGGAAATGGTGCTGGCCTGGTTATGAGCACGCTTGACGTTGTTGCTTATGCTGGTGAGAAATATGGCGTTAAACCTGCCAACTTCTTAGATATTGGTGGTGGAGCCTCGGCTCAAGTAATGGCTGATGGCCTTGGCATCATTCTTGGTGACGCAGATGTACGGAGCGTTTTTGTTAATGTCTTTGGTGGAATCACAGCTTGTGACGCCGTAGCAAATGGCATTGTTCAGGCGCTATCTATGTTGGGCGATAAGGCGACAAAGCCGATAGTCGTTCGCCTAGATGGAAATAACGTATTAGAGGGGCGCCGGATATTAAATGAGGCAGCTCACCCACTTATCCAACAACTTGACACTATGGACGGCGCCGCAGCGCGCGCAGCAGAATTGGCGGCAAAGTAATGGCAATCTTCATCAATGAAAATAGTAAAGTTTTAGTTCAAGGAATGACTGGCTCTGAGGGCACAAAGCACACTGCCCGAATGATTCAATCAGGAACAAAAATTGTTGGGGGAGTAACTCCTGGTAAAGGGGGTCAGAGCGTTGAAATTGCTGGGCTAACTCTTCCAGTTTTTAATAACGTTTCAGAGGCAGTTGCTACAACAGGCGCCAATGCATCGGTTGTCTTTGTGCCACCTAAGTTTGCCAAGGCAGCTGTAATCGATGCCATTGATGCAAAACTTCCACTCGTAGTTGTGATTACTGAAGGAATTCCAGTTCATGACTCTGCTGCCTTTTATGCCTATGCAGCCTTGAAGGGAACCACGCGATTAGTCGGACCAAACTGCCCTGGTTTAATTAGTCCAGGTAAATCGAATATTGGAATTATCCCGGCAGATATCACCGGTCCAGGGCGTATTGGATTAGTTTCAAAGTCGGGAACTCTGACATATCAGATGATGTTTGAGCTACGCGATTTTGGTTTCAGTACTGCAGTTGGAATTGGTGGCGATCCAATAATTGGAACTACGCATATCGATTGCTTACGCGCGTTTCAAGATGATCCTGATACCGATGCAATTGTGATGATTGGTGAGATTGGTGGTGATGCTGAAGAGCGCGCTGCAGCCTTCATTGCAGAGTATGTAACCAAGCCAGTAGTTGGTTATGTTGCAGGCTTTACCGCGCCAGAAGGAAAGACTATGGGCCATGCCGGCGCCATTGTCTCTGGATCATCAGGTACTGCGGCTGCAAAACAGAGCGCACTTGAAGCAGTTGGTGTCAAAGTTGGCAAGACGCCAAGTGAAGCAGCGCAACTTATGCGCACTATTTTAAATAAAAATAAGGATTAAATTTCGTGGGTCGCATCCTGCTGGTAACTATTCAACAGGCGTTGCGCAGTGTGGCTCTAACCCTATTTCCACTTAGCTTTATCGCACTATTTGCCTGGTCTACCGCTGGCAGTGCGACAGGAAATACATCAGATCCGATTCGAGCGGCAATCTGGCTCTGGCTTGGTAGCCACTTGATTCCCTTTGAAATCTTTGATTTAGCGCAAAATTCCGATATCCCAAGTGGTGCACTTAGTTATCTTCCACTTGGCGCAGCCATATTTCCGTGGCTTGCGGTGCGAAGTGGTTATCGCCGCGCTAGTGAATTCTTAGATAATCCTAGAGGCGCAAGGTCTTTTGTAATTATTTGGTACACCGCAATTGCGGTTGGAGCTGCCTACTTCTCGCAGAGCTCTAATATCAAGCCAAATCTGCTACTAACTCCCATCTTTATCCTCTTTATTTCAGCAAGCGCAACGATAGAATTTCAATCTAGAGCCTTTGATCGATTTAAATTATTAGTCAATCTCTTTCTAGCACTTCTTGGACTTGTGGCGATAACTATTAGTATCACACTTGCCCTTCACTTTGAAATAGTTAAATCTCTGGCAATTGTTATACAACCTGGAATTATGGGTGGGATTTTATTTACTGTGCTACAGGTTTTATATCTGCCAAATATTATTCTTGCTGGACTTTCTTATCTTTTTGGCTTTGGATTTTCGGTCGGTACCAACACCCAGATTTCACCGTTTGAAATAGATGTAAATTCACTACCTGCAATCCCGGCACTTGGAGCGCTCCCAACCACTGCGCACCCGCTATTTTTGCTAGCACTGGCGATTCCAATCGCAATGATCGCACTTAATCAAAGGCTAATTTTCAAGAACAATGAAGGATTTAAATCTAGGCACCTTGAAAGCTTAAAGATAATTCTGCCACTGCTCATTACTCTAGGTGCGCTCTCTTACTTCGCAGGCGGAACGCTATTGACCCAAGCGATGGCGCCATTTGGAATTACTTGGTGGCACATTCCAGCGATCTTTGCAGTTTCACAGGCGGTCATATTGATTCTTGCCCTATACATACCGAAGTTAGTAGGGTCGATTAGGGACCATAGAGGGCGAATTTAAATGCGCTTAGTCTTATTGGCCTCGGGCACAGGAACACTTGCCCAAGCGATAATTGATGCAGAGAAGAGTCAGCTTTTGGATTGTGAAATCTCTGCTGTTATCTCCGATAGAGACTCACACGCACTTAAACGGGCGCACGATGCTGGGATTAGAGCCGAATATCTACCAATGCAGCCTGATCGCAAAGTTTGGGAGCTGCAGTTAGCTAATCTGATTTCAGCGCTAAAAGTAGATCTCGTCGTGAGCGTCGGTTTTATGCGAGTTCTCTCGGCAGAGTTCGTGGCCAAATTTCCTACCATCAACACTCACCCCTCGCTCCTTCCGAAGTTTCCGGGAGCTCATGGCGTCAGAGACGCTCTTGCATCGGGAGATATAAAAACCGGAGCTACCGTTCATTGGGTCGATGCTGAGGTGGATACGGGGGAAATTATCAGCCAGCGAGAGGTTCCAATTTATCCGGCAGATGATGAATCTAGCCTGCATGAGCGCATTAAGATTGTCGAACGCTCACTAATAGTTGAAACACTAACTGACCTGATAAAAATTAGAAAAATGGAATTGCGAGGCTAGCTAAATGGAACGCAAAAAAATAGGTCGAGCCTTAATAAGCGTCTTTGATAAAACTGGCCTTGTTCCATTGGGTAGAGAGCTTGAAAAAAATGGAGTTGAGATTTTATCTACTGGCTCTACCGCCAAAATATTGCGCGAGTCTGGCATAAAAGTACAAGAGGTTGAGGAATACACAGGATTTCCAGAGTTACTAGGTGGTCGAGTTAAAACACTTCACCCAAGAATTCATAGCGGTATTTTGGCGGATCAGAATAATCCAGAGCATTTAGCAGAACTAGCTTCCCAAAATATCGAAGCCTTTGATTTGATAATTGTTAATCTCTATCCTTTTACCCAAACTATTGCTAGCGGAGGCGAATTTGAAGAGTGCATCGAGCAGATTGATATCGGCGGCCCAAGTATGTTGCGCGGCGCTGCTAAGAATCACGGCTCAGTAGCGGTTATTTCAGATCCATCACAGTATGAGCTACTAACAACTGCGCTTAACAAGGGCGGTTTTTCCCTATCTGAACGGCGCGAACTTGCGCTGAGTGTATTTCGTCGTACAGCAGAATATGACATTGCAATCGCTAATTGGCTCGCATCCAAATCAGATGTTGATGATTGGCAGGCAAAGGTCTGGAGCAAAATAACTGATCTTAGGTATGGTGAAAATCCACACCAAGAAGCGGCCGTTTATTTTGAAGCGGGCGCCAAATCAGGAGTAAGTAGTGCAACCCAACACCACGGCAAAGAGATGTCATTTAATAATTACACAGATAGCGATGCTGCGATTCGGGCTGCATTTGATCACAACGAACCTTGTGTTGCAATAATTAAACATGCCAATCCTTGTGGCATTGCAATCGCTGAAGATATAGCCACCGCTCATTTAGCTGCCCATGAATGTGATCCAGTTTCGGCATTTGGCGGGGTTGTTGCAGCCAATCGTGAGATTTCTACCAAAATGGCCGAGGCGCTATCTGAGATATTTACCGAAGTGGTTATTGCGCCCGGTTACGAGAAAGGTGCAATTGAAATTCTTGCCAAAAAACCTTCAATTAGAATCCTTGAAATTTCTGACTTTAAACAATCACCCAAAGAGTTGCGTCCGATATCTGGCGGCCTGCTGATTCAAGATAGTGATTTAATTAATGCCAGCGGTGATGACTCTACAAATTGGGAGCAAGTTTCAGGACCAGTAATTAGCAGAGAGGTAATGCGCGATTTAGATTTTGCTTGGCGGAGTGTTCGCTCTGTCAAGAGTAATGCAATCCTATTGGCAAAGAATGGCGCCTCGGTAGGTGTTGGAATGGGACAGGTCAATCGAGTTGATAGCGCCAGGCTTGCAGTTAACCGAGCAGGTAATAGGGCAGAGGGAAGTGTCGCTGCAAGTGATGCCTTCTTCCCTTTTGCCGATGGCCTACAAATTCTTTTGGATGCAGGAGTAAGTGCAGTTGTAGCCCCTGGCGGAAGTGTTCGAGATAATGAAGTAATTGCTGCGGCAAAAAGTGCAAATATCGCCTTGTTCTTCACGGGAGTACGCCATTTTTCACATGCCTAGTTCTTGCAGATAGGATTTGCAACATGAGCACAAAAATTCTAGATGGCAGAGCAACTGCTGCCACTATCAAAGAGGAGTTGCGGCAAGTAGTCTCTAAAATGGATAGGAAGCCAGGTCTTGGAACAATTCTCGTCGGAGATGATCCTGGTTCACACTCATATGTTGGCGGAAAACATAAGGATTGTGCGCAAGTTGGAATCAATTCAATCCGTATAGATCTACCAAATAGTGCATCTGAGAAGGATGTTCTCGCTGCAATCTCTGATCTGAATAACAGCAGTGAGTGCACGGGCTACATCGTTCAATTGCCACTACCAAAGGGAATCAACTCTAATTTAATTTTAGAGAGTATCGATCCGGATAAAGATGCTGATGGTCTTCACCCGCTTAATTTGGGCAAGTTGGTAATTGGCGAAAAGGCACCTATTGCATGTACTCCACGAGCAATCTTAGAATTACTAAATAGATACTCAATTAGCACTTCTGGTAGCGAGATAGTAATTATGGGTCGCGGCTTAACAGTAGGGCGACCACTTGGTCTGCTCTTATCAATGCGCGGAAGTGATGCGACTATAACAATTACTCATACCAAGACGATTGATGTAATTTCACATACCAAGCGCGCGGATATAATCATTGCAGCAATTGGAAGTCCGCATTTCTTGAGAGCAAACGCTATAAAGCCTGGTGCGATAGTTTTGGATGTAGGAATTACCCGTACCGATGCGGGATTGTTGGGGGACGTTCATCCAGATGTTTCAGAGGTTGCATCAGCGATTTCACCGACACCTGGCGGAGTTGGGCCTATGACTCGAGCGATGTTACTTTCCAATGTTGTTGATATGGCTCTGGCCAAATAATGAAAATTGCAATTGAGAGGCTTAATATTCTCGCTTTTTTGCTAATTGGAATTGGGATTTTACTTGGCATATTTGATGTAGTCCGGACTGGCTCATTCGCAATTGCCATTGGAGCTGGAGCCATCATAATTTCCAAATATTTACGCTCAAATAGACGTCGTAAGATCGAATTAATTCTGCCACTGGCGATGGCATCCCTACTTTTTGTGGTGGCGCTCACACTGCCTCATGCCAAGTAACATTTAGCCATTGCAGTTGAATCGATTTTAAATTTTCGAAGTTAAGAGAGAGAAGAGAGCATGAACAGATCAGGAAAAGTAACAGTTATTGGTTCAGGTTTTTACGGCTCAACAACAGCGCTACGCCTAGCTGAATATGACATCTTTGAGACCGTAGTACTTACAGATATTTTAGAAGGTAAGCCTGAAGGTCTCGCTTTAGATATGAACCAGTCTCGCTCGATTGAGGGTTTTGAGACCAAAATTATTGGTGCGACGACAACCGCTGACGGCCAAGGCTATGGCGCAACTGCAAACTCTGATGTTGTTGTAATTACAGCAGGACTTCCTCGCAAGCCAGGAATGAGCAGAATGGATTTAATTGGTGTAAATGCCGGAATCGTTCGCGGCGTTGGAGAGAACATTGCAAAACATTCACCAAACGCCGTAATAATCGTGGTATCAAATCCTTTGGATGAGATGACTGCCCTAACCCAACTTGCTACCGCATTTCCTAAGAACCGGGTAATGGGGCAGGCTGGAATGTTAGATACTGCTCGCTTTACAAACTTTGTTGCAGAAGAATTAAAAGTTCCTGTCGCATCTGTGAAGACACTTACTCTTGGTTCTCATGGTGACACCATGGTTCCAGTACCAAGCCGATGCACCGTAAATGGCAAGGCACTTACTGAGCTTCTCGATTTGGCAAAAATTGCAGAGCTAGTAGATCGAACTCGAAATGGTGGCGCCGAAGTTGTTGCGCTATTAAAGACGGGCTCTGCCTATTACGCCCCTTCTGCAGCAGCAGCCCGGATGGCCAAAGCCGTGAAGGAGGATTCAGGTGAGGTAATGCCGGTCTGTGCCTGGGTTGATGGTGAATATGGAATCAGTGGGGTTTACCTTGGAGTTGAAGCTGAAATTGGCAAGAGCGGTGTTCGAAAGGTCGTTGAAAGCTCTCTAACCCCAACTGAAGTTGAAGCACTAAGAGAAGCAGCTGAAGCAGTTCGTGCAAAACAAGCAGATGTAAAAGATCTCTAATACTAAGAAAAGATTTAATTAGAAGTGAATTAACTAGAAAAGAGCCAAGTAAATGTCGAAGATAAAGGTAGAAGGAACTGTAGTTGAGCTAGATGGCGATGAGATGACCCGCATTATCTGGTCATTCATTAAGGATAAGTTGATCTTGCCTTATTTAGATGTAAACCTTGAGTATTACGACTTAGGAATGGAGCATCGAGATGCCACCAATGACCAGGTGACTATTGATGCGGCAAATGCGATCAAGAAGCATGGTGTTGGAATCAAATGCGCAACTATTACTCCAGATGAAGCGCGAGTAGAAGAATTTGGTCTAAAGAAGATGTGGAAGTCGCCAAATGGAACGATTAGAAATATCTTGGGTGGCGTAATTTTCCGTGAGCCAATTATTATGAAAAATGTTCCAAGGTTGGTCCCTAATTGGACTAAACCAATTGTTATCGGCCGCCATGCCTTTGGTGATCAATACAAGGCAACAGATTTTAAAGTTCCAGGTCCGGGCACGCTAACGATGACATTTACCCCAAAAAATGGCACTAAGCCGATGGAGTTTAATATCTTTGATTTTCCATCTGCAGGTGTAGCTATGGGAATGTATAACTTAGATGAATCAATCCGTGATTTTGCTCGAGCTTCAATGAATTATGGATTAATAAGAAATTATCCAGTATTTCTCTCTACAAAGAACACAATTTTAAAGGCTTACGATGGTCGCTTCAAAGATATCTTTGCTGAAATTTATGAGAGTGAATTTAAAGCGAAGTTTGGCGCTGCCGGAATTACATATGAACACCGCTTAATTGATGACATGGTCGCAACCTCACTTCGCTGGGAGGGTGGATATGTCTGGGCCTGTAAGAATTATGATGGTGATGTTCAATCAGACACCGTCGCTCAAGGCTATGGCTCACTTGGTCTAATGACATCTGTATTGATGACCCCAGATGGAAAGACCGTTGAATCAGAGGCAGCGCACGGAACAGTTACCCGCCACTACCGCGAGCACCAAGCTGGTAAGCAGACTTCAACAAACCCAATTGCATCAATCTTCGCATGGACTCAAGGCTTAGCGCATCGAGCGAAATTGGATAACAACCCCGCCCTTGCTGAGTTTGCAACTACCTTGGAGAAGGTCTGTGTACAGACCGTTGAATCGGGCAAGATGACAAAAGATTTAGCAATTCTGATCTCTAAAGATAGCCCTTGGTTAAATACCCAAGATTTCCTAGCGGCGATTGATGAGAACCTAAAGAGCGCTCTCAAGTAACTTATTGCAGTAAGAAGCCCCGCATCCAAATCATGGAGGCGAGGCTTCTTTAATTACTTGGCTTTAGTTAATTCGAAGCCCAGTATTTGCATCAAATAGGTGAATCACTGTTGCTATTGCGCTAACAGAGATTGTGTCACCAATTTTAGGTGGGTTCTTAGGATCTAGGCGAACAATTACTTGCGCACCCTCATCTGTCTCTTGAGCGAATTTAATGCTCTTATCAACTGGCTTTCCGTATATGAAGGCATCTGAGCCAAGCTCTTCAACAACCTCTACAAGAACATCGAAACCACCTGAAGTTGCAGGTACAAAGCCTTCTGGACGGACACCGACTGTTACAACCGATCCAGCACTTGCTGGAACATCTACAGTGAAGCCGCCAAGTTGTGCCTTGCCACGTGATACTGGAACTGTCAGAAGGTTCATAGCAGGTGAGCCAATAAATCCGGCGACGAAAGCATTTGCTGGACGCTCATAAAGATTTCTAGGGGTATCAACTTGCTGTAGCAAGCCATCTTTTAGAACTGCAACGCGATCACCCATGGTCATAGCTTCAACCTGGTCGTGAGTTACATAAACAGTTGTTATACCAAGGCGACGTTGCAGTGCAGCAATTTGGGTACGGGTTGCAACGCGAAGCTTTGCATCCAAGTTAGATAGTGGCTCATCCATCAAGAAGACTTGTGGCTCACGAACAATTGCACGTCCCATTGCTACGCGCTGGCGTTGTCCACCAGATAGCGCCTTTGGCTTACGATCTAAATAATCTTCAAGGTCTAGAAGTTTTGCTGCCTCTTTAACGCGGCGATCGCGTTCAGCTTTATCAACACCAGCAATTTTTAGCGCGAAGCCCATATTTTCTGCAACAGACATATGTGGATAGAGCGCATATGACTGGAAAACCATCGCGATATCGCGATCTTTTGGCGCAATATGAGTTACATCCCTATCACCAATACGAATTGATCCGGTATCAACTTCTTCTAGCCCTGCAAGCATGCGAAGTGATGTTGATTTTCCGCAACCTGATGGTCCTACTAGAACAAGGAACTCGCCATCATTAATAGTTAGACTTAACTTATCTACAGCAGGCTTGGTGGTTCCTGGGTAGACGCGAGATGCATTTTCAAATACAACTGATGCCATTTTTTCTCTCCTTCTCCGGGCAGGTACGTGCCCGACGATCCTTTGGATAAAGGCCAAACTAGATTTAAAGCCCGCTCGGTTGAGCGTGGGCCTAGGTTACGCGTCTGGGGGCCATCGCGCCACCCTTTTAGAGGCAGCTCACAGGGTAAAGAAGTTACCCTTACGCCTGTGAGTATTTCTATCCTGCAAGATATCGGCCTAGTCCTAATCTTTATCCTAGTGGCGGGTGTCTTCGTCGCCGCTGAAATAGCTCTGATCTCATTACGGGACTCACAGATTCGCCAGCTCGAGGGGAGCAAGCGCGGAAATCGGGTAGTCAAGTTAACTAGTAATCCAAATCGTTTTCTCGCTGCAGTTCAGGTAGGAATTACCTTCCTAGGGTTCCTATCTGCTGCTCTGGGCTCTGAGCGCTTGGGTAAATATGTCTCACCAATTTATGAAGAGCTTGGGCTATCAAAAAACGTTAGCGATAACTTAGCCTTAATTTCCATCACTATTGTAATCGCGTATGTCTCATTGGTTCTCGGTGAATTAGTTCCAAAGCGACTTGCAATCTATCGAACCGAATTTATTGCACTTGCCGTTGCGCCAATTATTGATTTCACGGCAAAGATCTTTCGACCAGTTATCTGGCTTCTCTCTAAGTCAACCGACGCCGTTGTTAAGCTATTTGGACTCACCTCTAAAGAGATACGTAGCGAAATTTCGGAGGCAGAATTAGTAGATTTAGTTTCAGGACACACCTCACTTAGTGATGAAGAGCGCAAAATAGTAGAAGAAGTCTTTGCTGCTGGTGATATGCAGCTACATGAAATTATGGTTCCAAGAACCGAAGTAGATTTTATGGATGTTGGATTAACAATTACAGAAGCAATAAAAGTTGCAGTAGAGGATGCACATTCTCGCTATCCCGTAACTAGGGGAAGTGCCGATGAGGTAATCGGATTTCTCCATGTTCGAGACTTATTGAATCCAAAATTTAGTTCTGTCGAAGACGCAATGATTCTTGATTTGATTCGCCCGGTACTTTATCTCCCAGGAACCAAGGGAGTTTTACAAGCGCTCGCTGAGATGCGTTCGAAGCACAACCATATTGCCGTTGTTTTAGATGAATATGGCGGCACAGATGGAATTGTTACTTTAGAGGATTTAGTCGAGTGCCTAATCGGAGATATTCAAGATGAGTACGACATCGAACCCGGTGAAGTTACCCCGCAAGCTAGAACTGGTGATTTTGAGGTCGATGGCTTGATTTCAATTGAAGATCTCTATGACAAAACTAATATTGTTATTCCAGAGGGACCATATGAGACCGCAGGTGGCTTTGTAATGCACACCTTAGGTCGAATCCCAAAGGTCCATGACGTTTTAAAGTTAAATCAGGCCAGAATTACGGTTTTGACGCTTGAAGGTAAGCGGGTCGGCCAATTACTAATCTCAACCGATGGATGGAAAGATAGTGCACATGGTGAGTGAGGCTAATTCTGTAGTTAAAAAAGAGCGAGTACTTTCAGGCATCCAGCCAACACAGGACTCTTTTCATCTTGGTAATTATTTAGGTGCTATCAAACAATGGGTTGAGTTACAGAATTCAAATGATGCCTTTTACTGCGTCGTAGATCTTCATGCCTTAACCGTTGAGACCAAACCAGAGGATTTACGCCGGCGGACATTGGCATCAGTTGCTCAATTAATTGCTCTTGGTTTAGATCCGGATAAGTGCACGCTATTTATTCAATCCCATGTTCCTGCGCATAATCAATTGGCCTGGGTTATGGAGTGTCTTACCGGTTTTGGCGAAGCAAGTCGGATGACGCAATTTAAAGATAAATCACAGAAGGCAGGTTCAGATCGAACTGTTGTTGGTCTCTTTACTTATCCAATTCTCCAGACAGCAGATATCTTGTTGTACCAAGCCAACAAGGTGCCAGTCGGTGAAGATCAACGTCAACACATAGAGCTAACCCGTGATTTAGGTCAGCGCTTTAATTCCAAATATGGCCAGACCTTTACCATTCCTGAGGGGTATATTTTAAAGTCGGGTGCAAAGATTAATGACTTGCAAGACCCTGAAGCTAAGATGAGTAAATCTGGCTCTTCGAGCGCCGGATTAATCGAATTAATGGATACTCCAGAGATAAACATCAAGAAAATCAAGAGCGCAGTAACTGATACCGGACGCGAAGTTACATTTGATGAGAAGGATAAGCCTGGAATTTCAAATTTACTTACTATCTATAGCGCCTTAACAACGAAATCTATCGCCGATGCTCAATCTGAGTTTGCCGGCAAGGGATATGGTGATTTTAAAGGTGCGGTGGCCGAGGTAGTAGTTGAATACTTAAAGCCAGTGCGGGATAGAGCTAATGAATTACTCAAAGATCAAACGCACTTAAATAAACTTCTGACAATAGGCGCAGAGAAGGCCAACGCTGTCGCTTCAAAAACACTGAGCGACACATATAACGCTCTTGGGCTAATCTCTCGTGGGTAGCAGGTTTAAAGCCGGCCTGATATTCCTGCTCTCATTATCTCTGTTTCTGCCATTCATCTCATCAGCAGAGAGCACACCTAAAAAGATAAAAATAGGAATTGTTTACGATGTCGGTGGAAAAGGTGATAAATCTTTTAACGACGCTGCTGCAATCGGAGTAGATGCCGCCAAGGCAAAATTTGGATTATCTGAGTTAGATGTTCGCGAAATCGTAACCTCTGGCAATCTATTTGATCGCGAGAATCGAATTGAGTTTTTAGTAAAAGCTAAATATGACTTGGTCATTGCAATTGGCCCAGCTTTTGCTGAGGCGATAACTTATATGTCTGATAAATACCCTCGCCGGCAATTTGCAATTGTGGGTAGCCCAAATGTCGAGTCGCTAAATGTAAGCAGTATGGCATTTAGTACCCAGGAGAGTGCTTATCTTGCTGGCGTTATGGCAGCTCTAAACTCGAAGAGCTCAAAGATTGGTTTCTTGGGCGATCAAACGCATCCAAATAATTCGACACTATTAGATAACTTTAAGGCTGGCGCGAAGAGTGCAAAGAAGAAGATCAAAGTTATCACTCGAAACCCAGAATCTAGCGCCAATGTCGAAGTAAGTGAGTTGAGCCGGAGCGGTGTAGATGTAATTTTTTCGACTTGGTCGCGCAGCGGAAGCGCCGTTAGCGCTCTAAGCAAATTGGCTAAAGCCAAGAAGAAGATAAAACTAATCGGAGTAAGGCCTGAGCAATATTTCCTTTCGGGCAAAGAGGCCCAGAAAGTTTTAATTGGCTATGTAAATGAGCGATATGACAAGGCAATCATGGATTTGTTCGAAGCAACCGTAGCCGGAGATACGCTAATTGAGATTGTCGATGGCAGAAAAGGTGTCTTTGGGCGCAAACTTAACTTAGCTAATTCTGGTATTGAATTAATTTCAACTTCGGCAAATAAAAAGTCTAAAGATGCGCTTGCTAGAGCGACGGCTGGAATAATTTCTAAGGTTATTACAGTAGTCAAATAGGCTTAAATTCCGATGGGGTGCCAGACCGTCTTAGCTTCCATGAAATTCGTTATTCGCTTGGTCGAATGGGCCTCATTAAAGGCGTAAATCCGCTTTAAATTCTCACTTCCAAGCTCTTTTAACTCGGCCAAATCTCTGGTGGCCAACCCAGTTGCATCAACGCCATCGATATCCATATGAGATCCAACCCAAGTTACAAATTGATCGAGCTTTCCGGTCAAGATATTTACAACGCCAGCTGGTACATCACTTGTTGCTAGGCATTCGGCAAGAGTTATTGCAGTCAGAGGATACTTCTGACTTGCAATTACTATTGCGGTATTTCCACTTGCAATTACCGGAGCAAGCGCGGCAGCAAGATTAAGGAGTGATGGTTTACTATCTGCAAAAATCACTACAACGCCTAAACTTTCAGGGATAGTGAAGTTGTAGAAGGAACCTGATACGGGGTTGGTAGATCCAGAAATAGAATCAATCTTGTCAGTCCAACCTGCATACCAAACCCAAGTATCAATTGCACTATCTACTTGCGCCCTAGCTGCAGCAAGCGTTGCGCCTTCTTGCGCCATTATTTCAGCGATGAACTGCTCTCGGCGTCCCTGCATTATTTCAGCTACGCGATAGAGAATCTGTCCTCTGTTGTATGCCGTCGCATTGCTCCAGCCTTGCTGGGCAGCTCTTGCCGCAATAACAGATTCGCGGAGATCTTTTCGAGAGCCACTGCAAGGATTTGCCAGAAATTTACCTTTTGCATCGGTTATTTCATAGACGCGACCTGATTCGCTGCGAGGAAAATTTCCATTGATAAATAATTTATAAGTCTTCATAACATCGATACGCATTTTAATATTGACCTTTCAGGTAACCAGATAGCCCATGTCTTCCGCCTTCTCGGCCCCATCCTGACTCTTTATAACCACCAAATGGACTTGCTGGATCGAATTTATTAAAAGTATTAGCCCAGATAACTCCAGCCCGTAGATGCTTTGCAGTCCAGAGAATTCGGGAACCCTTGTCACTCCAAATTCCTGCAGATAGACCGTAGGGCGTGTTATTTGCCTTTTCAATCGCCTCTTGTGGTGTCCGGAAAGTTAAGACTGAGAGTACAGGTCCGAATATTTCATCTCGAGCAATTCGATGTGATTGAGATACGCCTGTAAATATGGTTGGGGGATACCAATATCCTGATTTTGGAAGCGTGCAATCTGGACTCCAACGCGTTGCCCCTTCGATATCTCCAGAATCTGCAATCTCCCTAATCCGAGAGAGTTGGGCTGCGCTATTGATAGCTCCTAGATCGGTATTTTTATCCATCGGATTTCCGATTCGGATTAGCGAAATTCGACTCTTTAACTTCTCTAGTAACTCGTCTTGAATATTTTCTTGGACCAAGAGCCTTGAACCAGCACAACAGACATGTCCCTGGTTGAAGAAAATTCCATTAACTATTCCTTCTACAGCTTCATCGATTGCCGCATCTTCAAAGACAATATTTGCACCTTTGCCACCAAGTTCTAGGGTTGCACTCTTCTTGGTACCAGCAATGGCCTTTGCGATTGCTTTTCCAACACCAGTTGAACCAGTAAATGCCACCTTATCAACGCCTGGATGATTTACTAAGTGTGATCCAGTTCCACCGTCACCAGTGATTATATTTACTACGCCCGCAGGAAGGCCAGCTTGTTGACACACTTCGGCAAATAGCAGAGCAGTAAGCGGTGTTGTCTCTGCAGGCTTTAGCACAACCGTATTGCCAGTTGCCAGTGCCGGTGCAATCTTCCAGGCCAGCATCAACATTGGAAAATTCCAAGGGATTATCTGAGCTGCCACACCATATGGTTTTGGATTAGCGCCATATCCCGCATATGAAAGTTTATCTGCCCATCCAGCATGATAAAAGAAATGTGCAGCTGCTAACGGAATATCTGTATCTCTTGTTTCACGGATAGGTTTTCCATTATCGAGGGTTTCAAGTACCGCAAACTCTCGGGTCCGCTCCTGAAGAATGCGTGCAATTCTAAATAGGTATTTTCCACGCTCTGCTGGTGGCATCTTTGACCAAGTTTTAACATATGCATTTCTTGCAGCAGTTACAGCTAGGTTCACATCAGCCAGCTCGGCATAGGCAACTTTTGATAGCTTCTCTTCGGTTGCAGGGTTAGTTGTAATGAAAGTTTTCCCGGATTTTGCAGCTACAAATTTCCCATTGATAAAAAGGCCATATTCGCTACTTATGTCGACTAGCGCAGCCGATTCAGGTGCTGGGGCATATTCAAACTTACTCATTAGTCATTCACTCTCATTAATCTAACGTCACATAATTAGGACTAGCGTAATACCCATCACGCATCTTCATGCGTTGTATGAGCAAATCATTTAGTAGGGCGCTGGCCCCAATTCGAAACAGCGCTGGATCTAACCATTCTGGCCCTGCGATCTCATTTACCAGAACTAGTTGCTTGATTGCGTCTTTGGTATTTCGAATTCCGCCAGCAGGTTTTACACCAATGCGAAGTCCCGTCATCTTATAGAAATCTCTAACTGCCTCGAGCATCACATAGACAACTGGGGCTGTTGCCGCAGGAGCAACTTTTCCGGTGCTAGTTTTTATAAAATCAGCGCCGGCCAACATTGCTAGGTATGAGGCTTTGCGGACATTATCCAAAGTAACTAGTTCACCAGTCTCTAAAATTACTTTCAAATGTGCCTGACTTCCGCAAATCTCTTTGATTGCCCGAATTTGATCTGAGACTAATCCAAGTTTGCCAGCTAAGAATGCCCCACGATCTATAACCATATCGATTTCAGTTGCACCATTTGCAATCGCATCCTTTGTATCTTGAATCTTAACTTCCATACTTGCGCGGCCAGATGGAAACGCTGTTGCTACAGCAGCGACTGGAATGTTCTGGCCCCCACCTAAATCAAGAGCTGTTCTTGCAACTTTGACCATATCGTTATAGACACAGATCGCTCCTACAGATGGAACGCTAAGGTCCATTGGATCTGGGTGAATTGCCTTTGCACATAGCGCCTGTACTTTTCCGGGGGTATCTGCGCCTTCAAGAGTTGTTAGATCAACCATTCGAATTGCCAAATCAATTGCCCAATTCTTACTCTCATTTTTGATACTTCTCGTGGCCAACATTTCGACTCTTGCAGTAGCACCTACCTGATCTACAGGAGGCAAGGTACTTAAGAATTTCTTTAGCGACACCTCGCTGTGATCGGTAAGTAGCGTTGAATTCACGCCACAAATCTATCACTTTAGATTTAATCTTCAATCAAACATAAAGTCGCACCGCTGGCAACAGTCTGCCCGACATTTACCTGCAACTTAGAGATCGTTCCAGCCTTATGGGCAATAAGTGGTTGCTCCATCTTCATCGCCTCTAAAACGACGATTAGCTCTCCTGGCTCTACTCGATCGCCATTTGCTTTAACAATTTTTACGACAGTTCCTTGCATAGGGCTCTCAAGTGAATCACCAGCAAGAGCGGTGATTGCATTGCTCTTTACACGATGTCGCTTCTGAATCGGCTCTGGGGTGTGCATCAGAACTTCAAAGCGATGGCCATCGACTTCTGCAATCATTTTCTGAGATGCAGCTTTTGAATCGGCAGTTCCTTGCTTAAATGAAAATGGTGGAATCTCATTCTTAAATTCATTTTCGATATAGCTGGTATATACCTTGAAGTCGGTAATGAAGTTTGGATCATCAACTATTGCGCGGTGAAATGGCAGAGCAGTGGCAAGCCCACCAATATCAAATTCCCGAAGCGCGCGACGAGCTCGATCAATAGCTTCTTCGCGCGTTGCTGCAGTTATAATTAATTTAGCGAGTAATGAATCAAAGTGCGATCCAATTGTGTGTCCATGGTCAAAGCCAGCATCGATTCGAACTCCAGGCCCTGACGGGACTTCCCACTTAGTAATTGTTCCCAGGGACGGCAAGAATCCCTTTCCGGGATCTTCACCATTAATTCTAAATTCGATACTGTGACCCCTAATTACTGGATCAACTGGATTAATTAATTTGCCATCTGCAATTCTAAATTGCTCACGGACTAGGTCTAAACCAGTAACTTCCTCGCTAACGGGATGCTCTACCTGCAATCTGGTATTAACTTCTAGAAATGAGATAGTGCCATCAGAGCCGATTAGAAATTCACAGGTGCCAGCGCCGATATAACCAGCCTGCTTCATAATCGCCTTACTAGATGAATAAAGTTGATCAATCTGTCCTTGAGTTAGAAATGGCGCAGGTGCTTCTTCAACCAATTTTTGATGGCGACGTTGTAGTGAGCAATCGCGGGTACTGACAACGATTGCATTGCCTTTAGCGTCAATTAGAACTTGGGTCTCTACATGTCGCGGCTTATCTAGGTAGCGTTCAACAAAACACTCGCCTCGACCGAAGCCGGTAATTGCCTCGCGAACTGCAGAAGCAAATAACTCTGGAATTTCTTCCATTGTGCGTGCAACCTTTAGGCCACGTCCACCACCACCATGAGCAGCTTTGATTGCAACTGGAAGTCCATATTCTTTGGCAAATGCAACTATCTCTTCAGGGGTTTCTACCGGGTCAATAGTTCCTGCAACAAGTGGGGCGCCTACCTCAGCAGCAATTTTGCGCGCCGAGACCTTATCGCCGAGCAATCTAATTGCATTTGGTGGCGGACCAATCCAAATTAAACCAGCTGCAATAACTAGGTCAGCAAAATCGGCATTCTCTGATAAAAATCCATATCCAGGATGTACTGCATCCGCGCCAGACTTTTTAGCAATTTCAATTATCTTCTTCTGATCTAAATAGGTTTCGGCAGCTGATAATCCATTCAGTGCATATGCCTCATCGGCAGTTGCTACATGGAGTGATGTGCGATCTTCATCAGAATATATTGCAATCGATTTAATTCCGTGATCGCGAGCTGCGCGGGCAACACGAACTGCAATTTCACCACGATTAGCAATTAGCACCGCCTTCATGCGCGCACCGCCGATTTAGTTATTGAACTCCACGGCAAGCCAAGTGATAGCACTGCTCGACGCAGCAGCGGAAGAGAGAGTCCTATGATTCCTGAAGGGTCGCCTTCAATACGCGAGATAAATGGCGCACTTGCGCCATCTAGCGTAAAGCCACCAGCTACATTTAACGGCTCACCGGTAGCAACATAATTTTCAATCTCGCTATCTGTCATCTCTGCAAAATAGACCTTTGCTGTCGAAACATCACTTATTTCAATACCTTGCTTGGTATCGATAATGCAGTGGCCAGTATGGAGATATCCATAATTCCCGCTTAACTCACGGCACCTTAATTTTGCAACTTCTGGAGTTAATGGCTTCCCTAGAGATTGTCCATTAAATTCAAAAGTAGAGTCACAGCCGATAATAAGATGGCTAGCGCCCACCATTTTGGAGATGGTGTGAGCTTTAAGTATTGCAAGTGCAATAACCATCTCTTTTGGCGCTAGCGAAGTTAGCGTTGGATCCTCTTCATCTACTCCACTAATTATTACTTGGGCATCTATACCGCAGCCATCTAGCAAGCTTTTTCGCGATGGCGATGCAGATGCTAAAACAACGCCTCTAATCTCAGTAGTCGATTGAATATTTTCAGACATTAGAAGCTCTGTCCCCATTTGCGTGGCAGTGGCTGGCGAATCTGAGATTTACGCCAAAGACTTGCTCTTGCTACTTTCTTAACTATCGGAGCTGGCAAGGTCTTTTCTAGCACTTCAAGCTCTCTGGGCGTCGGGTTGCCATTAACGATTGTAAATCGATTATTAATTGGCTCCATTAAAGTGGAATATTTCCATGCTTGCGAGGGGGAAGCGCAACGCGCTTATTGCGAAGTGCATTTAGCGCCTTAATAATCTGGTGGCGAGTCTCTTGTGGTTCGATAACTGCATCAATAAATCCACGATCAGCTGCGATGTATGGATTTAAAAGCGTCTCTTCATAGCTTTCAATTAACTCAGCGCGTCTTTCATCAGGATTTTTGGACTCAACTAGCTCTCTGCGATGGAGAATATTTACGGCGCCCTGGGCGCCCATTACTGCAATCTGCGCAGTTGGCCAAGCAAGATTCACATCAGCACCAAGATGTTTAGATCCCATCACGATGTAGGCACCGCCGTAAGCTTTTCTCGTAATTATGGTTATAAGCGGAACCGTAGCCTCACCATATGCATAAAGTAATTTTGCACCGCGGCGAATAATTCCATTCCACTCCTGCTCGGTACCTGGCAAGAAACCTGGGACATCGACAAATGTTATTACTGGAATTCCAAAGGCATCACAGGTTCTAACAAAGCGGGCAGCCTTCTCACTCGCAGAAATATCAAGGGTTCCGGCTAAAGCCTGTGGTTGGTTGGCGACAATTCCTACGGAATGGCCTTCAATGCGCCCAAAGCCAACCAGAATATTTGGCGCATAAAGCGTATGTACTTCGAGAAAATCAGCTTCATCCAAGATCGCTTCAATCAGAACTTTCATGTCATAAGGTTTATTTGGATTATCTGGAATTAGCGAATCAAGCGCGCGATCTGAGGGTGCGATATCTGCGCTCTCAGTTGCTGGAAGTACTGGCGATTCATCCATGTTGTTGCTCGGTAGATATGAGAGAAGTGCTTTGACGTAATCAATTGCATCATCCTCGCTATCGGCAAGATAATGAGAGTTACCAGTCTTAGTGTTGTGTGTCCTGGCGCCACCGAGTTCTTCCATCTCAACTTCTTCGCCTGTAACCGCCTTAATTACATCTGGTCCAGTAATAAACATCTGCGAGGTCTTATTCACCATAATTACAAAGTCGGTAATCGCAGGTGAGTAGACCGCTCCACCTGCAGTTGGCCCAAGTATTAATGAGATCTGTGGAATTACGCCAGAGGCTTGAACGTTCCGCTTAAAAATTTCACCGTACTGGCTAAGTGAGGCTACGCCCTCTTGAATTCGAGCACCACCAGAATCATTCATTCCTACAATTGGGATTCCACTCTTTAGGGCAAACTCCATAACTTTTACAATTTTCTCACCAACAACTTCACCAAGACTGCCACCAAAAGTTAAAAAATCTTGCGAATAGATTGCGATTGCTCGGCCATCAACTGTTGCATGGCCAGTTATTACACCATCACCATAAATACGATTCTTATCCATTCCAAAGTTAGATGAGCGGTGACGAGAGAATGCATCCATCTCAACAAAAGATCCAGCATCGACGAGTCGTTCAATTCGCTCGCGGGCTGTTAGTTTTCCTTGTGCATGGCGCTTAGCAATTGCCTCAGGAGTTCCGCCATTTTGCGCTTCAAGGCGACGCCGACGCAGATCAGCAATCTTTCCGGCTGTGGTACGAATATCATCAGTCACGGCGGTAGATTACTAGTTTTAGGCGGTTATTCCTATGAAGCCAGAGTTGCTACAAGAGAGTGTGATAACCAGCGCATTAAGCGATGGCTACTGGCGAGTATCTGTCTTAGATGAAGTTGATTCAACGCAAAATTATTTACGTGCCAGTAATCCAAATATCGGAGATCTAATTACTGCCGAGTATCAATCTGAGGGGCGCGGTCGATTGGATCGTAAATTTGAGGCGAAGAAATCTAGCGCGCTGTTATTTTCATTTTTCATTGAACCGAAGCGAGACAGATCAGAGCTTGGGTTTCTTACTCTTCTAATGGGTGCAACTATTGCGAAAGTTCTAAATGAAATGACCAATACAGATTTATTTGGCTGCAAATGGCCAAATGATATTTTATGTAATCAACGCAAGATTGCTGGAATCTTGGCTGAGCGAAATGAAACCGGAGTTATCATCGGCGTTGGTATCAACGTCAGTACTGAACGCGAGGAATTACCAGTCTCGCACGCATCATCTATCTTTCTTGAAACCGGTCAGAGAATTGATCGCAATTCCTTATTGGCCGCAATATTAAATACCTTAAGTCTGCAGCTAAGTGATTGGGAGGCTGGCCTAGATTTGACCGATACCTACCGCAGATTGAGCTCTACCTTGGGCGAGAGCGTGCGCATTCTGCTCCCAGGCGGCGCCATTATCGACTCGATAGCCAAAGATATTGATGCAACCGGCGCCCTTCACCTAATAGATGGCCAGATCATCACAGTGGGAGATGTAATACATCTGGACAGTAAACTAGCGCAGTGAGCTTTCCTAGAGTTGGAGTAATTGGCGCCGGACAACTTGCAAGGATGATGGCTGTACCCGCCAATGATCTCGGAATAGATTTCAAAGTCTTTGCCGCGATTGCAGATGATTCGGCTGCTCAAGTCTCACATTTCGTGCTCGGTGATTACACCCAAATAGATTCAGTACTGGCATTTGCTAAAGAGTGCGATGTTATTACCTTTGAGCACGAATTAGTGCCGCAGAGCATTATTAAGGCAATTGAAGCCACTGGAATCAAAGTCTTTCCGCGGGCCGAATCATTTGTCTATTCGCAAAATAAGTTGGAGATGCGGGCGAAAATTTCAGAGCTAAATCTGCCAAATCCCAAGTGGCAGAAGTACGATGGTGAAAAATTGGAAATTGAATTACCTGTGATTGCAAAGGTCCCAACCGGAGGTTATGACGGGCGTGGGGTATTTGTTATAAGTAGCGAGACAGAACTAGCAGATCTATATGTCAAGACGGGGGTTCTTCTATTAGAGGAGAAACTAAACTTTGATTATGAAATTTCAGTAATGGTCGCCAGGTCACCGCACAACCAGGCAGCAACTTGGCCAGCAACACTCACAATACAAACTGATGGAATCTGTACCTCAACTGTTACACCAGTTCCAAAAATCTCAGAAGAACTTGCAGCAAAGGTTGCGAGCGCTGCACTTGAAATTGCTTCTGGAATCTCACTTGTTGGCGTGATGGCAGTTGAAATGTTTGTTTTGGGCAGTGATTTTTACATCAATGAACTTGCGCTGCGGCCACATAATTCAGGTCACTGGAGTATTGAGGGATCAGAGACCAGTCAATTTGAACAACACCTTCGAGCAATTCTTGATCTACCTCTTGGAAGTACGAAGATGCGTGAGAAATTTGCAGTGATGGGTAATGTTTTGGGTGGCGCCAAGAGTGATATGTATCGACCATATCTGCACCTAATGGCGAGAACACCAGCTCTGAAATTTCATCAATATGGCAAAGCGGTCAGGCCCGGGCGCAAGATTGGGCACGTAACACTTTGCGGTGAAAATCTTCTACAATTACAGGAAGAGATTTCTCATGCTGTTGACTACATGAATGGAGTAATTGATGAGTGATGTAGCAATAATTATGGGATCAGATTCGGATTGGCCAATCATGGAAGAGGCAGCGAAGATATTGGATTCTCTTGATATTTCTTACTCTGCTGAAGTTATCTCAGCTCACCGGATGCCAGATGAGATGGTCGAATTCGCAAAAAGTGCGAAGAGCGCAGGTTATAAAGTAATAATTGCCGGAGCTGGAGGCGCAGCCCATCTACCAGGAATGGTCGCATCATTGACGACACTTCCTGTAATTGGAGTTCCGGTACCACTTAAAAATTTGGATGGAATGGATTCGCTACTCTCAATAGTTCAAATGCCAGCAGGAATTCCGGTTGCAACAGTCGGGATTGGAAATGCTAAAAATGCAGCCTTGCTAGCTGCCAGGATCTTAGGCATCGGCAGCGAGGTAATTTCAGATCAGGTAGCAGCTGAGCTCGCTAAATTAAATGCAGAAGCAAAGTCCAAGAGTGCAAATCTAAATTCACGGAGAAATCAAAAGACTGGCTTTTAATTTACATTCACTCAAAATTTAGGAAGTGATCGAAACGCTAACGTTAGAAGAGCACCAACGTAAAGTTGTTCGAGTCTTAGGTCTGGCTCAAGTATTAAATGGCATTGGTGTCGCTGGAACTGTTGCGGCAGGCTCACTTCTAGTTTCTTCAATTACTAAATCAGATGGCCTATCTGGACTAGCTCAAACAACTTCAGTTCTGGGCGCAGCAGTTATGGCACTTCCACTTGCACGCTTAACTCAGAGAGGTGGCCGTCGCCTCGCACTCTCATTCGGATATTCAATGGGAGTTATCGGCGCTGGCGTAGCAATTTTTGGTGGCGCACAGCGCAATCTCTTCTTCATGTTGTTAGGTGCATTTATGGTTGGCGCGGCATCTGCTTCTGGATATCAGGCCAGATTTGCGGCAATAGATTTATCAACATCCGAGAATCGATCTAAAAACTTATCCTTTGTAGTCTGGGGTTCAACAATTGGAGCAGTTGCTGGACCGAATTTAATGGAACCCTCTGGAAAATTTGCCGAGTTTCTTGGATTACCGGCGCTAGTTGGACCATATTTAATTGCCGCTGCCTCATTGTTATTTGCCGTTGTAGTAATCCAACTATTTTTAAAACCAGATCCCTATCTCACTGCAAATCGCGCAGCTGATGGAATCTCTCAGCGAAAGCATGATAGTACTCGAACTACGCTATCTCATATTCGAAAGTATCCAAAGGCGCTATTTGCAATTGCAGCAGTTGCAACTGGCCATCTCGCAATGGTTTCGATAATGGTGATGACACCAGTACATATGGCGCACTTTGATATTACCCTTCGAATTATTGGTTTTGTTATCAGCATCCACGTTCTTGGAATGTATGCCTTCTCGCCAATTGTCGGTGCAATCAGCGACAAAATCGGTCGCATAAAGACAATTCAAATTGGCGTGGCAATTCTTATTGCCTCGGCGCTAATTTCAGGTTTGGCACCTGATAATGAATCTTTTATTCTTGGAATCGGGTTATTTCTGTTGGGATTAGGTTGGTCCTTCACGCTAATTGCAGGTTCAACGCTACTTTCAGAGTCAGTGAGTATTGATATGCGACCCTCTTCGCAAGGAGCTAGCGACTTGGTAATGAATTTAATGGGAGCCGGGGGCGCAGCAGTTGGCGGCGTTATTATCGGCCTATTCTCTTTTGAAATTCTCTGCTTTGCGACAGCCTTGGTAGTTCTAGCACTTGGTATCTGGTCGCTAAAACTTAAAGCAAATTAATTATTTTATCTCTGCTTCCGATATTCAATTGCAGGACATCGATCCATTACTGTTAATAGGCCAGCGTCTTTAGCTCGATTAATAGCCTCAAGATCTATTACATCTAGCTGTAACCAAACTGCTTTAGCGCCGATTGCAATCGCTTCATCTACAGCTTTGCCAACTAAATTTGAATTTACAAAGCAGTCAACAACATCAATCGGTACGGGAATTTCACTAAGTGTTTTGTAGCCAATTTCGCCATGAACAATTTCGGCGCGAGGATGAACCGGGATAATTTTATGTCCCTTATCCTGAAGTAATTTTGCAACACCAAAGGCTGCCCGTTCTGGATTGTTGCCAAGCCCAACGATTGCCCAAGTTTTTAGCGCAAGGACACTTTTAATATCTTCTTCCTGGCTAATTTGTGCGCCCAAGTGCTCTAAATTTCCATCCTGCTGCAATCCAGGCGCTGCGATCTAGGGCATTTCGGCCATCAATCATTATTGGATTAGTTACAAGTGATTTGACCTTTTTTGGATCTAATTCGCGGTATATCTTCCATTCAGTTAAGTGCAACACTATCTCTGCGCCTTTAAGTGCATCTTCAATATTCTCCGCAAATCCAAGTGCCGGAAAGCGTCGCCTGGCTGGTTCGATCGCCTTTGGATCATGAATAGTTACAACGGCGCCTGCTGCCGCAATTTGTGCAGCAATATCTAGCGCAGGAGAGTCTCTGACATCATCACTATCTGGCTTGAAGGCAGCGCCAAGAATTGTAATTTTCTTCCCAGTTAAGTCATCTGATAAATCTTTTCGCACAAGTTCAATAACACGAGTTCGCGCACGGAGATTAATTGAGTCAATCTCACGCAAAAATTCTAGAGCTTGATCGGCGCCAAGTTCTCCTGCTCTAGCCATGAATGCTCGAATATCTTTTGGTAGACAGCCGCCACCAAAGCCAATACCAGCTTGCAAGAATTTACTTCCGATCCTTGGGTCATAGCCGATAGCTTTTGCTAGAACTGTTACATCCCCGCCAGCAGCTTCGCATATTTCTGCCATCGCATTAATAAATGAGATCTTTGTTGCAAGAAAGGAGTTCGCTGCAACTTTTACTAGCTCAGATGTTGGTAGATTAGCGCGGACCCAAGGCGTATTCTGCGCCAAGTTAATCTCATAAACTTCTTTTAATTTAGCTTCAGCTTCATCACTAGTAACCCCGACCACTAGTCGATTTGGGCGAAGGGTATCCTCAACTGCAAAACCCTCGCGCAAAAATTCTGGATTCCAGGCTAGATCTACCTGCGGATTTGTTTTTAACAATCGCTCGCGCAATCGCGCAGCGGTTCCAACTGGGACTGTGGATTTACCGACTACAAGTGAGCCTGGCTTAGCAACTGGCGCAATTGCATCCAGAGCGGCATCAACATATTTAAGGTCGGCTGCGAGTGAGCCCGCGCTCTGTGGTGTGCCTACACAGATAAAGTGAAGGTCGGCATCTCCTGCTTTGGAGATATCTGTACTAAAACTCAGGCGACCTGATGCAATCTCACGTTGCAACATATCTTCTAAATCTGGTTCGTAAAATGGAACCTTTCCGCTATTTAACTCTGCGATTTTTTCACTATCTACATCAATCCCAATTACCTCGTGGCCCATTGAAGACATACAGGCGGCATGAGTCGCACCAAGATATCCAGTGCCTATTACGGAAACTTTAAGCTTCATTTGCCCGATACTAGCGGGATGTAACGCTACCGTTAGAGATATGAATCTGATTTCTGGTGAATTATTGGGCATTTCTGTGGTCCTGCCCATCCTCAACGAGGAGCGCTATCTAGAAGATACGGTCGCTGCGATTCTGGCTCAAGATTATGCCGGAGAGTTTGAGGTAATCCTCGCCCTTGGCCCTTCAAAAGATCGAACAGATGAGATCGCTGCCAGAATCGCAGAATCAGATTCACGGGTTATTTTAGTTGCGAATCCAACTGGAAGAACCGCAGTAGGTCTTAATGTGGCAATTGCAGCGGCAAAGTTTCCAATTATTTCTCGAATCGATGGTCATGCGCAGATTTCTAAGAATTATTTAGCAAGTGCAGCAAAGTTACTAGCAAATACCGGCGCCGTAAATGTTGGCGGAGTAATGAACGCTGTAGGAAAAAATAGATTCGAGCGAGCTGTAGCAACAGCCATGCGCTCGCCACTTGGAGTCGGCGCCTCCCGTTTTCATACTGGCGGTAGCGCTGGTCCAGCAGATACGGTCTATCTTGGAACATTTAGTAAATCCGCGCTTCTTGAAGCTGGTGGCTTTGATGAGAGATTTACTCGCGCGCAAGATTGGGAGCTAAATTTTAGACTTAGAAAAAATGGTGGGACAGTCTGGTTTGATCCCTCACTTATTGTGACCTACCGACCAAGATCTTCACTAAGAGCGCTTGCAAAACAGTATTTTCAATATGGAACTTGGCGCAGAGCGGTCTCTCGTAGCCATAAAGGAAGTGTAAATTTACGTTATCTAGCGCCACCAACTGCCTTGGTAATTAATTTAGCTTCATTAATTCTTGGAGCTCTTTTTTCACCGATTTTCCTAATTCCAGTGGCAATCTATCTTTTTTCGCTGGTTCTAGGCTCACTAATTATCGGGATGAGTTTATTTGAGAAAATTTTTCTGCCCATAGTTTTATTGACCATGCATATGGTCTGGGGCGCTGGTTATTTATTATCGCCAAAGAGATTAAAAGTTGGCGGGCAATGAGACGTGCCATGGCTATCTTTACAATTTCAATTCTTGGCTTCTCTTCCCAAGCCAGTGCGCAGCCCCCTAAATCCTTTATCTTTATTGGTTCTGGCTATGGGCATGGTGTAGGACTTAGCCAATATGGCGCTAAAGGCCAGGCCCTTGAAGGAAGATCTGCAGTAGAAATTCTTAATTACTATTTTCCAGAGGCCCAGGTGACCCCAGTTGCAGATACGGCAACAATTGTCGTAAATGTTGCCCATCAAGTTTCAGCGCTCGAGATTGAGTTACCGCCAAATGATTTTGCAATTCTCGCAAACAAGACAATGACTTCAACTAATTTAGAGCCCCAAACTCCACTTAACTTTGAAATGAATGGAAAATTTATATCTGGGCCGATCGGTCAGGCTAGACGCTGGATAATCAATTGGAATAACCCAGAATCCATAATTCTTCTGAAACGTGGAAATACAACTATGAAGCTAAATCATGGCTTTATAAAATTGCGCTCAGTGAAAATCCCTGGAGTAGGTTTTAGAATTGAAGCGACAAATCATCTACGTCTCCACGATGAATATTTATATGGAATAGCTGAAGTACCTTCCTCGTGGCCAAGTGCGGCACTTGAAAGCCAAGTTATTGCATCTCGTACTTATGCCCTGATGCGCATGAAATCAATTAAAAGAGCATGTGACTGCCATGTTTATAATTCAAAATATGATCAAGCATTTGTTGGTTATTCCAAAGAGGGTGAACCTAGATATGGAAAGCTCTGGAAAGCTGCGGTCGATGCAACTGCGACAGATGAGTCAAGTGGATTAGCGATAACAATTAATCAACGTCCAGTTAGTGTATTTTTCTCCTCTTCATCAGGGGGCTTTACCCAGAGACCAGTAGATGTATGGGGGACTGATATTGCGCATCTAGTAAATGTTGCAGATCCCTGGAGCATCGATCCTGCGAATAATAAGAACTATGCAAGCTGGCGCAAAAAGGTATCACAGCGCAAAATGGCTAAAGCATTTGGCCTTCCAGATGTCGAGAGGTATGAAATAACTGCAAGAACTATTACTAAAAGCGTACTTTCAATTACTGCATTTTCTAGCGCTGGCGAAGTGAAGACCTTGTCGATTGGAACCTTTAAAAGCGCAGTTAAGCTGCCCTCTTCGTGGTTTGATCTACCAACAAGTCCAATAAATATCGAACCAGAAGTTATAGAACCAGAAGTCGTAGTACCTGAAGTTATAGAACCAGAAGTTCTAGCGCCCGAGATAGGCGATGAACCAAGTAATTAAAGTACTTGGCGAAAATTAATTTGCATGCAAAATTGAGTTTAGCCCGCCCCAACTTCCACTCTTTGGTAGCGCTTCTAGCGCTCCAGTCTTAGAGTTTCTACGAAATAGCAGATTACTTCCGCCAGAAAGCGCGCTTGCTTTTACTATCTCACCATCGGGCAGAGATATTTTTGAACCTGCAGTTATATAAGTTCCGGATTCAACTACACAATCATCGCCTAGGGAGATTCCGATACCAGCATTTGCACCCAATAAGCAACGCTCGCCGATTGCAATGACCTCTTTGCCACCACCACTCAGTGTTCCCATTATCGAAGCGCCACCACCGATATCACTTCCATTTCCGACGACTACACCAGCGCTAATTCGACCTTCAACCATTGAGGTACCAAGAGTTCCAGCATTAAAATTCACAAAGCCTTCATGCATAACTGTGGTCCCACTAGATAGATATGCACCGAGTCGTACTCGATCGCCATCCGCAATTCGCACACCCTCTGGCACAACGTAATCCACCATGCGCGGAAATTTATCGACACCATAAACCGTAAGTACGCCGTACTTTGCACGTAACTTTGGCCCAACTGAGCTAAAGGTTGAAGTTGCACATGGTCCAGCAGAGGTCCACACAACATTATTTAAAATGCCAAAGATTCCATCTAAAGATTGACCATGTGGCTTAACAATTCGATGTGAGAGCAGGTGGAGTCGAAGATAGGCATCGGCCACGCTGCTGGGAGGCGCATCTAAATCTATTTCGATTGTAACTTTTGAATTACTTACATCTCGTATCGGATCAGTACCTAGGAATTCTGAGAGGTCTGGGGCATTGTTATCAGCCATCTTTCCCAGCCCCAAAGAGTCGAACCAAACATCTAGGATCTCACCTGAACTGGTGGTTGTGGCTATTCCAAATCCAAAGGCAATTTTCATGAGATAACGCTACCAAAATTCGTTAACTTCGAGAGTTCTTTAATATGCTTTCTCAATGCGAATAGCCGTCTATTGCTCAGCATCTACAAGTATTGACCAAAAATATCTAGACCTAGCCTTTGATCTCGGTTCAGCAATCGCCCTTGCCGGAGCAGATTTAGTTTGGGGCGGTGGTCAAATTTCGATGATGGGGTCGGTGGCAAAAGGTGCAAGAGCTGGCGGGGCAAAAACTTTTGGAGTTATTCCAGAGCGACTTGTAACAGTTGAATTCGAAGATCCTGAAAGTACCGAGATGTTTGTAGTTTCAAATATGCGAACCCGGAAAGCAAAGATGGAAGAGATCTCTGATGCTTTTATTATGTTACCTGGCGGAATCGGAACGCTAGAAGAGTTCTTTGAAATTTGGGTTAGTAGAAAATTGGGATACCACGACAGACCAGTAGTTGTGTGTGATCCATTTGGAACTTATGAACTTCTGAAAACTTCGCTTGATCACCTAACTAGTGAAGAGTTTATCGGCGCACCTTCAAATGAATTAATCGATTGGTGTCGAGATATTCCGAGCACGATTCATGCCTGCACCAGGAACTAGCGCCAAATTTACTTATAAAGTTGAAGTAAGGCAGGTAGCCTTTACTCATGGGCGATCTCTCACAACTTCTGGCTAGCTTGCCAGAGGAAGAGCGCTTTATTCTTACGATGCACTACATCCGCTCAATGGATATAAAAGATATTGCAGATGCATTAGGGGTGCCAGAAAGAGCAGTTCAGAGCGTTATCACGAGTGGCAAATCTCGTCTACTTTCCGCGTTAAATCAGGGCAAATAAGCAGGAAATCTCAATTTCCGTTCACAAGCACTTTTGCGAGATACTTAGCCACTGCATTTTCGTGAGTTAATAGATTTTAAGGAGCAAAACATGGCGGCCATGAAACCTCGAACTGGTGACGGACCCATGGAAGTTACAAAGGAAGCCCGCAGCTTTGTAATGCGTATCCCGCTCGAAGGCGGTGGCCGCCTAGTTGTAGAACTAAATATTGAAGAGGCAACTAACTTAGGAAATGCCCTTCAGGCTGCGGTCTCTTTAGTTAAGAAGTAAGCCTGTAATCCACTTTATGAACTAATCAAATACTGTGAAACTAGTCCCAGAAATTGCGTGTGCCCCACTGGGCGAGATAAATCTTTCAAAATTCGATGCAATTGCACTTCCATTTGCCAAGAGAGAGGCCTTGGCAGAACTGGGTAACCCAAAGCTTATTAAGCTCCTAACGAAACATTTCGAGAGTGATATCGCAAAACTTTTTGAAAACTGGCCTGATGTAACCGGGAAAGCCGGTGAGTTAATTGAAGTACCGCTAGCCAGTCAGGCAAATAAAGTTATCAGGCTATATTTTATTGGTACTGGTGCGCAAAGTATTGACGATTTACGTAAAGCCGCTAGCTCGCTAGCGCGCAAAGTTAAGGGAACAAAGGTAAAAGTACTTGATGGCCTGGTTGCAGAGAAGAGCGCGGCACGGCCACATTTAATCTCATTAATCATTTCTAGCTATCTCTGGTCACAGAAGAGCGCTCCAGTCAAAGAGTTCAGCGCCGCACAATTTACGCTCGTAGGGAATTTTGAGAGTGAAGTCGCAAATGCAAGAACTTTGGCTCTGGCAGTATGGCGCGCCCGAGATCTAATACATACCCCTTCAAATATTAAGAATCCTCAGTGGATAGCAGAGCAAGCTAGATCCCTTGTTACTAAAACTAAATCTCCAGCGCTCAAGGTTGAAGTTAAAAGAGGGGCAGCGCTAGCGAAATTTGGTGGGCTACTTGCAGTAGGAAATTCAGCACCAAAGTCTGGACCAAGGCTTGTTCAACTCTCATATTCACCTAAAAGCTCAAAGAATTGGCCACATGTAGTTCTAGTAGGCAAAGGAATCACATTTGATACTGGCGGCGTCTCCTTAAAGCGACCATATGAATCAATGGTTGGAATGAAGAGCGATATGTCTGGCGCGGCAGCAGTACTAGCCACCGTTATCGCGATTGCAGAGATGGGTAAGAGCGCGCCAAAAATTAGAGTTACTGGACTTTTAATGTGCGCAGAAAATGCACTCTCTTCCACTGCGCAGCGGCCATCAGATGTGATCACGCAATATGGTGGAAAAACCGTTGAAGTAATAAATACAGATGCTGAAGGTAGACTCGTATTAGCAGATGGACTTGCCTACGCCGATGCAAAATTAAACCCAGATTATTTAATCGATATCGCAACTCTTACAGGTGCTGCGACTTTGGGTCTTGGCCGCCAATATGGCGCCATGTACACAAGAGATATCTCCCTCGCTCAAGATCTTTACAACGCTGGGCAGAAAAGTGGAGATCGGGTCTGGCATATGCCACTAGTCGATGATTATGAGATCGCTCTTGCAAGTGAAGTTGCAGATTTAAATCACACTGCGGAAAAACCTGATTTCAATGGCGGCTCAATTACAGCTGCGCTCTTCCTCGAACAATTCGTCGGTGAGCGTAGATGGATTCACTTAGATATTGCCGGGCCGGGGCGCTCAGAGAGTGATTCTGGTGAAAACCCTAAAGGCGGTACTGGTTTTGGGGTCAGATTGCTGACAGAGTGGTTGACTTCGCTATGACCATTTCGAACCGCGGTGACATGTCGGCATTCTCCGAACAGTTCCCTCACGAAGATTTCTTTATGCAGCAAGCGCGCAAAAATGGCGCTGAAGTAGAGGCGCCAGATCCTACGACTGGGGTTGGTGGCTTAATCAATTTCGTAGCAGGTTTAATTTCAGCCAGATCAATTGTTGAAATTGGAACAGGCTCTGGCGTAAGTGGTCTCTGGATTTTCAACGGATCGCCTGATGATTCAACGTTAACTTCAATAGATTTCGAACGAGAGCATTCAGCAAGTGCACGAGAGATTTTTGAGGAGGCTGGAATATCTGCTCAAAGATTCAGATTAATCACAGGAAATATTATAGAAGTAGTTGGAAAGTTAGCTGATTCAAACTATGACTTAATGATTGTGAGATCGCCAAAAGATATGGTCGATGTAGTTCAAGAGAGCTTTAGATTGCTAAAGGCAAAGGGCGTATTGCTTATTGATAATGCCTTAGATGGTGGCAAGGTCGCTGATCCAACTCAGCGCGATTTCGAAACGATTGCCCGTCGCGATTCGATAAAGGCTATTAGGGAAGATTCAAGATGGAGCTCAACGCTAGTTCCAATTGGCGGAGGCGCGCTGATTGCTCGTAAAATATAGCAATGAGCAGCCAACCAGATACCCCGTGGTGGATCTCTGAGTACCCCGTAGTAACTGCCAAGGATGTAAAACGGCGCAATACCAGAACTGTAAGTTTTGGAATAGCAATAGCCATGTCTTTAGTTGCCGGAGTAGTAGGAAGTATCGCTGGAAGAACTTCAGCAACACTTGATTCCCGAACAAATTTAGTTTCAACTAGCAGCGTAATCGAGCGCAAGCCAGATTCAATTGCAGGAATAGCGGCGCGAGTCTCACCTTCAGTTGTATCAATTGAGGTTCGAAAAGGAAATAGCGGTGGAACCGGATCTGGATTCTTCCTTGGGAGCAATGGCAATATCCTCACCAATAACCATGTGATTTCAGCAGCAGCAACTGGCAACGCAACTATCACTGTGATGCTAGCCAATGGGAAGAGTTACAAGGCAGAGCTAATCGGCCGCGATGTTGCCTATGATCTTGCAGTAATTAAAATAGGTGTAACTGATGCACCTGCGCTACAACTTGGAGATAGCGATAAAGTTGAAGTCGGGGACGGAGTTATTGCAATTGGATCTCCGTTAGGTCTTACCGGAACTGTAACTTCCGGAATTATCAGTGCAAAAAATCGCCCAGTAACTTCAGGTGCCGGAACAAGAGAGAGTTCATTTATTAATGCCCTGCAGACCGATGCTGCAATAAACCCTGGTAATTCTGGGGGACCCCTAGTTGATCTATCTGGCGCCGTTATTGGAATAAATTCTGCGATTGCAACAACGGGCTCACTCTTTGGAAGTCAGAGCGGATCTATCGGACTTGGTTTTGCGATTCCGATTAATCAAGCACGCAAAACGGCAGATCAGTTAATTAAATTTGGAAGCTCGACATATCCAATTATGGGGGTTTCATTGGATACCAGGTACACGGGAGCGGGCGCAAAGGTCTCAACCGAACCAGGTGCTGTCACCGAAGGCGGACCATCAGAGCGCGCCGGAATTAAGCCTGGAGATGTGATTGTTGAGATTGAAGGTACAGCGATTGGATCTGCAGATGAGGCAATAGTGGCTGTTCGCTCACACAGCGTTGGCAAAGAGATTAAAGTTAAATATAAGCGCGATGGAAAGATAAGTGAAGTTTCACTAATTCTCATCGCGGCAAAGTAAACGCATTAGATATAGGATTTGAGAATGTTTGGAATCGGTGGTGGCGAATTCTTCGCTCTAATACTAGTTGCTCTGATTCTTGTTGGGCCAAATAAGCTGCCACAATTATCCTCTGATTCGGCCAAGATGATCCGCAAAGTACGCAATCTTGCCCAGGGCGTAACAAAAGATTTGCGCGAAAACTTAGGGCCAGGATATGAGGATTTGAAAGTCGCAGACTTGAATCCAAAGAAGTTAATTTCTAAGCATGTTAATGAGGCGCTAGCCGAGCCAAAGTCTGAGCTCGAGGATCTAAAGAAGAGCGCCAAAATTGATCCAGATTTGTTGTAACCCAA
>TARA_B110000503_G_scaffold183_1_pt1 | contig 37803 bp, 33 predicted proteins | sample TARA_B110000503 | Tara Oceans TARA_B110000503 (sample SAMEA4397472) | marine metagenome | biome: Polar Biome; feature: [SRF] surface water layer (ENVO:00010504); material: water (ENVO:00002006), including particulate matter (ENVO:01000060) such as... | depth 5 m | reverse complement strand
AACCATGGGTCACCAGCTAATCTAGATTGAAACGAAACAAAGTGTTGTTCTGGTGCGAGGCCTAAATATTCTACAACTTGTCTTGTAGTTTCATAACATTGGTGTTTGTAGCAAAATTCATGTGCAGTTGAAGCTGTTTTGCAACACTCAAAATTCACACTATCATTTGGTTTACAATGGCTTTTTGTAATGTCAGATTTGCGCACATGTCTTTCTGGGATTCCGTGATAAGAAAATAAAATTTTATCCCATTCCTTACCTTCTAAATAGTTTTTGATACTATCTCCTAAAACTTTTATATATTCTTTTTTGTGATAGAAAGCAGGAATATGTTTAAACTTCATCTGCGGATAAAATTTTTCTCGCAATTCTTCCGCCAACACCAAAATTGTATCGGTTGTTGCCATCGCATGTTGCGGATATAAAGGAACGATTAATACATCTGTAACACCTTTGTCATGCAATTCTTGCAAACCATCTTTCATAGAAGGGCTGCCATAACGCATTGCTAAAGCAACTGGTAATTCTGTTTTTTCTTGCACCTTGTCATGCAATCTTTCTGATAATACAATTAATGGAGAACCTTCATCCCACCATATTTTTTTGTATGCTTTTGCAGATTTTTTTGGTCTCGTATTTAAAATGATTCCTCGAACTAGTATCGCTCGAAGCCAATATGGTGCATCAATAACACGCTCATCCATTAAAAATTGGTCTAAGTATTTTCTAACATCTTTTGTGGATGTGCTCGCTGGCGACCCTAAATTAACTAATAAAACTCCTTTCATTATATGCTGAATTTATTTCAGTAACTATTTATATTCTTATTCTTCTGAGCTCGTTTCAGAATTAATTTTTATTTTTTTACTAATTGGTTGGTAACTTCATAAAGCGCAATTGCCAGACTATGAATTACATTCATAGAAGAGTTTCTACCATACATCGGTATCGCTATTGTTGCGTCTACCAGATTGATGTTTTTAATTCCATTTCTTTCGCTACCCAAAAGTAATACTAATTTTTCATGATTTTTAAAATCAAAATCTTGAATATTTATGCTTTTATCAGTAATTTCTATGCCTATAATTGTGTTTCCAGCTATTTTTAATTGATGTATTAACGCATCAAAATCGTGGTAAGAGGCATGTTTAATTTGATTTAATGTATTTCTTGCAGTTTTTTGAACGATTCTATTTTTTATGGTAGGTGAATTTTCATGAAAATATATTTTTTCTACGCCAAAACTTTCTGAAATTCGAAAACACATTCCTATGTTTTCTGGAGTTCTAATAGCGTCGCAAACAATAGTAATTGGATACTGTTTTTGATCGTTTTCGATGTCGTTATGCGTTAATTGCTCCAAAGTTTTGTTTCTAAAAATAGTGCTATTATTTGTTCAAGCTCATTACATATTTCTTTGGTGTTGTGCCAAATTTCTTTTTAAATGCGGCAATAAAATGACTTGCCGTACTGTAGCCGACCTGCAAGCCAACTTCATTTACATTGTATTGGTTACTTTCTAGTAGTTTGCGCGCTTGTTCCATTTTATAATCGAAGAGAAAACTGTAAACAGTGTCCCCATAAATTTGTTTAAAACCTTCTTTTAATTTCTTTAAATTCAGACCAATTTCATTGGCTAGTTCTTGTAAGCTCGGTGGTTCTGACATTCTCGAAATAATAATATCTTTTGCTTTTCTAATTTTCAACACATTTTGTTCGTCCACTAAAAAAGGACAATACTCACTATCTGTGTTTTCTTCTTTTTGAAAATGGAGACTTAAAAGCTCGTAAATTTTTCCTTTCACATACAGCTCTCTTATAGAACTGTTGATGTTAGAATTTATAATCTGATGCAATACAATAGAAACTGTGGGTTTTATTTCTGTATCATCATAAAATTTACGATTGCTGTTTTCACTACTTAAAAAAGGAATGTAACCAGACTCTTTAGAAAATAGAGAATGAAATTTTTCAATTGAAATTAACAAAGAGACTAAGGTCGTTTTTGGTTGAATCTCTAAATTGATTGGAAGTGTTCTTTGGGGATTGTATAATAGAATAGACCTATTGTCTAAAACATCAAAAGAATAATCCCCAGTATTAAATAGAAACTTAGAGTTTCCACGCAAGCAAAAATGCATTTGGATAAAAGTACTGTCAATGGCCCTATCAAAACTTTGTATTTTATTGCTTTCGTTCTGAAAATGAAGCACATAAAACCCTTTTTCTAAAGTAATTTCATCTAAAGAACTTTCTCCGACATTTTTAAACATGTGTATCTTAATTTTTGAACCCGTTTCTATTTAGAATCATTCTACATAGAAGCACTCTAAAACCCTATTTACATTGCAAAAATAAGGGTTTTCAGGGCTATTATCAAAAAAAAATAAGGAAAAAACACAGAACGTTATTAAAAGTTCTTCAAGCGACATTTTTATCTTCTTGAAGTTTCTACTTTTGCAGCATCTTTGAAAGATTTATGAAGCAAATAGGACAAGAACATTTTTACAATATCGGCGTAAGTTACAAAAAAGCGGATGCAGAAATGCGTGGAAAATTTTCTGTATCAAAGAAAAATCAAACGGCACTTCTCATAGCCGCCAAAGAAAAAGGAATCACCTCTATTTTTATAATTTCTACTTGTAACAGAACAGAAATCTTTGGTTTTGCACCGAGACCGTGTTTGTTAATAGAGTTGTTGTGTGAGTTTTCTGAGGGTACCGCGAATGAATTCAATACGATTTGTAATATTCACAAGGACCAAGACGCAATAAGCCACTTGTTTAGAATTGGTACAGGTTTAGAAAGTCAGATTTTAGGAGATTACGAAATTGTAGGTCAGCTAAGACATTCCTTTAAGTTGGCGAAAAAGTTAAAGACAACAAATGCCTATATCGAGCGTCTAGTGAATAGTGTTTTACAAGCAAGTAAGCGCGTGAAAAACGACACCAAGCTAAGCTCAGGGACGACTTCAGTTTCGTATGCAGCAGTGCAATATATTATTGAAAATTTATCGGATTATAATTCTAAAAATATTTTAGTTTTTGGTTTGGGGAAAATGGGGAAACATACGTGTAAGAATTTAGCAGAATATACCCGCAACAAACAAGTTTGTTTGGTCAATAGAACAGAAGAGAAGGCAATTCAATTTGTAAAAGAACATGCCTCCATTCGGAAGTCAACAATAGAGAACTTACACAAGGAACTTGCAAATGCAGATGTGTTGATTGTTTCTACAGGTGCAGACAGGCCAACAATTACTAAAGAGCATCTTTCACCGCGCAAGAAAATCTTAATTTTAGATCTTTCGATGCCAGAGAATGTGGCAAAAGAAGTAACGGATTACAGGGGAGTATCACTTGTGAATGTGGACGAGCTCTCTAAAATTACAGATAAAACTTTAGCAGTTAGGGAAGAAGAAATTCCTTTTGCAGAGGCGATCATCGAAACACACAAAACAGAGTTCAATGAATGGTTAAATCACCGAAGGTTTACACCAGTAATTGCTGCTTTAAAAGAGTCTTTAGAGAGTATTAAAAATGACGAAATCAATTTTCAAAAAAAGAAAATTAGAAATTTTGATGAAAATCAAGCAGAAATATTAACAACGCGATTCATTCAAAAAATCACCACACAGTTTGTCAAACATTTAAAGCATGAAGAAACTTCCGTTTCAGAAAGTATAGAAGTTATTCAGAAAGTGTTTCAATCATAATTAAAATTTCATGCAGAAAATTATAAGAATAGGTACTCGTGACAGCCAATTAGCGCTTTGGCAGGCAGATAAAGTACGCAAAGAATTGGCAGAATTAGGTTATGAATCAGTGTTGGTTCCCATAAAATCTACAGGAGATATCAATCTTGATACTCCTTTGTATGAGATGGGTATTACAGGAGTTTTTACGAAGAACTTAGACCTTGCATTGCTGGAAGGAAAGATTGATATAGCTGTGCATTCTTTAAAAGATGTACCAACGGCTTTGCCTGAAGGAATTGTGCAGGCTGCTGTCTTAAAGCGTGGAAATTACAATGATGTTTTAGTCTTAAAAGGTACTGAGGAGTTCTTCGGTGAAGAACAAGGGTTGATCGCAACAGGTAGTTTGCGAAGAAAAGCAATGTGGTTGAATAGATATCCAACGCACAAGGTGGCGCCGTTAAGAGGAAACGTCCACACTCGCTTAGAAAAATTAGAAACTAGTGAAACTTGGAACGGTGCAGTTTTCGCTGCAGCAGGATTGGAAAGACTTGGGATTAGTCCTGAAGATACTGTAGATCTGCCATGGATGATTCCAGCGCCAGCACAAGGAGCAATCATGATCGCTGCCTTAGAAAAGGATGATTTTTCTTTGGACGCTTGTGAGCAAATAAATCATCATGAAACAAAGGTTTGTGTTGAGGTAGAGCGGGAATTTTTACGCTTATTAGAAGGTGGCTGTACTGCGCCAATAGGTGCCTTAGCTTACGTTGATGCAAGAACAGACGAAGTGAATTTTAAAGCTGTTTTATTGAAAAAAGACGGTTCTAAAAAAATTAGAGTTGCAAAAACTGCAAAATTTGGAAGTCATAAGTTTTTAGCAAAAGATTGTGCAGATTATGTTATTAATAGGGGCGGGAAGGAGTTAATGAAAGAAGATGAAGAAGATGCTACAAAAATAGCTGTTGTCTATTCTACAAAAAAACTTTCTGAACTTCAAAAAGAAACATTATCGGAAGCAATTGGTATTGAAGATAGCGATTTTATTAAAATGCGTTTCAATAGGATTCCTGCAAAAGTAATGAAGCAGCAGCATGAAAATGTGGTGATTACAAGTCAGAACGGAGTAGAAGCTATTTTAAACTCTTTTACCAAAGATGAAATTAAATTTAAGAATATTTTTTGTGTTGGTAGAAGAACGAAAAAATTAATTGAAAATAGAATTGGAAAAGTTACCTATGCAGCTAAGAATGCATTGGCATTAGCGGAGTATATTTCAAAAGAAACAGCCATTAAGCAGGTTTCTTATTTTTGTAGTGACGTAAGATTGGATGTTTTACCAACATACTTGCAGGCCCACGAGGTTGCTGTGCTCGAAGTAGAAGTCTACAAGACAATGTTAAATCCAATTAAGATTGCTGCGACAGTTTCAGGGGTTTTATTTTACAGTCCGTCAGGAATTGAAAGTTACTTAGAAGAAAATTCTACAGACAAGGTTGCTTTTTGTATTGGAGAAACTACTGCTATTGTAGCAAGAAAATATTTTGATAAAGTTGAAGTTGCAAGCATGCCAGATGTTACGTGTGTTTTAGAATTGGTAAATACATACTATTCAAAATAGAGAATGTCATTGCGAGCAAAAGTGACGGAGCAATCTAAGGTCTAAGAAGCAGATTACTTCTACATCGTTCGTAATGAAACAAATAAATAATGTTTATGTTTCGTACAAGAAGATTAAGAAAGTTGGAAGGAATTAGAAGATTAGTAAAAGAAACGCGACTTTCTGTTGACGATTTTGTGTATCCACTTTTTATAGAAGAAGGCGAAAACATCGAAACAGAAATCGTTTCGATGCCGGGAATAAAGCGCTTTTCTTTGGATCGAATTTCTAAAGAATTAGACGAGGTTGTTTCTTTAAAGATTCCCGCAGTTTTATTATTTGGAATTCCGTCAAACAAAGATGATGAAGGAACAGAAACTTGGAATGATAGCGGAATCATGCAACAGGCAATTCGCTTTATTAAGAAAAATTACCCAACCTTATACGTAATTACAGATGTTTGCTTTTGCGAATATACTTCTCATGGGCATTGTGGAATTATTCATGACAACGATGTTGATAATGATGCTACTTTAGTAAATATTGCAAAACAAGTAATTTCTCATGCCAAAGCAGGAGCAGATATGGTTGCGCCCTCAGGAATGATGGATGGAACGATCGCTATGGTACGTGAATCCTTAGACAATAACGGGTTTATAAACTTGCCAATTATGGCATATGCTGTAAAGTATGCATCCGCCTTTTACGGTCCTTTTAGAGAGGCTGCAGGTTCAACTCCTAGTTTTGGAGACAGAAAAACCTATCAAATGGATGCTGCAAATAGAGAGGAAGCGTTGCGAGAAGCAACTTTTGACGATCAAGAAGGGGCAGATATCTTAATGGTAAAACCAGCACTGTCCTATTTAGATATTATCAGAGATTTAAAGAATAATTTTGACAGACCCATTGCATGTTATAATGTAAGTGGAGAATATGCCATGGTAAAGGCCGCTGCAGAAAAAGGCTGGATCGATGGTGAAAAAGTAATGATGGAAAGTTTACTCTCTATGAAAAGAGCTGGAGCAGATATTATTATCACTTACTTTGCGAAGGAAGCAGCAAGAGTATTAAATAAACAGTAGTTCGCTTTTAACTATTGGCAAGTAGCTGTTAGTAAGAAAGTGAATCTGCAAAAGCTTAAAAAATGAAATTCAAGAAATCAGAGGAACTATATAAAGAAGGATTGGTGCATCTTGTAGGAGCTGTAAATTCTCCGGTAAGAGCATTCACATCTGTTGGAGGAAATCCATTGTTTATTAAAAAAGGGAATGGAAGCAAAATAACGGATGTTGACGGAAATGAGTACATTGATTTAGTGCTTTCTTATGGACCAATGATTTTAGGTCACCGTCACAGGAAAGTGCGAAGAGGTGTAGCAAAAGCGCTAAGGAATGGATATTCTTTTGGAGCCTCTACGGAAAATGAAATCATATTAGCAAAGATAGTTTGTGACGCTTTTCCCGGAATGGACAAAGTTCGTTTTGTAAACTCAGGAACAGAAGCTGTAATTAGTGGAGTTCGTTTGGCGAGATCATTTACAGGGAAGGATAAAATTATAAAATTTGCTGGTTGTTATCATGGCCACCAAGATTCGTTATTAGTTGCTGCAGGTTCTGGTCTGGCAACATTAAGTTTACCGGGTTCTAAAGGAGTTCCTGAAGGTGCAGTAAAAAACACCTTAATCGCTACTTATAATGATTTGGAAAGTGTAAAAATTCACTTTGAAAAGCATGATGATATTGCAGGTGTAATTATAGAGCCTATCTGTGGTAATATGGGAGTGGTAATTCCGCAGAATAAGTTTTTAATAGAATTAAAGGGATATTTAAAAAGTAAAGGAGCCTTATTAATTGCGGATGAAGTAATGACAGGTTTCCGTTCTAAGTTTGGCGGAGCCCAAGAATTATTAGGAGTTGAAGCTGATATTACATGTTTAGGAAAAGTAATTGGAGGAGGTTTCCCTGTAGGAGCGTATGGAGCTAGAAATGAAATTATGCAAGAAGTTGCGCCTTTAGGTGGAATGTATCAAGCAGGAACCTTAAGTGGAAACCCGATTGCTATGGCGGGAGGAATCTCAACGTTAACAGAATTGAAGAGACAGAATCCATATGACCAGTTTAATGAAACTGCCGCTACTTTAGAAACTATTTTACTGGAAACCGCAAAAAAATATAAGGTAGCTTTAGTGGTAAACCGTTTTGGATCTATGATGAATCCTTTTTTTACAAAAGGGAAAGTCACCAATTTTGAGGAAGCCCAAACTTCCGACACTAAAAAGTTTGCAATTTTCTTTTGGGAGATGATAAAAAATGGGGTGTTTTTACCACCAAGTCAATTTGAAGCTTGGTTTTTGTCATCTGCAATTTCAAACAGAGATGTTAAAAAAATAGCTGTAGCAGTTGACAAAGCAATGTTGGCTGTTTCAAAAATGTAAATTATGAAAATTATTATAATTTTTATTTTTAGTTTAGTCTTGTTTGGTTGCCCTAAAAGCGTGGAGGGTAGCTTCACTAATATATCTAAAGGAAATTTATTTGGAAATGGATCAGAAGGATTTAGAAAAGAAAATATTATCATTTCCTCTAAAAGCGAATGGTTGTTATTTCTTTTAAAAATCGATGTGACCAATAAGCTTTCTAAAAAGTTTAAAAATAGTATTAATTTTTCAAAGGAAACCATCGTTGTAGTTGTGGATAAAGTCCGAAACACTGGAGGGTTTTCAATTGAAATTATCGAGGTTCTTACTGAGGCGAACGAACTACTAATTAAAGTAAAGTCAACTGGGCCGAAAGCTTTTGAGATGGTTACAATGGCAGTAGTGCAACCCTATCACATTATAAAAATAAAAAAGACAAACAAGGAAATAAAATTCATAGAGCTATAAGAGAAATGATAAAAAACGATTTATTTTTAAGGGCATTAAAAGGAGAGACCGTAGACAGGCCTCCCGTTTGGATGATGCGTCAGGCAGGAAGGTATTTACCAGAGTTTCAGGTAATCAAAAAGAAATATGATTTTTTTACGCGTTGTCAAACTCCAGAGTTAGCTTCAGAAATTACGGTGCAACCAATTCGAAGGTACGGAATGGATGCCGCTATTCTATTTTCAGATATTTTAGTAATTCCACAAGCTATGAATATTGAAGTAGAAATGAAACCAGATTTTGGGCCCTACTTGCCAAACCCAATTCGTACTCAGAAAGATTTAGCTCGTGTAATCGTGCCCGATGTTCATGATTCTTTAGGATATGTCATGGAAGCGATAAAGGCAACGAAAGAAAAATTAAATGATGACATTCCGTTAATAGGTTTTGCAGGTTCACCTTGGACTATTTTGTGTTATTGTGTGCAAGGGCAAGGCTCTAAAAATTTTGATAAAGCAAAAGAATTGTGTTTTAAAAATCCGGTTATTGCACACTCTTTATTACAGAAAATTACAGATACTACGATTGCGTATTTAAAAGCAAAAGTTACTGCAGGGGTGAATGCAGTTCAGATTTTTGATTCTTGGGGTGGAATGTTGTCTCCGGTAGATTATCAAGAATTTTCTTGGCAATACATGCAGCAAATTATCGATGCTTTAAAAGACGAAACACCAGTAATTGCTTTTGGAAAAGGCTGTTGGTTTGCCTTGAATGATATGGCAAAATCAGGTGCAGCTGCACTTGGTGTAGACTGGACCTGTTCTGCCAGAAATGCCCGTTATTTATCAGGAGGTAAAATTACGTTGCAAGGTAATTTTGATCCGTCAAGATTGTTGTCTCCACCAGCAGAAATTCGAAAAATGGTACACCAAATGATCAACGAATTTGGGAAAGATAGATATATTGTAAATCTTGGACACGGAATTTTACCAAACATTCCTGTAGAAAATGCAAAAGCATTTGTAGATGCAGTAAAAGAGTATAAAGTTTAAATTTTGGGCGTTACCAAAAGGTCGCGCTTTACGTTGTATCTTTTATTCGGAAACTCATAAAAGGATGTCACTACAATCGCTAACGCACATTTTTGTCCACAAATAGCATGAAAAATAAATTTTACGCATACATAGAAAATTTACAAGATCAAATTACTTCTAAATTAGAAGCAGTCGATGGACTTGCTAAATTTGAAGAAGATATTTGGGAAAGGGAAGAGGGTGGAGGAGGAAGAACACGAGTTATTGAAAATGGAGGTGTTTTTGAAAAAGGAGGCGTAAATATTTCTGCAGTTCATGGAGAATTACCAGAAGTTCTAAGAAACCAGTTTAAGGTAAAAGAAGGAAATTTCTTTGCTTGCGGATTGAGTTTAGTTTTACACCCAACAAGTCCTTTTGTGCCAACAGTTCATGCAAATTGGCGCTATTTTGAAATGTATGATGAAGCCGGAAACATTGTTACGCAGTGGTTTGGTGGAGGTCAAGATTTAACTCCATATTATTTATTTGATGAAGATGCAACTCATTTTCACACGGTTTGTAAGACTGCCTGCGACAAGCATAATTTAGAATTTTACCCGAAATTTAAAAAAACATGTGATGAATATTTCTGGAATTCGCACAGAAATGAAGGACGTGGAATTGGAGGTTTGTTTTTTGATTATCAAAAAGAAACAGCTGAATACTCCATTCAAGATAGATTCAATTTTGTGACTGAAATTGGGAATAGTTTCTTGGAAAGTTATGTTCCTATTGTCGAAAGAAGAAAGAAAATTGAATATACTAAAGAACAGAAAAACTGGCAAGAAGTGAGACGCGGACGTTATGTAGAATTTAATTTAGTGCATGACAGAGGTACGCTATTTGGTTTAAAAACAAACGGAAGAATAGAAAGTATTTTAATGAGTTTACCGCCAATTGTGCAGTGGAAGTACAACCATCATCCAGAAAAAGATTCTGAAGAAGCAAGGTTGCTACTTATTTTAGCAAATCCGAAAGAGTGGATTTAGTTATTTATTAACAAATCAATAGTATTTAAGCTAAAAACTGATTTATTTATTAAAATAATCTGTTTTTAGCTTTTTATTTTATGAATAATTTAAAGGTTATTGTTTTTCAATGTTATTTTTAATATTAAAAGATAGGAATCAGTCACCACTTTTTTGTACTTTTGCATTCTGTAAAATTAGATAGAAATGGCAAGATTTGAATTGAAATTACCTAAAATGGGAGAAAGCGTTGCAGAAGCAACCATAACTTCTTGGTTAAAAGAGGTTGGAGACACCATTGAATTAGACGAGGCTGTTGTAGAAATCGCTACAGATAAAGTAGATTCTGAGGTGCCCTCTGAAGTAGCCGGAACGCTGCTTGAAATTTTATACCATAAAGACGATATTGTAGCTGTAGGAGAAACCATTGCAATCATTGAAATAGAAGGTGAAGGGGAAGATGATGAAATGGAAATTACTGAGACTGCAAGTACTGAGGAGAATGGGCAAGTAGCGGAAGTAGAAAAAACAATTGAAAAGGGACTCGAAGTGGTTGCTGCACCCATTTCTAAAACTTCAGATTCGGATAAATTTTACTCGCCTTTGGTCAGAAATATTGCACAAACAGAAGGCATTGCTATTGAAGAATTAGAAACTATAACCGGTTCGGGTAAAGACGGTAGAGTCACTAAAGATGATATTTTAGCATATATTAATGATGGGAAGCCTGCTCCAAATGCAGAGGTTAAGGAAAAGAAAACGGATCCAATGTTTAAGGAAGTGCAAAAAGCACCTCCTATTTCAGTGAATGGAGAAGATGAAGTGATTGAGATGACTAGAATGGGCAAGTTAGTTTCCAAACATATGGTAAGCTCTCTTCAAACGGCAGCGCATGTGCAGTCTTTTATAGAGATTGATGTTACGAATATTGTAAAATGGAGAACAAAGGTTAAGGATGCCTTCTTCGCAAGAGAAGGAGAAAAGTTAACTTTTACACCAATTCTAATGCACGCAGTTGCGGCTACCATAAGAAAATATCCAATGATTAATATCGCCATGGACGGTGAGCGCATCATAAAAAAGAAAAATATTAATTTAGGGATGGCAGCAGCCTTGTCTGATGGAAATCTAATAGTTCCTGTAATTAAAAATGCAGATCAATTAAATTTAGTAGGGATGACCAAAGCAGTAAATGATTTGGCAACGAGGGCAAGAAATAATGCATTGAAACCAGATGATACCCAAGGAGGAACCTATACTGTGACGAATGTGGGTAGCTTTGGTTCTATAATGGGTACGCCAATTATCAATCAACCGCAAGTTGCTATTTTAGCTCTGGGTGCTATCAGAAAAGTACCAGCGGTTATCGAAACAACAGAAGGAGATTTTATTGGAATTCGGCAAAAAATGTTTGTCTCACATTCTTATGATCATAGGGTCGTAAACGGCGCCTTGGGTGGAATGTTTATCAAAACTTTAAAGGAGATTTTAGAGGCTTGGGATTTGAATCAAGACTTCTAGCGCAGAAAAATATTTAAATAATAATCAAAACGTTCGAAGCTTTCGAGCGTTTTTTTTGTGTTTTGAATATTGTGCAAGGGTTCCCGATTTTTTCAAGAACAAATTACTGTAATATTTATTTATATTAGTTTTTAGAACTATTTTAGTGTTTTAGAAATCAATATTAATTAATATTTAAAAAATGAAAAAATTGTTATTTTTATTTGTGTTTTCGACCACATTTACGAGTGTTGCTCAAGAAAGTGTTTTATTAAGACTTAATTATGAGGTCGGAGATGTATTACTAGTAGAACAAAATGTTTCTCAAAATATGGGTGCTCAAGGGGGCATGGATATGAAGATTGAAATGGACATGACTATTACAGGTAAAGTGCAGGAGGTATTTAGCACTGAGTCTAAAATAAAGGCTGTAAATATGAATATGTTGCAAGGTGGCATGGTTATGAGCTTTGATTCTTCAAAAGATGCAGCTGATTTAGATGAAATGGGTAAAATGATGAAACAACAGTTTGATCCAATGATGTTAGCTACTATTTTTTCTAAAATATCTATAGAAGGAGAGGTTTTAGAAACAAAAGTTGAACCTGTAACTCCGGCAATGGATCAATTTACAAAACAAGCGAAAGGGATCAAATATCCTAAAGAAAAAGTTGCTGTTGGCTCTTCTTGGGAAGACGCTACGAATCAGCAAGGAATGGAAGTGAAAACTATTTATACGGTTTCTAAAATTGAGAATGGAAAGGTATACATCGATGTATCCGGAACTGTTTCGGGTATTGGCGAAGGTGATGTAAGAGGTGAATTAATCGTGGATATCGAAATGGGTATTCAGGACATCGCCAACATAGAAATGTCATTAAAAACAAACGGAATGGAAATGAATATCGTTACAAAGAGTAGAACTACGAAGATATAGTGTACAGTATTTTACCAATTATAATTAAAATGCCTTGATAAATTTTCAAGGCATTTTTTATGAGATAATAAGAACCGAATATCGATTTTTATTTTCTGCGATACAACCACCAATTCATATCTCTTGTCAATTTATATCCAAGTTTTTCATAGAGCGGAATTGCAGTATTTCCCTTATTTGTGTGTAAAATAGGTAGTTTTTTTTCTTTTAAAATCTTTTTAGTCGTATGTGCAATCAACTGCTGCGCATATCCATTTCTAGTATGGTCTGGGTGCGTCACAACACCACTTACCTCTATAAAATCGTCAGTTTGCATTCGTTGCCCTGTAATAGAAACTAATTTATTGTCTTTATAAATACCAAAATACGTACCCATCTCAAAACCTCTTTTCCGGTAAAAACCTGGCATCACCAACCATATTAAATCATATACCTCATCAATATGTTCTGCTGTTAATAAAAGAATATCTTCTGTTATTTTAAAGTCAACAAATTTATCTAAAACCATTTGACAACCGTCAATTTTTTTTTCCAGAAGTACGTAATTAGTATCTATAGTTGGTGTTTCATTTTCTGATACTAAAAAAAAACTATCTGTTATTTTAGCGTACTCATTTAAAGCTTTTGCTGTTTTATTCGCGTCAAAAAATGAACCAAAAATACAAATATCTGGATGATAAAATTGAACCCCATCATAAGCGATAAGAAACTTATGATGTGTTTCATTTAAGGAATACCAAACAGGATTTTTTAATTTTTCTTCTAAGGTTTTCATGAAATAGAATAGATAAAAAAAAGCTCGCAATTAGCGAGCTTTTTATAAATTATAGTTTTATAAACTTAAGCTAACATGGTAACTGGGTTTTCTATAAACGTTTTTAAAGTTTGTAAAAATTGAGCGCCAACAGCACCGTCAACAGTTCTGTGATCACATGTTAAAGTCAATTTCATTGTATTTCCAACAACAATTTGTCCGTTTTTAACAACAGGTTTTTCAACAATTGCACCAACAGATAAAATGGCTGAGTTTGGTTGATTGATGATAGAAGTAAAATTTTCGATCCCAAACATTCCTAAGTTAGAAACGGTAAAGGTACTACCTTGCATTTCTGACGGACTTATTTTCTTATTTCTTGCCTTACCAGCTAAATCTCTAACCGTAGCACCAATTTGAGTCAAACTCATTTGATTGGTGTGTTTTACTACCGGTACAAGCAAACCGTCATCTACAGCAACGGCAACACCAACATGAATATGGTTATGGTAAATTGTGTTGTTATCTGTCCAAGAAGTATTTACTTGTGGATGCTTCTGCAAGGCCATTGCACATGCTTTTACAACCATATCGTTAAAAGATACCTTTGTATCTGGTATTGCATTTATTGTTTTTCTAGAAGCCATTGCACTGTCCATATCAACTTCAATATGTAAACTGAAATCTGGAGCAGAGAATTTAGAAGCACCCAAAGATTTTGCAATTGCTTTACGCATTTGCGAATTTTTAATTTCTTCAGACTTTTCTTCACCACTAGCAACAAATGTCATTACGGGAGCAGTAGCAACGGGCATACTACTTGCAACTTCTTCAACAGGAGCAGCAACAGGAGTATAGTTTTCTACGTCTTTTTTAGTAATTCTTCCGTTTTCACCGGAGCCTGTAATATCTGCTATATTTATTCCTTTATCTGCAGCAATTTTCTTTGCTAGTGGAGATGCAAAAATACGTCCACTAGAATTATTTGCAGTGGTATTAGAGGCAGTTGCTTCATTAACCTTCGTTTTATCTTCTTGCTTTTCTGTTTTCGTTTCGGTTGGTTTGTTTTCAGGTGCAGCACTATTAGTGGACGCACCGCCATTGGCAACGATTGCTGAAACATCTGTTCCGGCTGGACCAATAATTGTTAATAAACTGTCTACGGGAGCAGTTTCTCCTTCCTGAACACCGATGTATAAGATGGTTCCTTCATAAAAACATTCAAACTCCATTGTTGCTTTGTCTGTTTCAATTTCAGCAAGTATATCACCTTCACCAACAACATCTCCCACTTTTTTCAACCATGCTGCCACAGTACCATCTGTCATCGTATCGCTCAAACGTGGCATTGTAATTACTTCAACTCCTTCGGGAACTGTAATGGAGTTATTTGAAGAATCCGATTCAGACGTGCTTTCTTTTTTAATTTCCTCAGGAACCTCTGTTTTTGTATCTGTATTGCTCCCATTTATAATTTCAGAAATGTCTTCGCCTTCTTCACCTATGATTGCGAGTAAAACGTCCACTGGTGAGCTTCCTCCTTCTGGGATACCAATATGTAATAAGGTTCCTTCGTAGAAAGATTCAAATTCCATAGTAGCTTTATCGGTTTCAATTTCGGCTAAAATATCACCTTCTTCAATTTTGTCTCCAATATTTTTCAACCATTTTGCCACAACACCTTCTTCCATGGTGTCGCTTAATCTCGGCATATTTATAACTGTAGCCATAATTTAACTTATAAAAGGATAATCTTCTTGTTCATATACCATATCATACATTTGCTGCGGCTCTGGGTATGGGGAATCTTCTGCAAATTGTTCACATTCTTTTACCCTTGCTTTTACATCTTTTTGGATGCTTTCGATCTCCGCTGCAGTTGCGTATTCTTTCTCCTTGATAACATCTAATATCTGTGTTATAGGATCAATTTTCTTGTACTCTTCTACTTCGTCTTTTGTTCTATAGTGCTGTGCATCGGACATTGAATGACCTCTGTAACGGTATGTTTTCATTTCTAAGAATGTGGGTCCATCTCCGCGTCTTGCTCTTTGTATCGCTTCGTCAACAGCTTCAGCTACTTTAATAGGGTTCATGGCATCTACTGGTCCACAAGGCATTTCGTATCCCAATCCAAGTTTCCAAATATCTGTATGATTTGCAGTTCTTCCTACAGAAGTTCCCATCGCATATCCATTATTTTCAACAATAAATACTACTGGTAGTTTCCATAACATCGCCATATTAAAAGCTTCATGAAGGGAGCCTTGTCTTGCAGCTCCGTCACCAAAGCAGGTAAGGGTAACTGCATCACTTCCTTTGTATTTGTCACCGAAAGCGATTCCTGCCCCTAGAGGTATTTGTCCTCCAACAATTCCGTGTCCTCCATAAAAACCAAATTCTTTAGAAAATATGTGCATAGAACCACCCATTCCTTTGGAGGTTCCTGTAACTTTCCCAAATAATTCTGCCATTACTTTTTTAGGATCTTCCCCCATACCGATGGGTTGTACATGATTTCTATATGCGGTAATCATTTTATCTTTCGATAAGTCCATTGCATGCAATGCTCCTGCCAAAATCGCTTCTTGACCATTGTACAAATGTAAGAAACCTCTTACTTTTTGTTGAATATAAACGGCAGCCAGCTTGTCTTCGAATTTTCGCCAAAAAAGCATGTCTTTATACCAGTCTAAATACGTCTGTTGGGTAATTTCTTTCATTCTCTATCTTCGTGTTTTCTGTATTAAATATGTACGCAATACGGCTACAAAAATAACTGTTTTAAATAGAATAAAAAAAAATCATTTAATGTATTTAACTCTAACGTTTTCGTAGCCTATTTACTTGTCTTTTGCGATCACTATAGTTGCTTTTGCATCCGTTGCTAAATTCCATTCATTAGCTGATAGTAAGGCTCCTGCATCATTGTATACTTTAAATGCAGCCGTGTTGGGACCTGAAGAGCCTTGATTTAAAGCCACAAAGGCTATTTTATTTATACCAATTTCCAACGGAATTGTGAAACTTTGGTACTGTTGTTCTAAAATAATATTACTCACAACAGGGATGTTATTCAATAGAATGGTAACTCTGTCTCCATCCGGATATTGAAAGTCTCTGCAAATAATATTAATACTGCTCGAATTTGTTCTGAAATTCCCTAAATCCTGATCGATAACGGGATAAATATATTGTCCATTTATTTTTTTAAATGCTTTTAAGAAACGTGCTTCACTCATTTTTTTTTGTGAAATGATGCCTTTGTTGTTCAAATCATCTTCCTCTTGTTTCTCTTTTAATTTTTCTTGTTCTTGATTGTAAGCGCTTTTAAACCCCTTATTGCCATCAAGTCCAATAGATGTAGGTTTTTCTAAAATCTTGGCGTTTTTTAAGACAACTGCTTTGATTTTACCTTTGTCTGCAGCAGAACTATTTTTATCTAACTGTGCAACAAAATTGGTGGAAGCTAAAATAAAAAGTAAGCAAATGATAATTTTATTTTTCTGATTCATTTAGAAAAAATTATGTACGAATAAAATGTAAAGATAATACGGATTTAAAATCAAATTGTTTAGAATTTGTTAAAACTTCTAATGAACAGGGAAATTAAAATAAGTATCCTTAAAAGGCTCCTTTTTTAATGTAAAATGCCACCATTCATTTTTAAAAGGTTTAAATCCATTGGCGAGCATTGTATTTCGTAAAAGCATTCTATTTTCTTTTTGTTTTTTTGAAATGTTTTTATAGAAAGGATGTGATTGAATTCCGAAATAATCATAAGAACTTCCCATATCTATCTCTTTTTTTGTTGCAATGCTCACAAGCGTCAGATCAATGGTGCTCCCTCGTGAATGACTGGATTTTGACGCGATATAGCCTTGCTCGAAAAGTGCAGCTTTTGAGACCTCGGGATAATACTGTTGTTTCATTAGGGTATCATTTAAAACAAGAGCCCAACGTGCAAAGTGAGCTACTGCTTGCTGTGGACGGTAGGCATCAAATATTTTAAGGCAGTATCCTTTTGTTAAAAGTATTTGTTGTATTTTTTTTAATGCTTTTGCAGCTTCAGAACTTACAATGATGTTGCTTTTTTGATAGCCTTCTATTGGTTTTCCTATAAAGTTATTTTTAGATAAATACCGCAATTCCTTCTGTATTGAAGGTGCGGTGTTGTGCAAGTATACAAAACCTTCAGGGAGTGTCTGTCCTACAAGACAGCAGGAGAAACCAAGGAGTGCAATGTGTAAAAATTTTTTCATGAAATCAAAAATACAGAAAATATAATTTATAAGTTGAAACTAGAAATTATTATTTAATTTTGTCAACAACTATGGAACAACTTACATTAACAACACCAGCGCTATTATTTTCTGCAATTTCATTGATAATGCTTGCCTATACAAATCGATTTTTGGCATATGCAGCCGTAATAAGAAATTTACATGATAAATATCTAGAGAAAAAACAAACCTCCCTTTTGAGACAAATTAAAAACTTAAAGCTGCGTTTAAACTTGACAAGATGGATGCAGATTTTTGGAATTTCGAGTTTGTTGTTTTGCGTATTAACAATGTTTCTAATTTATGTGGGGCAACAAATGATTGCAGTGTATACTTTTGGTTTTGCTTTAATTTTGTTAATTATATCGTTGGCTTTATTAATTAAAGAAATACAAATTTCTGCACAAGCATTGCAGTATCATATTGCAGATATTGAAGAGCATTTAAATAAGAGGTAGCGGGTATAAGGCTCCTACAGATAAAAAAAAACCGCTTCTAAGAGAAGCGGTTTTTTTAGTGATAAATAGTTCATCAAAATTTAGGGATTACATATAATCTTCAATAGGATTACAAGAGCAATTTAAATTTCTATCGCCATAGGCGTCATCCACTCTTCTTACCGTTGGCCAAAATTTATTTTCTGCAATATATGCTAAAGGAAACGCTGCTTGCTTTCTGCTATATGGGAAAGCCCAGTCATCTGAAGTTAACATTTCTTGCGTGTGTGGTGCATTTTTAAGCGGATTGTTTTCGTCCTCTTTACTCGTATTTTTAATTTCTTCACGAATGGATATCATAGCGTCACAAAAACGATCTAATTCTGAGATACTTTCAGACTCTGTTGGTTCAATCATCATGGTTCCGCCAACGGGAAAGGAAACAGTGGGTGCGTGAAAGCCATAATCTATTAAGCGTTTTGCAATATCAACAACTTCAATTCCATTTTGTTTAAAATCACGACAATCAATAATCATTTCATGGGCTGCACGTCCTTTTTCTCCTGTATATAGAGTTGGGTAATATCCATCTAAGCGCTCTTTGATATAATTTGCATTTAAAATCGCCATTTTTGTTGCGTCTGTCAATCCTTTTGATCCCAGCATTGTGATATAACCATAGGAGATTAAGCAAGCCAAAGCAGAACCCCAAGGAGCCGCAGAAATTGCTGAGATTGCATGTTTACCACCTGTTTTTATGATCGGATTTGATGGTAAGAAGGGTACTAGCTGCGGTGCAACACAAATGGGTCCCACTCCAGGGCCACCACCTCCATGCGGTATCGCAAAAGTCTTATGCAGGTTTAAGTGACAGACATCAGCTCCAATAGTTGCCGGATTTGTCAATCCAACTTGTGCGTTCATGTTTGCACCATCCATATATACTTGTCCGCCATTGTCATGAATAATTTTGGTAATATCTTGAATTTCACTTTCAAAAACCCCATGTGTTGAAGGGTAGGTAACCATTAAGGCTGCAAGATTTTCCGAGTGCAAAGCTACTTTTTCACGTAAATCGTCAATGTCAATATTCCCGTTTTCAGCAGTTTTGGTAACAATAACCTTCATACCCGCCATCACTGCAGAAGCAGGGTTTGTACCGTGAGCAGAAGCTGGAATAATACAAATATTTCGGTGTGCATCCTTGTTTGCAAGGTGGTAGGCTCTAATCGTCATTAAGCCAGCAAACTCGCCTTGAGCTCCGGAATTAGGCTGCAAGGACGTACCCGCAAAACCGGTCACAATATTTAATTGATGTTCTAATTTTCGCAAGACCTCTTGATATCCCTCTGCTTGATTTAAGGGGACAAATGGATGAATATTTCCCCATTGTGGATTACTCAATGGCAACATCTCTGAGGCAGCATTTAATTTCATCGTGCAGGAACCTAAAGAAATCATCGAATGATTTAAGGCCAAATCTTTGCGTTCTAATTTTTTAATGTACCGCATCATGTCTGTTTCAGACTGATAGGTGTTAAATATTTTATGATCTAAAAAAGAGGTGTTCCTTTTTACATTTTCTAAGATTTTGTTACCCTCAGAAAGCTTAGAAATAGGTATCCTATTAATAGCTAAAGCTTCAGTAAAAACGGCTACAATTGCATTTAGTTCATTTAATTCTGCAGTTTCATTTATAGAGATAGACAAAGTTTTGTCATCTATATAATTAAAGTTAATCTCATTAGCTTCTGCAATACGTTTTATCTTTTGGGCATCTGCCTTTACCGTGATGGTATCAAAATAAGAAGTATTTATTTGTTCAATCCCCAAAGCAGTTAGTGTATTCGCTAAAGTGATTGTTTTCTGGTGTACGCCATCTGCAATAAATTGGAGGCCTTCTTTACCGTGATAAACAGCGTACATTCCCGCCATTACCGCTAATAAAACTTGCGCAGTACAAATATTAGAAGTCGCTTTTTCACGTTTGATATGTTGCTCTCTTGTTTGCAAAGCCATTCTTAAGGCATGCTTTCCATTGAGATCTTTTGTTACGCCAATTATTCTTCCAGGGATACTTCTTTTGTAGGCCTCTTTTGTTGCGAAATAAGCAGCATGAGGACCACCATAGCCTAATGGGATTCCAAAACGTTGCGTAGTTCCTACTACTACAGAAGCTCCAAACGCTCCCGGAGCTTTTAATTTTACTAAAGATAAAACGTCTGCGGCAACTGCTACCTTGATATGTTTGTCGTTTGCTCTTGCTACAAAACTTTCGTAGTCGAATATTTGTCCAAATTTTCCTGGATACTGTAAAATTGCTCCAAAATAATCATCAGCAAAATCAAAATCTTCGTGATTTCCAAAAACGAGTTCAATGCCAATCGGAATTGCTCGTGTTTCTAGAAGTGCCACTGTTTGTGGTAAAATTTCATGGGATACAAAAAACTTATGCGCGCCTGCTTTTTTCTTTGCACGCTCTCTTACGTCAAATAACAACGCCATTGCTTCTGCGGCTGCGGTTGCTTCATCCAGTAAAGAGGCATTTGCCAATTCCATTCCTGTTAAATCACAAATCATTGTTTGGTAATTCAACAATGCTTCAAGTCTGCCTTGTGCAATTTCTGCTTGGTAAGGAGTATACGCGGTATACCAACCTGGGTTTTCTAAGATATTACGTTGAATTACGCTGGGTACAATTGCTTCGTGGTATCCTAAGCCAATGTAACTTTTGAATACTTTGTTTTTTTCTGAAAGCTTTTTTATATGCGCTAAATATTGATATTCACTCATCGCAGGTGCTAAATCCAACGGACTTTTAAGACGGATATTGTCAGGAACAGTCTCATCAATCAGCTGTGCTAAACTTTCTGCTTTGATGGTGGCTAACATTTTTTCTTGCGCAGCCACACTTGGGCCAATATGTCTTCTTTGAAACGAATTTGTATTCATTTGTTTAGTTTTGTGAACGATTGAATTCAATCGATTTAGTATTCATTTTTAACTCTCCAGAAAAGAGTAATTTTTCAAGCAACAAAAATAGGAATTTAATCATTTGTTTGAGGTTAGAAAAGAGATAAAGTAAAGTTAATTATGAACTAAAAATGAATGTTATCAACAGAAGCATTATTTTTGTAGCATGAAGCTATTTAAGATCCTATTTCGTTTTTATATCAACGCAAGTATTCATGTTGGAATAGCAGTATACGCTTTCGTAAGAATTGCGGAACAATATTTAGAAATCTCTAATAACGGTCCTTTAAATTATGCCATTTTCTTTGGAACGATTACAGGCTATAATTTTGTGAAATATGCTGGAGTAGCAAAGTTGCACCATCGGAGTCTCACAAATAATTTAAAAATGATTCAAATATTTTCTTTGTTTTGTTTTATTGCCATGTGTTATTTTGCTTTTCAACTACCACTAGAAATCTTAATTTTTTCAACTCCTTTTGTCGGGTTAACTTTTTTATATGCGGTTCCCTTTTTGAGTGGGTTTCATAAAAATTTACGGCAGATAAGTTACCTAAAAGTAATGGTAGTCGCTTTTGTTTGGTCAGGTTTTACGGTCTTAATTCCGTATATAGCTTCGGGTAAAGAAATGTTGTTATCGGCTCTCTTATTGGGTTTGCAACGGTTTTTAGTCGTGATGGTTTTAATTTTACCTTTTGACATTAGAGATGTTAAATATGATGCTATTTCTTTGCAAACAATTCCCACCAAAATTGGAGTTGAAAAAACAAAAAGGGTTGGTTTAGGTTTGATGGTTTTTGCGCTACTCATTGAATATGCAATCAATGCCAATGCTGTTTTTAAAAATACATTTATGATTTTCTTTTTTATTGTCTTGATTTTTCTAATGCGATCTAAAATAGAGCAGTCTAAATATTACAGTTCGTTTTGGGTAGAATCGTTGCCCTTAATTTGGTGGTTACTTATTTTAGGATTCCATAATTTATAGTAGTTTTAAAGATTATTTTTATCAACTTGAAGGGTAATCTTGGGTATTACAAGAAATATCATAAAACTTTAATTTTACTTTCTAATAACCTACTATAATTGTAGCTTTACAGTCGATAAAGTAATCGCGATCTTTAAAATGAATCCTAATAAAAGAAATTATATTTTCGACTTTGACAGCACGTTAACGAGAGTAGAAGCACTAGATGTCTTGGCAGAAATAACCTTGACGAACAACCCTAAAAAAGAGGCCATAATTCAACAAATTATAGACATTACGAACTTAGGAATTGATGGCGAAATCTCTTTTACGGAGTCTCTAGAAAAAAGAATTCAATTATTAAGTGCAAATAAAGCAGATTTAAGTAGTTTAGTAACTGCCTTGAAAAAGCAAGTTTCTAAATCTATAGCGAGTAACAGAGCTTTTTTTGAAGATTTTGCAGAAGATATTTATGTAATTTCTTGTGGTTTTAAAGAATTTATAGACCCTATTGTAAAAGAATACAATATACCCTCAGAAAGAGTGTTTGCAAATACCTTTGAATTTGCAGAAGATGGAGCAATTATTGGCTTCGATGCGGAGAATGTATTGTCGCAGCACAATGGTAAAATTCAATGTTTAAAAGACATGAATTTAGAAGGAGAGATACAAGTTATAGGAGATGGTTATAGCGACTATGTAACGCGAGAAGCGGGTGTTGCGGATAAGTTTTTTGCATACACAGAAAACGTTTCTAGAACAAAAACAACAGAAAATGCTGACCATATTGCTCCAAATTTAGATGAATTTTTATACATAAACGGTTTGCCAAGAAATATTTCATACCCGAAGAATAGAATCAAAATATTACTGCTAGAGAATGTGCATCCAGATGCTTTTAAAAAGTTATCAAAAGATGGTTTTACAGTAGAGACAGTTTCAAAAAGTTTGTCGGAAGCAGAATTGATTGAAAAAATAAAAGAGGTCCATGTGCTTGGAATTCGTTCCAAAACAAAGGTGACCGAAAAGGTAGTTGCAGCTGCTGAAAAATTAATGGTTGTAAGTGCTTTTTGTATTGGTACTACGCAAATTGATTTGGAAGCTTGTAAAGAAAAAGGAGTTGTTGTTTTCAATGCACCCTATAGTAATACGCGCTCTGTTGTAGAGCTGGCAATTGGAGAAATTATTATGTTAATGCGTAGTGTTTTTCAGAGGAGTACGGAGCTTCACAATGGTCATTGGAATAAAACAGCTGCAGGATCTAGAGAGGTTCGTGGCAAGAAGTTAGGGATTGTAGGGTATGGGAATATTGGTAAGCAACTATCTGTATTGGCAGAGGCATTAGGAATGGATGTCTACTATTATGATATAGAAGATAAGTTGGCTTTAGGAAATGCAACAAAAATGGACGAATTGTCTGAGTTGTTGGAAATTTCGGATGTGGTGACCTTACATATTGACGACAACCCTGCAAATAAAAATTTCTTCGGCGAAAAAGAAATTTCTCAAATGAAAGATGGCGCGCATTTCGTGAATTTAGCTAGAGGATTTGTTGTGGATATCCCCGCGTTAGTGGCTGCTTTAAAAAGTGGAAAATTAGCAGGTGCTGCAGTAGACGTGTATCCTGAGGAGCCAAGTAAAAATGGTGACTTTGATACAGCCCTAAAAGGATTGCCGAATGTGATTTTAACGCCTCATGTGGGAGGGAGTACAGAAGAAGCGCAACGAGATATTGCAGACTTTGTTCCTAGTAAAATCATGGCATATATTAATTCAGGAAATACCGTAGATGCCGTTAATTTTCCAAATATTCGTTTGCCGAGACAAACAAAGGCACATCGTTTTTTACACATTCATAAAAATGTCCCAGGAGTAATGGCGAAAATCAATGAGATTTTGGCTACATATGACTTGAATATTATTGGTCAGTATTTATCTACCGACCCTAAGGTTGGTTATGTAATTACAGACCTAGATAAGGAATATAATAAAGCGGTGATTGAAAAATTAAGAAATATAGAGGGAACTATTAAGTTTCGAGTTTTGTATTAAATAGAAATATTTAGAATATAATAAAAAGCCTTTCAAGTAATTGAAAGGCTTTTTTATACTTCCGATGCTAACTTTTGTTTGGGGTAATTGTTTAAGGTTTCAATTTTGTGCGCAAAGCAATAATGTTTTTATTGGAACTACCAATATAGCGTCTGCTGCCGAGGTATCTCTTTTTATTAAAATCATCGTAATGGGCTTGTGCTGTATCCATAGAGCTAATATGTACATTTCCGGAAGCGTGTATAAATTCCATTTTTTGATTTCCTAACCAAATACCAACGTGCACAACGCGTTGTTTTTTTACAGCATCAGCTCTGGTTCCAAAGAACAATAAGTCTCCTTTCTCTAGAGTTTTAAAGTTCAGTTCACTATCTACTTTTTTCCCAGCATTTATTTGCTGTGAGGCATCTCTGGGAATTATAAAACCATTCATTAAATAAGCCATTTTTGTAAATCCGCTGCAGTCCATTCCTTTTATCGAGGTTCCTCCCCATAGGTAAGGAAACCCATTCATTTTTTTAGCTGTTTTTTCAATTTTTTCTCCGGTGAGATCCGTATTTTCTAACCAAGAATTATATCTAATAGCCTCCGTTTTTTTTATAAAACCAATTCTATTGTCAGGATATTTTACTCCGAAGAAGGAGTCGTTTTCAGATCTATATTGTAATAATGCACCCAAGGTGATATCAGATACAATCGGAGATTTTTCAGAAGCAGCGGTATATACAAATCCGTTAGTTTCAGTAAAAATTACTTTTTCTGAAGCATTCCAAGCATCAAATTGCATTTTATTCATTTTTTGAATTCCGCCTTTGTCTACCCATGAAATATAGCTATCTGGCGTTTGAATTAGATAAAAATCACCTTTTTTATCCAATACTTTTAAAGACATGCCTAGCAAACCTTGTGTACCTAATTCTGCGGAATGCTTAGGTTTTGAACGGATGTTGATCACAGAATTCTTAGCCACTGCAAACTTTTTAGGGCCAACAACGGTATCAGGTAAAATACGAATATTATTTATGAACGCGATGTTTAAAGACTTTAAATTCGTTACTAATTTTTGATGTGCTTCTTTAGAATCGGTTATCCCAGACGCAATAATTATATCGTTTATATCTTCGAAATTTACCTCAAAAATGGCCACTCTTTTGTCGGGAGCATATTGCGTTTTTATGGTATCACTTATATTGTGTAATTCCTTTAAGAGGACTGCACTGTCTTTGCAAGAGAGTAAGAATAATAAAAGAAGCAGCAGTGCGCGTTTTAAGATTTTCATATCAATGACTTTTCGCTAAATTACAAAAAAGGCTGATTATTGTTGATTTAAAAGATAATTTCCTGAATGCCTTTTTTTATAATTGAAACATAATGGTTTACTTTCTTTAATTCAAATCTGCTGGAGGGGCCAGAGGCACTAATGGCTCCAATACATTCGTTATTTTTGTTAAATACGGGAAGTGAAATGCAAATTAATCCAAGTTCAAACTCTTCTAAATCAAGTGAATATCCGTTTTTTAGCACCTCTTTTAATTGATTTTTTAGTTGTGATTCATTCGTGATTGTGTGCGGGGTGTATGCCTTATAGTCTATATTTTGAAGGAGTTTTCCTTGTTTTTCTTCTGAAGAAAAAGTAAGTAATATTTTTCCAATTGCTGTGGAATGTAAAGGTTGAAAGGAGCCTATTGAGGTACTGATTTTTAAGCCTTGGGGGCTTTCTACTTTGTCGATATAAAAAACTTGATTTTTCTTTAAAACGGCAAAAAGGATGGTTTCTTCAATATCTATAGCAATTTTTTTTAACGAATCGCGCGCAGTGTAGATTAAAGACTCATAGAGAGAAACCCTATTTCCAAGTTCAAATAGTTTGCTGCCTAAAATATACTTTTCATTCTCATTTTGTTGTACAGCGTTTAAAGCAACAAGGGTGCTTAATATGCGATATGTGGTACTTTTATTGTAACCTGTTTTATTTGCCAATTCGCGAACACCCCATTCTTTTTTGTCATTGGTAAATGCCTCTAATAAGGTAAATGCTTTTACAATAGATTGGTTGGGTGTAAGTGTTTTGTTTGTCATCTTTATATGAAAATATTTTGCTAAGATAACAAAAATTTGTATTTTTATAAAACACTGTTTCACATAGTGAAACACATAGTTATTTTGTTCTGTTTTTTTAAAGATAGAATAGTAAGTTTTTAAAAACAAATACAAAGGATGTATCAAAATAATTTAACGTTTGCAAAAGAACAGGACCAAGCAGATCCTCTTGCTTTTTTGAGAAATCAGTTTCATATTCCGAAGGACAAAGACGGAAATGATTGGTTGTATTTTACCGGAAATTCTTTGGGTTTACAGCCCAAAGAGACAAAGAGATACATCAATCAAGAACTAGAAGATTGGGCAAATTTAGGGGTAGAGGGGCATTTTGAAGCAAAAAACCCTTGGTTAAATTACCATGAGTTGTTAACGGAAAAGATGGCTGAAATTGTGGGTGCAAAACCGATCGAAGTGGTGGTGATGAATACATTAACTACTAATTTGCATTTGTTAATGGTATCTTTTTATAGGCCGACTAAATCAAAGTATAAAATTGTTATCGAGAGTGATGCGTTTCCTTCGGATAGATATGCAGTACAATCGCAACTAAAGTTTCATGGTTTTTCGGATGCAGATATTATTGAATGGAGTCCAAGAAAAAACGAGCATTTACTGAGGATTGAAGATTTAGGAAAAATTGTGAGTGCACAGGGTGATGAAATCGCATTGCTCTTAATCGGAGGTGTGAATTATTATACAGGCCAGTTTTTAGATTTGAAAAAAATTGCGGAAATAGGACATTCAAAGGAGTGTGTTGTCGGTATTGATTTAGCGCACGGTGCAGGAAATATACAGCCAGATTTGCATGCTTCTGGGGTCGACTTTGCTGCTTGGTGCACCTATAAATATTTAAACTCGGGTCCTGGAAGCTTGGGAGCTGTTTTTGTGCATGAGAAACATGCTAAAAATAAAGACTTACCTCGATTTGCAGGCTGGTGGAATCACAACAAAGAAACACGATTTAATATGCGACAGCCTTTCGATGTAATGGAGGGGGCCGAGGGGTGGCAATTGTCAAATCCACCAATTCTTTCAATGGCCGCTATTAAAGCTTCTTTAGATTTATTTGACGAGGTTGGAATGGATGCTTTAAGAGAGAAGTCAGAAAAGTTGACCGGTTATTTTGAATTCTTAATCGAGCAGATTGCTTCAGACGATATTCAAATTATAACCCCTGTAAGTCCAAAGGAAAGAGGTTGTCAGTTGTCTATTCAGGTAAAGAATGCAGATAAGAGTCTGCATGAAAAGTTAACAGCACATCATATTATTACAGATTGGCGAGAGCCAGATGTAATCCGATGCGCACCTGTTCCTTTATATACTTCTTTTGAAGATGTGTATCGATTGGTTTCAGTTTTAAAAAATCTATTATAAATGAATAAAAAAGATAAAATATTAATTGTAGGTGCAGGGTTGTGCGGGAGCTTATTAGCACTGAGACTCGCACAAAGAGGATTCAAAGTTACGGTATATGAAAGTAGACCAGATTTGAGGACTACTGATATTTCTGCTGGGAGATCCATCAATTTGTCCTTGTCGAACAGAGGTTTAAAGGCATTGCGCCTTTGTGGAATGGAAGCGAAAGTAAAAGAAATTTGTATTCCGATGTTTGGAAGGTTGATGCACGACTCCGAAGGAAATACATTTTCTTCCAATTATTCTGGAAGAGATAATGAATGTATTAATTCAATTTCGAGAGGGGAGCTGAATGCGATCTTATTAGATGCTGCAGAAGAACATGAAAATGTACAGTTGCATTTCAATAAGCAATGTGAGCAGGTAGATATAGAAAATAATATTGCTTACTTTAAAGAGTACAAGACGAAAGAAAAATTTTCAGTGGCGGCAGATGTAATTTTTGGAGGCGATGGTGCAGGTTCCTCTTTAAGAAAAAGCTATGTTGCCGAACGTAATTTTTTGTTTAGTTATTCTCAAGCATACTTAAACCACGGGTACAAAGAGCTCGAAATTCCTGCGGATACTTTTGGAAATCATCAAATTAGTAATGCCCACTTACACATTTGGCCTCGGGGTGATTTTATGTTAATTGCGTTGCCAAATATGGACGGCAGTTTTACGGTGACTTTATTTTTAAGCTATGATGAAGGAGAATTTAATTTTGAAAATTTAACTTCTGAAGAAAAAATTACTGAATTTTTTGAGAAAGAATTTCCAGATGCTTTGGCTTTAATACCCAATATAAAAGAAGAATTTATAAACAATCCAACAGGGCCTTTAGGTACTATAAAGTGTGCTCCTTGGAGTTACCAAAATAAAACCCTGCTGATTGGCGATTCTTCCCATGCAATTGTGCCTTTTTATGGTCAGGGTATGAATGCTTCTTTTGAAGATGTTTATGTTTTAGATGAAATTTTGGAGCAAGACTTAGGATCTTGGGAAGCTGTTTTTAAAGCCTATCAAAATGCAAGAAAAAAAGATACAGATGCGATTGCAGATCTAGCGATAGATAACTTTCACGAGATGAAAAATCATGTTGCTAACCCCATTTTTAAAGAAAAAAGAATCGTAGAAATGAATTTAGAAAAAACATTTCCGACCGAATATTTTTCTAAATATTCTATGGTGACTTTTAATGAGCATATTGGTTACAATGAGGCGATGGTAAGAGGAAGAGCGCAAGATGAAGCGTTGTTAAATTTGATTACTTCAAATGCAATTTCTACAACACCCGATATGAAAAAAGAGGAGTTAAAAGGGGTGCTAGAAAAAGTACAGCAAGAGACTGAAGAAATTCTTAGAGAAGCTAATACAGGAGTATTATAAAAAATAAATATGTCAGTAAAAAAAGTAACACCAAGAGGCGCATATCCCCACGTAAAAGTAGTGGGAGATTTTATATTTGTGTCAGGAACAAGTTCTAGAAGAGCAGACAATACCATTGCAGGAGTTGATATTATTGACGCTATGGGAACCAAATTTCTAAATATTGAAACGCAAACTAGTGAAGTTTTAAAAAACATAGAAGCCAATTTACAAACGGTTGGTGCAACTTTAAAAGACGTTGTAGACGTTGCTGTTTTTTTAGTAAATATGAATGATTTTGCGGGTTATAACAAAGTATATGGAACCTTCTTTGAAAAAGAAACAGGACCCACGAGAACTACCGTTGCCGTTCATCAATTGCCACATCCAGATTTGGTAGTGGAAATTAAGGTGACTGCGTTTAAGAAAAAATAATTTTTTAGGTTTTACTCGTTTTAAAATTAGTGAGGTCTTTTATAAATAGGACATGAATATAAAAAACTATATCAACGGAGAATTTGTGAATCCAATAGAAAGTAATTGGATACCTAATTACAATCCCTCTACTGGCGAAGTATCTGGGCAAATACCAAATTCAACAAAGGAAGATGTAGAAAAAGCATACGAGGCTGCGGAAAAAGCATTTCCAAAATGGTCGAGTACTACGTTAGAAGAAAGAAGTAAAATTCTTTCTAAAATAGCTGCCTTAATTTTAGAGCGTTTAGATATTCTAGCAGTAGCAGAATCAAAAGATAATGGAAAGCCTTTAAGTTTAGCGAGAGAGGTTGATGTTCCTCGGGCTGCTAGTAATTTTCAGTTTTTTGCAAATGCAATTACACAGTTTTCATCAGAAGCACATGAAAGTGTTGGTTTCAATGCAGTAAATTTCACGCTTCGGCAACCAATAGGTGTTGTTGGCTGTATTTCTCCTTGGAACTTGCCCCTGTATCTCTTTACTTGGAAAATTGCACCAGCAATTGCAGCTGGAAACTGTGTTGTTGCAAAACCAAGCGAAATTACACCCTTGACTGCGTTCCTATTGGGAGAGATACTACAGGAAGCGGGTTTGCCAAAAGGCGTTTTAAATATTGTACATGGTATAGGAACAACTGCAGGAAATGCCATTGTTGCGCATCCCAAGATCAAAGCAATTTCCTTTACAGGAGGTACCAAAACAGGTGCACATATTGCAAGTATCGCTGCACCTATGTTTAAAAAACTCTCTCTAGAATTAGGAGGGAAGAATCCAAATATCATTTTTGCAGATTGTGATTATGATAAAATGCTAGCAACTACTGTGCGCTCTTCGTTTTCAAACCAGGGCCAGATTTGTCTTTGTGGAAGCAGGATCTTAGTAGAAGAAAAAATTTATGATAAATTTAAGAAAGATTTTATTGAAAAAGTAGCCCAGTTAAAGGTTGGAAATCCATCTGAAGAGTCCACGAAAATTGGAGCCTTGGTTTCTTTCGCCCATCTAGAAAAAGTGAAAGGTTATATTGATAATGCCTCTAAAGATGGAGGGAAGGTTCTTTTTGGTGGAAATAAAGTGGTGGTAACTGGAAGTGAAAATGGATATTATTTACAGCCAACAATTATCGAAGTTACTGATAATAAATGTTCTTTAAATCAAGAGGAGGTTTTTGGTCCGGTAGTCACCATCATGCCGTTTAAAACGGATACCGAGGCTTTGCAGTTAGCAAATGATGTAAAATATGGACTTTCAGCGACGGTATGGACACATGATTTAAATAGAAGCATGCAGTTTTCTAAACAATTACAAACAGGGATTGTTTGGGTAAATACTTGGATGTTGCGTGACCTACGAACGCCTTTTGGCGGTCAAAAAGATTCTGGCGTTGGAAGAGAAGGGGGCGTTGAGGCATTGCGCTTTTTTACAGTTCCTAAAAATGTTTGTATTCAATATGCATAGAAAGCTTTCGTAAGCGCTTGTCCAAATGAAGAAGAAATAAAAAGATGAAATTATAGAAATATTAGATTTTAAAGTGCAATAGAAAGCATGCTTACAACTATAAAATATGGAACTAAATTTAAAAAATAAAAATGCTTTGGTTTGTGGAAGCACACAGGGAATCGGGAAAGCAACGGCTATTTTGTTAGCGGAGGAAGGTGCGAATATTACGTTAATCGCTCGAAATGAAGAAAAATTGAAAGCGGTGCTAGCTGAACTACCAAACAACAACCAAAAACACAAGTATTTAATTGCAGATTTTTCAAAACCAGAAGAAGTAAAACAAGTTTTAAAAGCGTCATCCTTGCAATTTCATGTGTTGGTTAATAATACGGGAGGTCCGGCAGGAGGCCCAATATTCAATGCTAAAATTGAGGAATTTGAGCGTGCTTTTACCCAACATTTAAAATGCAATCACCTTTTGGTACAAGCAGTAGTTCCGTTTATGAAAACGCAATGTTTTGGTAGAATTATAAATATAATTTCAACCTCGGTAAAACAACCTTTAGACGGATTAGGTGTTTCAAATACCATCCGTGGAGCAGTAGCAAGTTGGTCTAAAACCTTGGCAAATGAACTGGGTGAGTTTGGAATTACAGTAAATAACGTATTGCCAGGAGCAACAGGAACAGGACGTTTAAAGGAGATCATAAATAATAAAGCTACAAAGACAGGGCAATCATTTGATGCTGTTGCAGAAGCTATGAAAAATGCGGCACCAGCAAAACGTTTTGCGGAACCTGAAGAGGTTGCTGCGGCAATTGTATTCCTAGCAAGTGAAAGCGCAGGTTTTATAAATGGGATTAATGTTCCGGTTGATGGGGGAAGGACAAAATCTCTTTAAAAAAGAGTTTGTGTTATGGTTTTTAAAACCACGCCTATTTTCAGTATCTTTAAAAAGTCTTTAGTAACATGTCTTAAAGTTTAAATATTCAATAAATATGAGCAATATAGTACAGCCTTTAAATTTTAAAAAATGGATAGAGGAACATCGTCATTTATTGAAGCCGCCAGTTGGTAACAAACAAGTTTGGGACAATGGCGAATATATAGTCATGGTTGTTGGTGGGCCAAATAATAGAAAGGATTATCATTATAACGAAACTCCTGAATTCTTTTATCAGGTAGAAGGGGATATGATTCTAAAAATTATTGATACCAAAGGCGAACAGATAGAGGTTCATATTAACGAAGGTGATATTTACTTATTGCCCTCAAAAGTGCCACATTCACCGCAAAGAAAAGAAAATACAGTTGGCTTGGTCATAGAGTATCCGCGTTCTATAGGAATGTTAGATGCTTTAGAATGGTATTGTGAGGGCTGTGGAAATCAATTATATAGAGAAGAATTTGCATTAGACAATATAGAGACAGACATGCCAATAATATTTGATAACTATTACTCAGATGCACAGAAATGTACCTGTAAGACATGCGGAACTGTCATGGAGAAGCCAGACAAAGTAAATAGTAAGGATTAAAAGTAATTCGTAAAAAAGAAATATTGTTTGTCATTCTGAATGAGGAACGAGTGAAGTAATCTTTTTAGAGATAAAGAGATTACTTTCTATACCTGGCCGCTGATAAAGTACGCTAGCAATCACAAAAACCATGAAAAACAGAAAATTACGCATTAACGGACATTCACATTTGCTTCCGTACCCAGAAGAAATACCTCAATTTATGAAGGATAAGGAGATTTTTTGGGTAGATGATGGGCGGAAACATATGTTACAGAAAGGATGGAAACGACCCGTAACAGATTCAAGTTTTTTCTTAGATGAGAAGCTCATTTGGATGGAGAAAAATAAGATTGACCATGCAGTGGTTTTAAACCTTTCTCAATTATATGGAAATGGTTTGCGTTTAGAAGAGATGAAGAAAGCATTGCGTTTTCAAAATGATTTCAATGCGAAGGTGCAACACAATCATCCAGACAAATTTACCTGCGGTTTTGTAGTGCACCCCGGATTTATATATGGAGCATTGGATGAAATGAAGCGCTGTGTGGAAGAATTAGGGTTAAAGGTACTCTGTTTACCAACGCATTTCATGGACTCTATTGGACAATGGCGCTGTGTTTTTGACGAAGAAAATGATCGAATTTTTGAATTGGCGGACAAGTACAAGCTTGCAATAGAAATCCACCCTTATGATGGAGATAAAATGATAAAATTAGAAAACACCAATTGGCGTTTTCATTTAATTTGGATGCTCGCACAGTGCGGTGACGCTTATCATTTTTATACTTTAAACGGTATGCAGGAGCGTTTTAAAAATATTAGAACTTGTTTTGCACATGGCGGCCAGTTGGCACAAATGAACTTGGGAAGAAGAATTCAAGGTTTTGACGGCAGGCCTGACTTGTTTGAAGGAAAAACCCATCCTAGAAAGGCAGTGGGACATCCAAATATCTTTTTTGATACCTTGGTCCACGATACAGATTCTTTGCAACTAATGTTTCAGAGACAAGGAACGAGTCAGGTTTTGATGGGCTTAGATGATCCATATCCTTTGGGGGAGATGGAAAGTGATAAGCAATCTTCATATCCAGGGAAAATCTTAGATTTGGCTATTGAAAGGAATATTATTTCAGATATAGAAAAATCCGAAATTTGGGAGGACAACGTTTTGCAATGGTTGTTTGGCGACGATGAAGGCGCAAAAAAAGACTTGATAGCTAAAATTATAGGTTAAGAAAAGTTTGACTACTTTCAATAAGCTAAAATTATAGAAGTAAAAGAACTTCCTTATGATGCCTCTCGTTTTAGATGGCGATGTTAATTTTTTTGTTTTCTCCTAAGAAAAATTTAGCGTCATCATAAGCTGGAGGCCCTATATAACCTCTCGCATTATTAGAGCATCCATATGCCTCTTTTGGAATACCAAAAAAGTTAGTATCCATTTTTTTATTGTCGTTTTCATCATGAACGAAGGAAACGGCATAGGTCCCTTTTGGTAAATTTTTAAAAGTATGTTTCGCTTTGTTGTCCGTAATTTCTAAAAACGCACTTTTGAATTGTACTTTAAGAAAGGCATCTTTTTGATTATAGAGACCAAGAAGTAAGGTTCCGTTGTTCGATTTTAATCCAGAGATATGTATGGTGAGGGTGAATTTTTTGTTTTCTTGACTTTGGGCTGAAAATAGTGTACTGTAGCTAATTAATAGCATGAAAATTAATGTTTTCATATCTCTAATTATTTTAGGTATTTCAGAGTAAATTTTTTGAACTCTTTTTAAAGGGACTCAAATATAGCGAATCTTTGGAAGTAAAACGAAACCTAGTAAGGCTTTATTAATGGTCTTTCTTTATGCACTTAGTTATTGGAGTGCTTCTTATTTATAGCATTTATAAACAAAACTTGGAGGTAGATTTCTAACTACAAAATTGAGCTTAACTGTATTAAATTTATTTCTTAAAAAAAGATACTTATCAAAGCTATATTGATATTGAATAAAGCATCCTTTTGGTTTCAAGTGGCACATTACCTTTTGAACAATGGACTCTATGAGTTCTTTATTTAGCAGGCTTAGCGGTAAACTAGAGATTACATAGTCTATATTATTTCCTTTTATTTCGGAAACTTGAATGAATTTTTCTGCTGAACAATTGTGTATTTCAAAATTTTCATAGGATTTAAATTTCTCTAGACAATGCTCAAAAAATTTTTTATTAGTCTCAAAAGAAATAAGCTTTGAACTCGTAGGTATTCTTTTTAAGATTTCTGCTGTAAAGTTTCCGTTTCCTGATCCAAATTCTAAGATGATTTGATTTTTTTTAAACTCCACGTCCTTTAAACATTTTGCTATTAAATATTTAGAGCCTGGTTGTATACTGCCGATGGTACTTATTTTAGATAGCGCTTCTTTCGTGAAAAACATGTTTATTTACTTAGATGGTAAATGTAAAGAATTTTGCAAGACATAGTATGCAACAACGAAACTATCTGATGCTTTAGAAATACAGTATTTATTTATGGCTTCTTTTAATTTCTCGTAAACTTAAATTAGAACTAATAAATGTGCTGATAATTTTAAAACTTAATTGGTAAAGATCTGTTTGGAAATATTTAGACCATTTGTCATCCCTAAATAAGTGATTTATCTGTTGTATTCTTTTTTGTGCTTCAGAAAAAGTAAATAAATGATTGGCGGTATCCTTATTTTTAGCTTGTAGTATTGCTTTTTTTGTATCAAAGTCTACATTTATGTAAAATATTTTTTCAGCGGCGTTGATCGGATGAAACTCGGTCCATTTTGCAAAGCCAGTAGCAATTTTCTGATTTTTATATTTCGAATCTGTAACTAGTTTCCATCTGCAATTGGCAACTCTTCCCCAATGATTGGATTTTCTATAGACCCCTTCGACCGTATAAAAATACATACTTTGGGCTTTGCTTTTATAATTGGTGTCTTCTGGGAACTCAAAGCGGTCAACTTCTTGAAATTCGCAAAAAGTATGTTTAAAAAAATTACTTTGGTTGTAGGTTTTCACAAATGATTATTTAATTACTAATTTTCTCGAGGGTTCTCTATAGAATCCCTGAATACTAATGGTATCTTTATCAAATTGAACTTTTGCAAAGGCAGAGGTGTCTTTGGTGTCTACCATTCCCTTAAAGGTAACATAATGTACATTATTTTCCATTTGATAGGAGCCTTCATGGTTGTGACCATTAAAAAATATTTTTACATTTTTATAAGGCTTAATAAGTGCTAAGAATTTATCTCTGTTCCATAGATTATGTTGGTCGATTGGAAATATGGGAAAGTGACAATAAAAGCCAACTTTTTGCTCACTTTTTACAGCAAGTTCTAATTCCGTTTTTATCCAAGCTAATTGGGTTGAGCTCAATGCTCCATTCCATTTTTTGAGGTAAGGTAAGTCTTTGTTTTTAAGTAAATTAAAAATAGCATCTGTCTGTTTTTTTTTCTCTTCACTCAAAGCACCGTGAAAACTGAGGTCATTTCCGTCTAAAACGATAAAACGCCAATCTTTCTCAATAAAACTATAATATCGGTCTTTAAGATTTAAGCGATGCATAACCTTTGCTTTTAAGGAGTCTTTCACTTCGAAATCATGATTTCCTAAGACATGGTATGATTTGGATTTTAATGCTTCCCAAAGGGGAAGAACCGTATCCAAACTTTTAAAATCTTTATCAATAAAGTCACCCAAATGGATACTGTATTTTAAGGAGTCTTTATTTAAAATGGCAATTGCTTCTTTTAGCCTTTGGGGTGCTTTTGTATAATATCGATTCCACTTAACAGCACAATCACAATATTGGCAATCAGCAATAACTCCTATTTTAAAAGAGTTGTCTTTGTTTTTTTTACAAGACAATAAACAGAGCGCAAAAATTAAAAAGAATAAGTTTTTCTTCATTTTATTTTTTTGGAATGCTTGTAAATATACAGCTTCCTAAAATACAAAAAAACGCACCCAAATGAATGTGTGCGTTTTATTTTATTTAAAATTTCTATTAAGATTCCAACGTAATAATAAAGTAAACGATGCGTAAGGATTTGTAAACAAATCGAAAGTTCTGCTTATTTTACCTCTTCGAAATCTACATCTTCAACATTGTCTCCTTGAGCATCAGCAGCTTCGGGTTCTTCTTGTTGTGCGCCAGCGTCTCCACCTGCAGCTCCTTGCTCTGCAGCATACATCTCTTCAGATGCCGCTTTCCAAGCTTCATTAATCGTTGCCATAGCAGTATCGATCAATGCTCCTTCTCTAGACTCGTGAGCAGCTTTTAGTTCTACTAATGCAGCTTCAATAGGTGTTTTTTTCTCTTCAGATAATTTATCACCAAATTCTGTTAATTGCTTTTCTGTTTGGAAAATCATTGAATCTGCTTCGTTAATTTTCTCTGCAGTCTCTTTAGCAGCTTTATCAGCGTCCGCATTTTCTTCAGCCTCTTGTCTCATTTTAGCGATGTCTTCTTCAGATAATCCAGAAGAAGCTTCAATTCTAATTTCATGAGATTTATTTGTTCCTTTGTCTAGTGCCGAAACCTTGATAATACCATTGGCATCAATATCAAAAGTTACTTCTACCTGAGGAACTCCTCTTTGTGCTGGTGGTAAACCATCTAAATGAAAACGACCAATCGTATTATTGTCTGCAGCCATTGCTCTTTCACCTTGTAAAACGTGAATTTCAACAGAGGGCTGATTGTCTACTGCTGTAGAAAATACTTGTGATTTTTTTGTTGGAATGGTTGTGTTTGCATCAATTAATTTAGTGAAAACATTCCCCATTGTTTCAATCCCTAAAGATAAAGGCGTAACGTCTAATAATAAAACATCTTTTACATCTCCAGATAAAACCCCCCCTTGAATTGCAGCTCCTAAAGCAACAACTTCGTCAGGATTTACTCCTTTACTTGGCGCCTTACCAAAGAATTTTTCTACTGCTTCTTGTACAGCAGGGATTCTTGTTGAACCACCAACCAATACGATTTCATCGATATCAGCAATAGATAAATCAGCATTTTTTAATGCCTTCTTACAAGGTGCAATTGTTCTTTTTACTAAATCGTCAATTAAAGCCTCAAACTTAGAACGGGTCATGGTTCTTACCAAGTGTTTTGGTCCACTAGCAGTAGCTGTAATATATGGTAAGTTAATTTCTGTTGAAGTAGTGCTTGATAATTCGATTTTTGCTTTTTCAGCTGCTTCCTTTAAACGTTGTAAAGACATTGGATCTTTACGTAAGTCCATTCCTTCTTCAGTATTAAATTCTTCTGCCAACCAGTTAATAATTTTCTCATCAACATCATCACCACCTAAATGTGTGTCTCCATCTGTAGCGAGTACTTCAAAAACACCATCTCCTAATTCTAAGATAGAAACATCATGTG
>TARA_B110000503_G_scaffold136823_1_pt1 | contig 38203 bp, 28 predicted proteins | sample TARA_B110000503 | Tara Oceans TARA_B110000503 (sample SAMEA4397472) | marine metagenome | biome: Polar Biome; feature: [SRF] surface water layer (ENVO:00010504); material: water (ENVO:00002006), including particulate matter (ENVO:01000060) such as... | depth 5 m | reverse complement strand
CACAAACATGCAAAATTTTGAGTGATTCTTTAAACAAACTTTCTTGGAAAGAGCGACTTCATGAAATTATCTATGAAGCCGATACTAAGAAAGGTAAAATATTTGATGTTATTTTACTCGCAGCAATTCTAGCGAGTGTAATACTAGTAATGCTTGAAAGTATTGATAGTTTTGACTTTAAATATCATGCTGCGTTAAATATTGGTGAATGGATAATCACTATATTATTTACCATAGAATATGTACTTCGCATCATTTCCATAAAAAAACCTTTTAAATATATTTTCAGTTTTTATGGAGTTATCGATTTTTTATCTACAATTCCAATGTACCTCTCATTAATTTTTATAGGTTCCCAAGGTTTGGTAGCTTTAAGAGCGTTGCGATTGTTGCGTGTTTTTAGAATTCTAAAGTTAGCACGGTATATTGGTGCCTCGAATAAACTACTCTTTGCCCTAAGATCAAGCAGTGCTAAAATTGCTGTCTTTTTATTTTTTGTTTTAATTATTTGCATTATTTTAGGAACGGTGATGTATATGATTGAAGGCGCAGAAAATGGTTTTACAAATATCCCAAAAAGTATTTATTGGGCAATTGTGACCCTTACTACAGTAGGGTTTGGTGATATTGCGCCACAAACACCTCTGGGGCAGCTAATTGCTAGCGCAATCATGATTTTAGGGTATTCAATCATTGCAATTCCAACAGGTATTGTGAGTGCAGAAATGACAAAAAAAGACACCAATATCGATACAAATACGCAGTCTTGTCCAACATGTTTGAAAGAAAAACATGTAGAAAAGGCTATTTTCTGCTATTATTGTGGAAATACATTAAACTAAATGAATCTTCTTAAAAACACTTTAATTACTATTGTTGGCCCCACAGCTATTGGAAAGACAACTTTGAGTATTCAACTTGCAAAGGCCTTCAATGCGAGTATTATTTCTTGTGACTCTAGACAGTTTTTTAAAGAAATGACCATTGGAACAGCGGTTCCTAGCCCATCAGAATTATCTGCCGTAAAACATTATTTTATACAAAACAGAAGTGTATTTGAACCCTATAATGTGGGCGAATTTGAAAGAGATGCATTGGACCAACTAACATTGCTTTTTAAAGAGAACCCTGTTCAAATAATGGTTGGTGGTAGTGGATTATATGTAGATGCTGTTTTAAAAGGCTTGGATTATTTTCCTGAAGTTGATGCTAGTATACGTGCAAGTTTAGTAAAACAATTAGAAAAAGAAGGAATTGAACCGCTTCAGCAACAATTAAAGGAACTTGACATAGCCACATATGATACAATCGCTTTAGAGAACCCGCATCGCGTAATGAGGGCTTTGGAAATTTGTATTGGCACAGGAATACCTTATGCTGTCTTTAAAAATAAAGCTAAAAAACCTAGAAATTTTCAAACTATAACTATCGGATTAAATGCTGACAGAGAAATAATCTATCAAAGAATTAATCAACGAGTAGATCAAATGATGGCAAATGGCCTCTTAGAGGAAGCCAGAGTCCTATTTCCTCACAGAGCACTAAATGCACTACAAACCGTAGGATATAGAGAATTATTTTCTTTTTTTGATGGAAGCAACACGAAAGAATTTGCCATTTCTGAAATTAAAAAAAATAGCAGACGTTTTGCAAAAAGACAGCTTACTTGGTTTAAAAGAGATTTGTCTACACTTTGGTTCAATTATTTAACAGAACCTTCTCAAATTATTTCTAAAATTTCTGAAAAAATTAATGCATTTAAAAACTAACAGATTTTTTTAATTCATTCCCTTTTATATCTTTACCAATCTAAAATAAAAACCATGAAACTAAAAATAGCAGCAGCACTTCTCATCTTTGCAACTTCGTTCTCTAATGCCCAAAATAAATTGGGTACTATCGATAGTGAATACATTGTTAATTTAATGCCTGAGTCACAAGTTGCAATGAAAAGCACCCAAGAATATAAACTAAAATTAGACTCGTCGTTTACAATAAAAGTGACAGATTTTAACATTCGAATTGAGAAGTACACAAAACGAGAAAAAGAGATGGGTGTTTTAGAGAAAAAGACTATTCAAAAGGAATTGACTACCCTAGAGGAAGATCTTAATAAGTATAAAAAAAATGCCAGTATGCTACTGCGATTAAAAAGAGATGAATTAATGCGTCCTTCATATAAAAAATTAGGCGATGTAATAGCGCTTGTTTCCATAGAAAATGGCTTCACACAAGTACTAACAACCACAGGAAATCAGTTTGCCTATTTAGATGCTACTTTGGATATTACGGAGCTTGTGCTGGAAAAATTAGGAATTGTTATCCCGGAACCGACCAAATAAACAGTATTAAAATTAGAAAAAAATCTCCTATTTTTTATAACAGGAGGTTTTTTTATACAAGACCGCTGTCTTATCTACTCGTACGCTTTCATCTCCTCGTCGTAAAACACGCCGGCTTTATCCATTAAATCGGCCAACTCTGAAGCAATATCTTCTTCATTTTCGCCTGTCAAATCTTCAAACCACTCAATTTCATCGTCCTTTAAATTAATCATAAAACGTGGAAATTCTGTATGCAATACAAAAATATCTTCTGCAGAAGCACTGTTATCTGCTAATAAAAATTTTGGTAAGTTCATTTTAAGTCTCTTATTTAAATCTGTGCTTGTTTTCGATAACCTGGAAAAGGCACTGTTAATTATGGGTACTGTTTTAATACCATTTTTACTACTTTTTTTAGGTATTAGCTTTGGTTTTCCTTAATAAGTTTTAAAGTTAAGGTATTAAATCTTATAAATAATAAAATAGCAGCCGTTGATAAGCCTGCTAACAAACCAAGCCAAATACCAAAACTACCAAACATCTCCTCTTTTCCATAATAATATGAAACAGGAAAGCCGATAACCCAATACGAAATAAATGTTAATATGGTGGGTATTTTTACATCTTGTAATCCACGTAAAGCGCCTAAAAACACCACTTGAATACTGTCTGAAATTTGAAAAAATGCCGCAGCTAGCAGTAGTTTTGCAGCAATAGAAATCACTTCCATATTATCTGCATAATTTGCAGTGTCTTTTAAATCTACATACATGTTCGGGAGGCTTTTATGAAAAATAAAGAACAATAAAGCGAAAAAAGTAGCTAGTAAAATACCTAATAAAAATATCGAAAAGGCAATTCTTCGCAGCTCTTTATAATTTTGTAATCCTTTTTGATTTCCAACTCTAATGGTTGCAGCCACGCTTAATCCCATCGCAACCATAAAAGTCATAGAAGAAAGGTTTAGCGCAATTTGATTTGCTGCTTGTGGGTTTTTACCCAACAGCCCACTCAACCAAATAGCGGTAGTAAAAATAGCAACCTCAAAAAACATTTGCATGGCCGTCAAAGAACCGAGATTTATAATTTTTCTCATTTTTGGAAAATCTAAAATAAAGAATTTTATGTTTTTGACAACCTGTGCCGAATGTTCTTTATACCGCAGTAAAGACCACAGGTAAATAACCATAATAATTCTAGAAACTAAAGTGCCATAAGCAGCTCCAACAATACCGAATTCAGGAAAACCAAACTTTCCAAAAATAAGGATATAATTTAAAATCACATTTATAATATTTGCCAATAAAGTGGCATACATTGGATATTTGGTCATAGACATCCCGTCACTACATTGCTTTATCGCTTCAAAAATAACCAAAGGAATTAAGGAGAATGCTACTAATTTTAAATATGGAATTGCCAATGCAACTACTTCAGCTGGTTGTTTCATTAGATACATAAGCGGATGAGAAAAATAAACACCAATAAACAATAAAACACCTAAGGTACTGCATAGAAGTAAACCACTTTTATAAGTGGATCTCGCTTGTACTAAATTTTCTGACGCATCAGCTTCAGCAATTAAAGAAGTGATGGCTGTTGAGAAGCCAATACCAATGGACATGGCAATGAACATAAAGCTATTCCCCAAAGAAACTGCTGCCAATTCTGCAGTTCCTAATTGACCTACCATAATATTATCAACAAAACTCACAAAAGTATGTCCTAGCATTCCTAACATAACGGGTGCTGCTAGCTTCCAATTGTATTTAAATTCTGATGTATACTGAGTAACTTTCAATTTGAGCTTCCTTTTTTCCGTTTGCGAAGGTAGGTAATAAACTCATAATTATAAGTTTGAAGTTCTCCCTTTTTCATTTAACTTTTTGAATAAAAATAATTACTTTTGAGGAATAAAAATACTATAAACTATGGCAAGTATAACTTTAAAAGGAAATGCAATAAATACAATAGGTTCTTTACCTGAAGTGGGCACAAAGGCAGCTAACTTCTCTCTAAAAACAGTAGGTCTTGAAACAAAGACGCTGGCTGACTTTTTGGGAAAAAAGATAATTTTAAATGTTTTCCCTTCCATAGATACCGGAACGTGTGCTGCATCTGTAAGGGCATTTAATAAGAGTGCCGCGCAATTAGAGAATACAGTTGTTTTATGTGTTTCTAAAGATTTACCTTTTGCACAAGCCCGTTTTTGTGGTGCAGAGGGAATCATGAACGTTGAAATGTTATCTGATTTTACGACTGGAAATTTTGGAAAAGCGTATGAACTAGAGATAATAGATGGTCCCTTTGCCTATTTGCATTCTAGAGCTGTTATTATTATTGATGAAATCGGAACAATAGCATATGCCGAACAAGTTTCTGAAATTGCTAATGAACCAAATTATGAAGCGGCATTAAAAGTGATTTAGTTGTATGAAAAACTCGGGGGATAGTTTTGTTAGAGGAAGAATACGCAGTTTAAAGTTTGCTTTTAAAGGGGCTTGGCTGCTTTTAACTACAGAGGATAGTATTAAGGCACAAGTTATTATGGCAATTATGATTACTGTTTTAGGTTGTTTTTTTAACATCTCTAACATAGAATGGATGCTTCAATTTCTAGTTATAGGAATGGTCTTGGTTGCGGAATCATTAAATACCGCTGTGGAAAAAATTGCAGATTTTGTACATCCTGATTATCATGAGAAAATAGGTTTTATAAAAGACATTGCTGCTGGAGCCCCCACATTTGCAGGAATTACCTCTTTAATTGTTGCTGGATTCATCTATTTCCCAAAAATCAATTTACTATTTTAGCAACTAATTAGGATACTTAACACAATAAATAGCGATGGCTAAAAGAGAGACGAACACAAAAACGATAGCTGAAACACTAGAAAAAAAGCCAAGTATTTTCGCTTTTTTAAAATCGAAACAGGCACAAACAATTTTCGGGATTTTTTTAATGTCGTTTTCTTTTTTCTTATGTATTGCTTTTCTTTCTTTCTTTTTTAAGGGTCAAGAAGATCAAAGTACAATACATCACCTCACAAATAGAGCTGTAAAAAGCAATAATTTGCTAGGTAAGTTTGGTGCTAATTTAAGTCATTTTTTTATTTACAGAGGGTTTGGAATTGCGAGTTTTATTCTTGCTTTTCAACTTTTTTTAAGTGGACTTTATATTTTATTTAAAAGAAAGTTATCTAAAATCATTGTTTCCTGGAACTATGGTTTAATTGCAATGGTTTTATTATCGGTTACACTTGGGTTTTTACCTAAAAAATATGGTCTTTTTTCTGGAGTTATCGGTTTTGAGATAAATGATTATTTAATTGATTTTATTGGAACAACAGGACTTACAATCGTGCTTATTTTCTTTTTTTTAGCATATATTATTATACGCTATAAAGTTACGTTTGATTTGTTAATTAATTCGATAAAAGAGAAAAGAGCAGCTGTAGAAAAGAAAAATATCGAAGCAATAGCTCATAATTCCGCGATAAATACAAACGAAGAAGTTTCAGAGACCATTTCTTTATCTTCTGATAAAAAAGAACAGTCTGAATTTGAAAAATCTGTAATCGATTTAAAACCTACGATTTCTAAGCACTCTGATGTGAATACAAAAAACCAAAAGGTAACACTTGGGGTTGAAGAAAAAGACACGCAGGAGAGCACTAATGAAACGATTCTCGAAGAAGAAAAGAACGTAGAAATTAATATCGAAGAGATTGCGGAAGAAAAAAGTGTTGCTGAAAATCTATCCGATAAATTAGTAAAGGATTTTGGCGAATTTGATCCGACTTTAGAATTGGCGAATTTCAAATTCCCTACATTTAATTTACTAAAACAATACAATGAGACTATTTCTATAGACCCAGAAGAATTAGAGGCAAACAAAGATAAAATTGTTGAAACTTTAAAAAATTATAATATTGGTATTGCTGAAATTAAAGCCACTGTTGGACCCACAATTACTTTATATGAGATTGTACCAGAAGCTGGAATTAGAATTTCTAAAATTAAAAATTTAGAAGATGACATCGCACTTTCCTTGTCAGCATTAGGTATCCGAATTATTGCACCTATCCCAGGAAAAGGAACCATTGGTATCGAAGTGCCTAATAAAAAATCTACGGTAGTGTCCATGCATTCTGTTATTTCTTCAAAGAAATTTCAAGAATCTTCAATGGAACTTCCAATTGCACTAGGTAAAACAATCTCTAATGAAACCTTTGTAGTGGACTTGGCAAAAATGCCGCATTTATTGATGGCAGGAGCGACAGGACAAGGTAAGTCTGTTGGTTTGAATGCTGTTTTAACCTCGTTACTATATAAAAAACACCCTGCCGAAGTGAAGTTTGTTTTGGTAGATCCAAAAAAGGTAGAACTAACGCTTTTTAATAAAATTGAACGCCATTATTTAGCAAAATTACCAGACGTAGAAGAGGCTATTATTACAGATACTACTAAAGTTGTGCATACTTTAAACTCCCTTTGTATAGAAATGGACAACCGCTACGATTTGTTAAAAACAGCAATGGTTCGAAACATAAAGGAATACAATACAAAATTTAAAGCACGAAAATTGAACCCAAATGATGGACATCAGTTTTTACCTTACATCATATTAGTTATTGATGAATTCGCAGATTTAATTATGACTGCTGGTAAAGAAGTAGAAACTCCGATTGCTCGTTTGGCACAACTCGCTAGAGCTATTGGTATTCATTTAATTGTGGCAACTCAAAGGCCGTCTGTAAACGTAATTACAGGAATTATTAAAGCAAATTTTCCGGCTAGAATTGCATTTAGAGTAACCTCGAAAATAGATTCTAGAACTATCTTAGATGCGGGTGGTGCAGATCAATTAATTGGTAGAGGAGATTTACTATATACCGCAGGTAACGAAATAAACAGGATTCAATGTGCTTTTGTGGATACGCCTGAAGTGGAAAAAATAACTGACTTTATTGGTTCTCAAAAAGCATATGCAGAAGCGTACTTATTGCCGGAATACGTGGACGATGAAAGTGGAACTAGTATGGACATAGATATTGAAGATCGAGATAAATTATTTAGAGAAGCTGCAGAAATTATAGTAACAGCGCAACAGGGCTCTGCCTCTCTTTTACAACGGAAATTAAAATTAGGCTACAACAGAGCTGGTCGCTTAATTGATCAGTTAGAAGCTGCGGGTATTGTTGGTGGTTTCGAGGGCAGCAAGGCCAGACAGGTTTTAGTCCAAGACTTTGTTGCTTTAGACCAGTTGTTAGAAAATGAAAAAGACAAGTAAACCTTTGATTACAAAAGTAAAACAGTAGTATATTATGAAAAAAACAGTAAGCTTATTTTTAAGTCTCTTTTTAACATCAATTGTAATTTCTCAGAATAATGAAAGTGCCCATACCCTCTTGGATGCCGTATCCGAAAAAATGAGTGCTTATAAAAATATGTTTATCGGTTTTAGTCAAACTTTAAGCAACGAGGAGGCAGGAATAAAAGAGGGTGATGAGCTTCCAATAAAAGGGACTATTCATTTACAAAATCAAAAGTATCGCTTAAATTATTTAGGAAACCAATTCTTGTTTGACGGAAACAAATTGTTTGTGATTAATCATGATGAAAAGGAAATTTCTGTTTCTAACAATGATTTAAGTGGAGATGATGGATTTATTTACCCTTCCAAATTATTAACTTTTTATAAGGAAGGATATACCTTAGAAATGGGAGCAATAGAAAAAATTCAAGGAAGAAAGATTCAATTTGTAACGCTAAACCCTATTGACAGTGCTTCAGAAATCATAAAAGTAGAACTTGGTATAGATCTCGATAATTATCATATTTTTAAGCTCATTCAAACAGGTGCCAACGCTGCAAAAACAACCTTTACGATTACCCAATTCAAAATGAACGAAACTTTAAATGAAAATTTCTTCACTTTTAACAGAGCAGCCTTTGTAAATAAAAATTACATAATAGATTAACCTTGTCAATTAACAATAAATTAGTAGCATAAGGATATTTAAGAAACTATTTTTGCAACCATGAAAATTTTAGATAAATATATCTTAAAAACGTTTCTAGCTCCATTCTTGGCTACCTTTTTAATTGTCTTATTTGTCTTAGTAATGCAGTTACTCTGGCAGACTTTTGAAAATATAGCAGGCAAAGGAATTAGCTTTTCCTTTATTCTAAAATTTTTGTATTATACCTCCCTTAGTATTGTGCCTCAGGCTTTGCCTATTGCTGTTTTACTTTCCTCTATTATGGCTTTGGGAAGTCTTGGAGAAAACTATGAGTTTGCTGCAGCAAAATCCTCTGGGATCTCTTTGCAACGGTTGGTAAGACCTCTTATATTTTTAACCCTTCTATTGAGCGGAATTAACTTTTTATTTTTAAATAATATCTTTCCGTATGCGATTTTAAAACAACAGAATTTATATTATAATATTAAAAAGAAAAAGCCGGCTTTGGCATTGATACCGGGAAGTTTTAATAGTGAAATACCAAATTATCAAATTAAGTTTGATGAAAAATATGGAGAAGAAAAGAATCTATTAAAAAATGTTTTAATTTATGATTTGAGCTCTAGAAAAGGGAATCAAAAGGTAATTACTGCGGAACGCGGGAAAATCATTTCGGAAGAAGGTAGTAGATACATGACATTTATACTGTATGATGGCTATTATTATGAAGACCACACGAAAACAACACGGTCTTTTTCAAAGCAGAAAAACATGCCTGCATCACAAGCAACATTTAAAGAATATGAATTTAATATTGATATTTCAGATCTTATTGGTGATGGAGCATTGGACGAAGAGCGTTTTAAAAATAGTTATAAAATGCTTAAGTTGGAACAATTAAACGATACAATTCCAATTTTAAAAACTTCGTATAATGATTTATTGGTGTCTCGAGCTGAAAGTATTTCGGTTATATCTAACGCCAAAGAATTACATCCGTATCCAGATTCGCTGAGGGTTGCTTACCTCGATGCGACCAGTATTCTTTCTAACTTTACTTTAAACGATAAAATAGGAATTCTAAACGATGCCAAAGTAAAAATGAATAGTGCACTCGCTAATGTTAAAAATAATTTGAAAAGTATCAAGTGGAAGCGAAAAACCTTAAACTTTTTTGATTCTGAATATTATGGAAGAATTGCGTTATCTTTTTCTTGTCTAATCTTGTTTTTTATAGGTGCTCCCTTGGGGTCTATTATCAGGAAAGGTGGTTTTGGATTGCCAATGATATTGGCAATTGCTATCTATGTTACCTATTTTTTCGGAAATACAATGGGGAAAAATTTAGCTGAAGAAAGTTCCATAACAGCACTGCTGGGTTCCTGGATATCTGCAATGGTGATGATTCCTTTTGGAATTTTCTTAACGCGAAGAGCAACAAAAGATAAGGGATTGTTCAATATTGATGCAATTATACTTCCTATTAAAAATTTATTTATAAAATTTAAGTCTAAAAACGACCAATAAAAATATGACCGCTTTATCTAATAGTAATAAAACACAACTCAATGATATTGCAGCAGCAATTGAAGATGTAAGAAATGGGAAAATAATCATTGTTGTGGATGATGAAAATAGGGAAAATGAAGGGGACTTTTTAGCGGCTGCCGAAAAGGCAACTCCAGAAATGATCAACTTTATGGCAACACACGGCCGTGGATTAATTTGTGCACCCTTGACAGAGAGACGCTGTGCAGAACTAGAATTAGGTATGATGGTAAATAATAATACGGACCCAATGGAAACAGGATTTACAGTTTCTGTAGATCTGCGCGGTAAAGGAGTTACTACAGGTATTTCGGCTTCAGACAGAGCATTGACAATTAAGGCTCTAATCGACACCACAACAAAACCATTTGATTTGGCTCGTCCTGGACATATTTTTCCTTTGAGAGCTAAAGAAGGAGGCGTATTGAGAAGAACTGGTCACACAGAAGCTGCCATAGATTTTGCGCGTTTGGCTGGATTAGAACCTGCAGGGGTCATTGTTGAAATAATGAACGAGGACGGAAGTATGGCGCGTTTGCCTGAGCTTTTAATTGTTGCCAAGAAATTTGGCATCAAGATTGTTTCTATTGAAGATTTAGTTGCCTATAGAATGGAACACGATTCTTTAATAGAGAAGAAAGAAGATTATAATGTTGTCACGCGTTTTGGTGAATTTAGGTTGCGTGCTTATGAACAAACAAATAATCATCAAATTCATATTGCATTAACGAAAGGTTCTTGGTCTAAAGAGGAAGACGTATTGACTCGGGTAAATTCTACCTTAGTAAATAATGATATTTTAGGTACCCTAACCAACAATGCGGATAAAAAACTAGAACAAATGTTTCAGGTGATTATGGCGGAAGGAAAAGGTGCAATTCTTTTTGTGAACCAGCAAAATCAGTCTCAAAACTTATTAAAGAGATTAAAATTACTCAAAGAAAATCAGGTAAATGGCCAAATAAAAGCGCCAGAAATTAAACTTGATAACAAAGATTTTGGTATTGGCGCTCAAATATTACACGATTTAAATATTAGTAAATTGAAACTAATTACAAATTCTCAACAAACTAAAAGAGTCGGTATGATTGGTTATGGTTTAGAAATTGTAGACTACGTTAAATACTAAATATTTAGTGTCTTTTGCAATTCTCAGAAGCGATTGAACCTATAAAACGGCACCACTTGCAACTTCAACAGCTTCCTTATTTTTATTAAATAATCTTGCTGTATGCTTCCCTTTAAGTGAGATTTTATCTCCTTCAATGGAAATCCAACTACCTTCGCGCAAACCTAGAACAGGAGTTTCATTAAAAACATGAAACTCTTTTATACGCGTTTCTCTTGTTTCTCCCATATGCTTAGACCCTTTTAATGGATCTAAATAATGTGCATTAATATTGAATGGAATAATCCCTAATGCATCAAAACTTGGGGGGTAAGTAATTGGCATGTCATTGGTGTTTTTAATATTCAATCCACAAATATTACTTCCAGCACTTGTTCCTAAGTAAGGAATGCCATTTTCTATCATATTTTTCAAATGCACTAAAAGTTGCTGTTGATATAATTGGTTGAGCAATTCAAAAGTATTTCCTCCGCCGATAAAAATAGCTTCCGAATTTAAAAGAGCATCTTTCATGTCTTTATATGTATGTATTCCAATTACCTTTATATTTATTTTTGCAAATGAATTTCTTACAGTCTCGGTATAGCGATCATATGAAATTCCCCCAGGTCTTGCAAACGGGATAAAAGTAACTGTTGTTGCCTCCTTAAGATGCACTTCTAAAGTGGGATGCAAATATTCTAAATACCCACTTCCATGGATTGTTGATGTACTTGCCAGAATCATTTTCTTCATATTTCAAAAATACTAAAATTGTTCTACAAAAATTAATTTAACAGTAATTTACAATACTATTAACAGCTTTTAAAGCCTAATTTTCTTTTTCTTTGTGTCCATGGAAAAAACAATGCTCTTTATTTTATTTTTTTTCACAGTGCTATCGCACTCTCAAGAACAAAAGGCACTGTTTGGAACCATTATGGATTCTTTAAATGTAATCAATAATGTACATATTGTTAATTTAAATTCAAAACAGGGCACCATCTCAGCAGATGATGGCTCTTTCAAAATATTTGCGAAAGTTGGAGATACCTTAGCGCTTAGTTCAATTCAATATCAGAAAAAAAAATACAGAGTCCGAAATAACAGTTTTAGTTTCCAAGGTTTAAACCTGTATTTAATTTCCAAAGTATATCTTTTAAAAGAAATTCAAGTAAAACGTCATGATCTTTTAGGAAGTTTAGGTATTGATATAAATGCAGTTCCTACACCTATTATACCGACAATGAATGCTGTAGCATTAGCGTTGCCGAATGCCGGAAGAAAAAAAATGAAAAAGGTAGATCGTGAAATCTACACCGCAAAAAGCACCCACATTGATTATATGCTGAATGTATTGTCAGGAAGGTTGACGAAATTAAGAAAGAAGAAGAAATTAAGGGAAGAAGCAGCCGATGTAAATATTATGTTTGATAAATTTAAACTTACTTTGGAGCAGCACTTTAAAATAAATAAAGAAGTACGATTTGCATTTTTAAATTTCTGTATAATAGATCCCCTTTTTAATAAAAAGTTGGTAACTGATGAGCTTGCGCTTATAGCATTCTTACAATTAAAATCTATAGAGTTTAATGCTTTAAATACGGTAAATAAATAAAAAACACTCTTAAGTTTGCAAGGCAACAAGTGTACCTAATAGTATAACTGTTGGCTCCTTCTCAATGATACATAAAGTGATATGAAATTTAAAAAATTATATTTTCTCTTCATAATAATCCCGCTACTCTCCTTTTCCACTCACAAATATTATTTGAGTTTAACACAAATAAAATTTAAAGAGGAGTCAAAAGCAGTGCAAATTATAATTAATGTTTTCATGGATGATATTGAAACTGCCATGAATAAGGATTATGATATCGATTTGCAGCTTACCACCAAAAAAGAATTAAAAAATAATGATGTTTACTTTGAGCGCTATTTAAAAAACAAGCTCCAACTTAAAATTAATGCTTTGAAAAAAGAGTTTACTTATATTGGGAAGGAATATGATGGAGACTTGGTTTATTTTTACTTAGAAATCGAAAACATTACCAACGTTACTTCTATAGAAGTTACAAACAAAATATTATTAACTCATTTTCCAAAGCAAGAAAACCTAATAAAATCAGAAGTTAATAGTATGAATAAAAGCGTTTTACTTTCTAAAGACTATTACTTAGAAAAATTATCGTACCAATAGAAATCAATAAAAACCCAATCATGACAAAAACAAGACGATTAGTGCTCGGTATCCTAATTTTAACGGGAGCTACTTTTGGACAAAGTACCAAAACAAAACAGGGACATACGAATCAGAATAAATTCAAGCAATTAAAGGAATTATTACCTACTCCAAACCTACAAAGAACGGCATCTGGTGCTCCTGGAATAAAATACACGCAGCAAAAGGTAGATTATACAATGGGCATTATTTTAGATGATGCTAATAGGCGTATTTATGGTGATGAAACAATTACCTACCACAATAATTCAGATGATACATTAGCTTACCTATGGGTGCAATTAGACCAAAACATGAGGGCGGCAGATTCTAAAACTCCAGATATTCAAACAAGTAAAATTCCAAATTCCACATCTAAAACAAAATTTAATAAATCTTATATGGATGCTCCTTTTGATGGAGGTTTTAAAATTGAAAGCGTTCTAAATATGAATGATAGTAATTTACAATATACTGTAAACCGAACGATGATGCGTATTAATTTACCGCAACCTTTGGCCTCTGGAGCAAAATTTGAATTTAAAATAAAATGGTGGTATAATATTAATAATCACAGAACAGACGGCGGTAGGTCTGGATATGAACACTTTTCTAAAGATGGAAATAACAATTATGTGATTGCACAATTTTATCCGCGCTTGTGCGTGTACGACAACGTAGAGGGCTGGCAAAACGAGCAATTCTGGGGTAGAAGTGAATTTGCTTTAGAGTTTGGGGATTTTACTGTTAATATCACCACACCCGAAGATCACATGCTGGGAGCTACAGGTGTTTTACTAAATGAAGCAGACGTTTTAACAAAAAAAGAATTAAAAAGATTGAAAGTTGCAAAAACAACTTTTGACAACCCTGTGTTGATTAGAACACAAGAGGAAGCCGAGAAAATTGAAAAAAACAAGTCTAAAAAGACAAAAACATGGAAGTTTTATGCTGAAAATGTTCGGGACTATGCATTTGCAACTTCTCGAAAGTTTATTTGGGATGCCATGGCAGTAGACATTAATGGTAAAACAGTGATGGCTCATTCTTTATATTCTAAAGAGGCAAATCCGTTATATGGAGATCATTCTACAAGGGCGGTCGTGCAAACATTAAAGACCTACTCGAAGTATACCTTCGATTATCCATATCACAAAGCAATTTCTGTAGATGGACAAATGGGAATGGAATATCCACAGATCTGTTTCAATCCTGGAAGACCAGATCTTCCTGATGGAGGTTATTCTGATAGAGTAAAATATAGAATGATAAAAGTGACCATTCATGAGGTTGGACATAATTTTTTCCCAATGATTGTAAATTCCGACGAAAGACAATGGACTTGGATGGATGAAGGTTTAAATTCTTATGTAGAAATGCTGGCAGAGTTAGAGTATGATAAAGATTTCCCTGTAACAAGAGGATATCCTAAGAATATTGTAGGGTACATGTCCGGTGATCAATCTCAAATTGCACCGATCATGTCTAAAGGAGACCATGTATATGAGTTTGGCAACAATGCCTATGGAAAGCCTGCAACCGCTTTATGGATTTTAAGAGAAACCATCATGGGAAAAGAATTATTTGACCATGCATTTAGAACGTATTCTCAAAGATGGATGTTCAAACACCCTACTCCAGCAGATTTCTTTAGAACTATGGAAGATGCTTCTGGTATCGATTTAGATTGGTTTTGGAGAGGTTGGTTTTATTCGACAGATGTTACAGATATTGGTATTGAAAATGTAAGGAAATTTTATGCTGTAGACGGTGAAGATAAAAATGTTAATTTTATTGAAGATACAACGGAAGGTTTAGAAATAAATAAATCAAAAACTGCAAAGTCTAAATACTTCTATGAGATTGCATTTAATAAGCCCGGAGGCCTGGTAATGCCCATTATTGTCGCATACACATATGATGACGGTACAACAGAGAAAAAAACATATCCTGCTCAAATTTGGAGATATAATGACAATCAAGTTACAAAAGTGGTGCATTCAGAAAAGCAAATAATTAAAATTGTAATTGACCCAGACTTAGAAACGGCAGATGTAGACCTATCAAACAATAGTTTTCCTAAAGACAAAAAGGACGCTTTTAGTCGCTTTAAAACAAAAATGAAAAACTAATTTTTAGTTTCAAATAATTTCTAAAAGCGGTGTGAATTCATTTTTAGGCCGCTTTTTTTTATAAAGATTTGTTAAACTATGAATCACATTTTAAAAAGTTGCGCATATATGCGTAATTTGTTAATTAATAAAAATATTCCCTAATGAAAAAAAAATATTTATACGGCTTCTTACTCTTTTGTATAACTTTTACAATATCAGCGCAAGAAGTAAATAAGGTAAAAAAGACAGTGCAACAAGGACACACCGATCAAAACAAATTCAGACAAATGAAAGACGTTTTGGCAACACCAAATGACCAACATGCCGCTTCTGGTGCCCCAGGACACCAATACACGCAGCAGAAAGTTGATTATAAAATGGACATTCGTTTAGATGAAAGTACGAATAAAATTTATGGAGATGAAGAAATCACCTATCACAATAATTCCAAGGATTATTTAACGTATTTATGGGTACAGTTAGACCAAAATATGAGAGCAGATGACTCTAAAACTCCCTTGGCAAAAGCTAAAAATCTAAACAATTCTAGGCCATTTGTAACCGTTAGGGATTTTAAGACCTCTTATATGAATGAAAAGAAAGGGTTTGGGTATACTATTACAAAAGTAGCTAGCAATGGAGCAGCACTTTCGCATACGATTAATAGTACCATGATGCGTATAAATTTACCGAAGGCATTAGCTCCTGGTAAATCTTTTGAATTTAGTATTCAATGGAACTACTTAATCAATGACATCAATAAAGATGGCGGCCGTTCTGGATTGGAGACATTTTCTGACGGAAATAACAACTATACCATTGCACAATTCTTTCCAAGATTAGCAGTATATAATAATGTGGAAGGATGGCAAAATATGCAATTTTGGGGTCGTAGCGAATTCGCATTAGAATTTGGTGACTATGAGGTATCCTTAACAGTGCCTGCGGACCACGTAATGGAAGCTACAGGAACCCTTCAAAATGAAAAAGAGGTACTTACAAAAACCCAACGTAAAAGGTATGAAAAAGCAAGAAATACTTTTGACAATCCGGTTCTAATTGTAACCCAAGAAGAAGCTGAGATAGCAGAAAAGGGAAGAGTAACAGGTACAAAAACCTGGAGATTTAAGGCAAATAAAGTTCGGGATTTTGCTTTTGCAACTTCAAGAAAATACATTTGGGATGCAATGGCAGTAAATGTAAACGGCAAAACGGTAATGGCCACTTCTTTGTATCCTAAAGAAGGAAATCCTTTATGGGAAGAACATTCCACCAGAGCAGTAGCAACAACCCTTATTGAATATTCTAAATTAACATTCGATTATCCTTATGTAAAAGCCGTTTCTGTGCATTCGGAAAGACAAGGAATGGAATACCCCATGATTTGTTTCAATTTTGGTAGACCAAATGCAGACGGATCCTATTCTGATAGGACTAAAAAAGGAATGTTAGGCGTAATTATTCATGAAGTTGGACATAACTTTTTTCCAATGATTGTAAATTCTGACGAAAGACAGTGGACTTGGATGGATGAGGGATTAAATTCGTTTGTAGAGATTTTGGCAGAGTTGGTATATGACCCAGAACTCTTTGCTACAAACCCTACAAAAGAAATTACACGATATATGGCAGGAGATCAATCCAACCTCTCTCCTATTATGTCTCAGGGAGACTACGTGAAACAATTTGGTCCAAATGCCTACACCAAGCCAGCTGCAGGTCTATATATGTTGAGACAAACAATTATGGGACCAGAGCTGTTTGACCATGCATTTAGAACGTACGCAAAACGTTGGATGTTCAAACACCCTACACCGGAAGACTTTTTTCGCTCAATGCAAGATGCTTCTGGAATGGATTTAGATTGGTTTTTTAGAGGGTGGTTTTACACAACAGATGTCACAGACATTGGTATTAAAGAAGTAAAAACATTGTATTTAACAGACAAGCCAAATGAAAAAACACTAAAGTTAAAAGAGAAATACAAACAATACTTTGATAATTTAGGTGCTCTGGTTTATATTTCAGAGAATAAAGAGGATATCAATCCAAATGCAATGGATGCCTATGCTGATGGAAAACAAGTTCCTGCCTTTATATATGCGGTAGAGTTTGAGAAACCAGGAGGTCTTGTGATGCCCATAATTGTAGAACTCACGTATGTTGACGGAACTACTATGAGAGAAACATATCCTGCTCAGATTTGGATGCGGAATGATACCAGTGTAAAACGAGTATTCGCTAGTGTAAAAGAGGTTCTTAGTATTGTTGTAGACCCTGACGATGAAACTGCGGATGTAGATACTTCTAATAACAGTTGGCCTGCCAAAGTAGTTAGTAAGTTTGATAAATTTAAAAATAAAACCAAAGATTAATTAATTTTCTTTAGCAAAATAATAAAGGCCTTGTTTCTAATTTGTAAACAAGGCCTTTATATATAAAAATACTTTAAACTAAGCTCCAGAATAGCTTACAAAATTTCGTGGAGTTTCATACAATGTAACCTCTAAATCTAAATTTTCGGGTAATAATTTTCTTAATTTGTTATAGGTAACCACAGAAATATTTTCTGCTGTAGGATTCAGGTCTTTAAATTCCGGTACTTCTATGTTCAAATTTTTATGATCAAAGGCATCCTCAATTTCAATTTTAATATGATTTTTCAGAATTCCTAAATCAAAAACATATCCTGTTTCCTGGTCTATTTCTCCTGTTAATGAAACAATTAACTCATAATTGTGTCCATGATAGTTAGGATTACTGCATTTATTGAAAACTTCGAAGTTTTTCTCATCACTCCAATCTTTTCTATACAATCTGTGTGCAGCATTAAAATGCGCTTTTCTATGAACTGTAACTTTGGGCATGTGTTAGTTTTTTATAAGATTTATCAAAAATAATTTTAAACCACTCGGTATAAATTGTAGGATTTTCTTTAATATCTGTCTTTACATTCTCTAAAGCCATCCATTTATAATTTTCAGCTTCTTTTTTATTAATATTAGGCTCATTGTCATACCTGCCAATCATTACATGATCAAATTCATGCTCGGTTAAGCCATTGTCGAAGGGTGCTTTATAGATAAAAGAAAAAACTTCTTTAACATCTGTTACAAAACCCATTTCTTCTTGTAAACGACGTCTCCCTGCATTCACATTACTTTCTCCATCTCTTTGGTGTGAACAACACGTATTGGTCCATAATAGCGGAGAATGATATTTGGAAGCTGCTCTTTGTTGCAGCATTAACTCCCCTTTTTTATTAAATATAAAGACTGAAAATGCTCTGTGTAATAACGCTTTCTCATGTGCTTCAATTTTCTCCATTAGACCAATTTTCTGATCGTTTATGTCTACTAAAATTACGTGTTCCTGCATCTTAACAAAAATAAGGAATGAAGATGCAAAAAGCCAAATAATTCAACGAAACTTCATAATATTTTTTTATTCCTGTATGTAGATTATTTACCTTTGAATATTCTAAATATATTTTTCTATGAAAACCATTTGTAAACTTCTTTTAATTTCATTTGCTTTTTTTTGCTATCAGTGTAAAATAGAAAAGCCAATAAAGAAAAGTAGCGATATAGATTCCATAGTAAAAGATTCATCGATTTTTAAAAAAAGCTTACAAGAAGCGCTTAAAACTCCTTGGGATAGCTTAAATAAAGAGAATGTAACTGCTTTTTTTACGGAATTTGGGAAACAAAATAAAGAGTCTCAGGTGCTCATAAAAACAAAGTTTGGTGAAATTAAAATTCGACTATATACAGATGTTCCTGTGCACAGAGCTAATTTTTTATTTTTAGTCCAAAGAGCTTATTTTAATACTACTGTAATCTATAGAGTTGCCAAAAACTTTGTAATTCAAGGAGGCAATTCCGACGAAACATATACCCGCGAACAAAGAACACTGTATGGAAATTATCTCATAGCTCCTGAATTTAAACAACACAGAAAACACAAGTATGGTGCTTTGGCAGCGGCCAGACAATGGGATGATAATCCTAAAAAATTATCCAGTCCCTTTGAGTTTTATATTGTTCATAATAAAAAGGGGGCACATCATTTAAACAATGAGCACACTGTATTTGGAGAAGTTATTTCAGGCTTTGATACCATGGATAAAATCGCTAAAGTTAAAGTTGGAATCGATGAATGGCCAATCGATGATATTAAAATGACGATTGAAGTTTTAGATTGATAATTCTCTTTGTAAAACCTATCTTTGCACCTCAATTTTTGTAGATGAGCTTTTTAAAAGAAATTAAACGCAGAAGAACTTTCGGAATTATCTCGCATCCAGATGCTGGTAAGACAACGCTAACAGAAAAGTTATTACTTTTTGGTGGGGCTATCCAAGAGGCTGGAGCTGTGAAAAACAATAAAATTAAGAAGGGTGCAACCTCAGATTTTATGGAAATTGAACGTCAGCGTGGTATATCTGTTGCGACTTCTGTCCTAGCTTTTATTTACAAAGACAAAAAAATAAATATTTTAGATACCCCTGGTCATAAGGATTTCGCGGAAGACACGTTTAGAACTTTAACCGCAGTCGATAGTGTCATTGTTGTTATTGATGTGGCAAAAGGTGTGGAGCCTCAGACAGAAAAATTAGTAGAAGTCTGCAGAATGCGGAGCATTCCAATGCTGGTTTTTATCAACAAGTTGGACCGAGAAGGAAAAGACGCTTTTGATTTATTAGATGAAGTTGAGCAAAAATTAGGTTTGCGCGTGACTCCTATGAGTTTTCCAATAGGAATGGGATATGACTTTAAAGGTATTTATAATATTTGGGAGAAAAAATTAAATCTTTTCTCTGGGGATAATAAAACATCTATTTCAGAGGGTGTTGAGTTCAGTGATCTTTCGAACCCTGAATTAGACACGATTATCGGAGTGAGTGCTGCAGAAACCTTGCGTGAGGAAATAGAATTAATTGATGAAGTATATCCTCCTTTTAACCAAAAAGAATATTTAGAAGGTGCACTGCAACCAGTATTTTTTGGTTCTGCCTTAAATAACTTTGGTGTCAAGGAATTACTAGAGGCTTTTATAGAAATAGCACCGTCGCCACAACCTAAAAAAGCAGAAGAGCGTTTGGTGGACTCTCAAGAAGAGAAGTTGACTGGATTTGTCTTCAAAATCCATGCAAATATGGATCCGAAACACAGAGACCGTCTCGCTTTTATAAAAATTGTCTCAGGTACTTTCAAAAGAAATGCTCCTTATTTGCATGTAAGAACAGGTAAAAAAGTGAAGTTTTCAAGTCCCAATGCGTTCTTCGCAGAACGAAAGGAGATTGTGGACGAATCTTTTCCAGGAGATATTGTAGGAATTCACGATACTGGAAATTTTAAAATTGGAGATACTTTAACGGAAGGTGAAGACTTAAATTTCAGGGGAATTCCCAGTTTTTCTCCAGAACATTTTCGATATGTAAATAATGCAGATCCCATGAAGTCTAAGCAATTGTATAAAGGTTTAGATCAACTCATGGACGAAGGGGTTGCACAGTTATTTATTTTAGAAATGAACGGGCGAAGAATTATAGGTACCGTTGGTGCTTTGCAATATGAAGTAATTCAATATCGATTAGAACATGAATATGGTGCTAAATGTACCTATGAAAACTTGCAAGCGCACAAAGCCTGTTGGGTGGAACCCGAAAACCCTAAAAGTGACGAATTCAACGAGTTCAAGCGCACAAAACAGCGCTATTTAGCAAAAGACAAACAAGGGCAATTGGTCTTTTTGGCCGATTCTGAATTTACAATTCAAATGACACAAAATAAATATCCATCTGTAAAATTACATTTTACAAGCGAATTTAAAAAATAAGAAATTAGTTCGACTGCAGTCTAGAATTAATTTTAGAATAAAACCTCACGACTGTTTCCGAATTTTCGGAAGAGGAAAATAAGTAAAATTTAAGATTATGAATGACGGTATATATGCCAAATTCACCACTACTAAAGGTGAAGTTTTAGTACAATTAGAGCACGAAAAAACGCCTGGAACAGTAGGTAATTTTGTTGCTTTATCTGAAGGGAATTTAGAAAATTCAGTAAAAGGACAAGGAACTCCTTATTATAACGGATTAAAATTCCACAGAGTTATTCCAGACTTTATGGTACAAGGTGGATGTCCTCAGGGAGCAGGAACAGGAAATCCTGGGTATAAATTTGATGACGAATTTCATTCAGATTTAAAACATGATGCTCCTGGAAAATTAGCAATGGCCAATTCTGGACCAGCAACAAACGGAAGTCAATTTTATATTACCCACGTTCCTACTCCATGGTTAGATGGCAAGCATACTGTTTTTGGAGCTGTAATTGCAGGACAAGATGTTGTGGACGCAATAGCGCAGGGAGATGAATTAACAACTCTAGAAATTGTTAGAGTTGGTGAAGCTGCAGAAGCTTTTAATGCGGTAGAAGCTTTTAGAACCTTTGAAGGTTCAAGAGAAAAGCGTGAAGCGCAAGAAATTGCAAAACAAAAAGAATTGTTAGATTCTGTTGCTATCGGTTATGATGAGACTGCAAGTGGTTTACGTTACCAAATTTTACAAAAAGGATCTGGTAAAAAAGCAACGAAAGGAGCTGGAGTTTCTGTTCATTATAAAGGACAATTGTTAGACGGTACCGTTTTTGATTCTTCTTATAAAAGAAAGGAACCAATCGATTTTAATGTGGGTCTTGGTCAAGTTATTGCTGGTTGGGATGAAGGTATTCAGTTATTACAAGTTGGCGATAAAGCACGTTTTGTAATTCCTTCTAATTTAGCATACGGTGCTGCTGGTGCTGGAGGCGTAATTCCACCAGATGCAACACTTATTTTTGATGTTGAATTAATGGGTGTAAAATAATTTTTTTTACTTTATCATGATAAAAAACCTCAAAATATTAAAATTTTTGAGGTTTTTTAATACATCTTTAAGAAAGAAGTATAAAAAAAACCACCTATTGGTGGTTTTTTTTTAAATAATCATTCACTTTTCGGTTCTATTTAACAATCAACTTTTTAATAATTTTTTCATTATTTTTATTGGTTATCTGAACAATATAGGTTCCTGAGCCAAGAGAAGAAATATCTATATTTTTATTTGATTTCTCCAATAATTTTGACAAAACTTCTCTTCCAATTACATCATAAATTGTAATCTTTAATTTATAAAGATCATCAAACTGAATAGAAACAACATCTGTTGCGGGATTGGGATACATAACAACTTGTGCTTTATCAAGACTTGATGCAGACAACACACCTCCTTGAACACCACAATACTCTATACCCCAGGAGGTTAATACACCATCATCTCCTAAGCCAGTATCTGTAATATTAAGTGTCCATGCCCCCATACTACTTTCTCCGTTAAAAGCAGATAATGGCTGCATTGGTTTGAATACTCCTTCAATGGACGGGCCAAAAAGTCCTGCTATCGGAGTTTCTACACAAGAAATTTCAGGTTCTCCTGCATCGTCAAACGTAGCATTCATATCATCGTTAGCATCGCATTGGCTTGCTATTAAAGTAACTTTAGTTCCTAAGGGGCTCACTAAATCTATCACAATATCTCCTATATATGCATGCGTTATACTTATATTGATATTGATATCGGAAATGGGAATGTCTTCAGTTATGTTGATTGTACTAGAAGTTGTTAGAGTGGATATAATAGGGTTTGGTAGGTTTTTCGTTATATCTAGACAACTAACAAATCCCGTTGTAAAACTATTTCCAGCGGTAAAGACCCCTTCACCACATTCATTATTTGGCTGCACGCGCCAAAAGTAAGAGGTACCTTCTAACAATCCTGATTTCTGTGTGTATGCATTTGTTGTACTTACCGCTGTTTCTATTATTGTAGAAAAACTTGCATCTGCAGCAACCTCAAGCACATATGATTCTGCTGTGCCACTAGCATCTGATGACCAGCTATATCTGGGGTATGTCGATTGTCCAACACTACCATCGGCAGGAAAGTTAAGCGCGGGTACTTCAAAATTTGTTCCTTTTAATGTTAAAGTAATTGGGGCTGTTTTAGTCTCAATAGCAGAAGCTCCCAAGAAAGCTATTGGATACTCTTTGGATGCTGCTGTTTCAAAGTTAGTAACAGTCATCGTTACAGTTTGAGTTTCAGCTGTATTTATAGAAGTAGGACTAAAACTTACAGAAGCATTTTCAGGTTTTCCTTCACTATCAAATGATACTACTCCAGTAAAGTTGGGGGACGCTGAATACTCAAATGTAAATGTTGCTGTATTTTTATTCGCACATGTAATCTTTGATGTTTCTAAAGCGGTAATAAAAAAGGTTGGAACCAATACTTCCTCAATTCGAATGGTCGCATTATTAACATCTAAAAAGATATTATCTGCTGCTTTTATCATTAGTTTTCCGTTCTCTGTTGTGTTTCCTGGAACCAAAATATCTTCAGAACCATCATTTGGAGTATCCGATTTTAAAGTAATAGTGTCAGAAAAATCACCCACTGCAGAAAATAAAATATGCACAGTTTGGCTATTTACTGTAGCAGTGTTATTGGTGTTTGCAACATCCCAAGTGATCGTTTCTGTGCTCCCTTGAACCCAAGTAGTGTTGTCATTTTGACTGGATACTACAAAAGGCCCAGCATTAAGATCTGATGTAATCTGTAGTAAATCATCCGCAGTTTGGCCGCCATACAATACATTATCTCTTACTGTAAGTGCAAATTCAAAATCACGGGTTACCTCTGGAATTACTTCCCATGTTGGTGCTAAATTGTTGTCTAAAATATCACTTAATTGCGGAAAAAAGCGACTCGGAGAAGTGGTTCCTGCTCTTGATCGGAACATGGGACCAGCAACTGCGACAGCTAATGGCACTAGAGGACTTTGCATGTCTTCACTATCATTTTGCTCCCAAGTATAAGTCAGTACATCCTCAGTATCCACATCCGTTCCAACACCTCTTAATTCGAAAGCTGTTCCAACAGGAATGATATAATCTGCTCCAGCATCTGCAGTAGGTGCTAAATTAGAAACCTTAATTGTTTCAAAACAAGAAGAGCTCACACCTCCTTGTACATTTGCACTGATATCCCGAATATTTACATAATTAAAATAATCATCCGAATTGTCTTGAACATTTTGACCAGTGCAAATCCCTGCATATCCCATAATAGAAGAACCACTTCCTGGCTCTACTTCTGTATTATTACCACTTTTTAAACAGGTTGTCGTCCCATTATGTGTATGATATCCACCCATCTGGTGTCCAATCTCATGTGCTACGTAATCTACATCAAAAGAATCACCTGTTGGATTTCCTCTTCCTGTCATTCCGCTCCCTTTATTTCCAGAGTTACATACACACCCAATACAACCTGCATTTCCACCACCATCGGTATTAAAATTGTGGCCAATATCGTAATTTTCATCACCAATATTAGCATCAATTACCTCTTGTGTTTTGTCATTATATTCTCCATCAAAAGGATCTGTTGTTGGATCATAATACATAATATCAAAGTTATTAGGCACAAATTGATACGTTATCCCTAACTCCTTTTCATAAATACCATTCACACGGGTCATGGTGATAATCATTTGTGCTAATATATTTGATTTTTTATCAAAGTCTGTGGTCGCGTTTCCAATAAACAAAGCACCATATTCGCCTGTGCAAGACATTGCCAACTCATACCTTCTAACAATACCGTCATCGGTAGCTTTCAAAGATTTATTAATCGGAGTATTTTTTACAGTTTTATCAAAAGAATTGTCCGTTTCACATGAGAAAATATCTGAAGAACTATTTACCAAATCTTTACGTTTGTAGGCAATATAAACTCTTTTATTACTGGTATAAGGGTCTATATAATAAGTCGATTTTCCTGGTTCAAATATCTGACCGTGAAAACCAGCTTGCGAAACACTGAATCGGATAAATTTACCCGTATTTTTTATAGATCTTCCTACATAGCTTTTCATATTTGGCAGCTGTGCTGCTAATTTAGGATGTAAAATTTGTGTATCATAGACACGATAATCTTCATGTGTATTGTCTGCATTTGGAATGGAAATTATACTGGAAGATTTCCCTGAAGATTTCCCTATTACTGGGGCATTTTGAAGTTTATTATTTAGCGATTTTATATTAACATTGTATAGATTAAATGTTGTGGGCATTTTAGTTTCATCGAAACTAATGTTGCTAATCTGACTTTTGGCACTTTCCGAGATGGAGGTCCAATCTGTTTTATTTTGCTGTGCCGAAGCGACACCAATTATAAAGCAAAAAAGGAACAAAAAATAGCTGGTAATTTTATTATACATCATCTTTAAATTGGGGTTTAATGAATTGCTTTAAAAAAATACTGCTCACATAATTAAATGAGAGCAGATTTCTTTTATTTATTTGACAAGAAACTTTTGGGTGTTTGCTTTGTCATTATTGATATGCATAAAATACATACCTGAAGATAAGTTACCAATAGGAATACTTACATCGTGTTTCCCATTAAATGTAAATGTTTTAATCAGCTGTCCATTGACACTGTATATGGATATGCTGCTAATAAATGTTTTAGAATTCCGAACAGTTAAATTTTGGGAATTCTTTAGGACTGTTGGAAAAACTTTAAAGTCAGAGAACTTAAAACTTTGATCTGCCAGTGTTTCTTGATTCACTAAAGCGAGGGTACCACTACCTCCTGAAAACCTTCCTTTAAAAGAAATATATTGGCGTTCGGTATTCTCTTCCTGCACTTCTCCAGCAATCACGTAGTTCGTTGATGAACTATCATTTGCATCATCTATGCTGGTACTATTTACATTAATAATTTGTAATGTATTCGGCTGCGAATAGTCACTTAATTCTTCTTCCGAAAAATACAAAGTAATATCATAATTTGCTGTTGAATTTTGGCCGTCATCCATAGTAATCTCTATTACTTTTCCAGAATGACTTGCAGCAATATTAGAAAATTCTGTTCGATTGCCTGTTTCCACAACTTTTAAAGTTACACAACCAAGATCTTCATCAGCATTTTCTAGGACACCAATTACACCACCATCTTGGTCACTAATATAGTAAACTTGATTTCCTGCTTTTACATTTTCACTGTCTGAATGTGCAAGGTCTACCTCAACTGGCGCTGCTAGTCCAGTTACCAAAACATTATCTATTGCAAAGCTGTATGGCCCTTGTACTAAAGCATCGTTGTACCATCTCCAAATTAAAATAAAGGTATTTCCGTTTAAGCTAGGCATTGCCATATCAAAGGTTCCATTTGCCCTGGGGCCAGTTCCTGTTCCAGGAAGCCCAGCATTTGAGAATCGTTCAACAGACTCGTATATGACTCCGTCCAGTGAGTACATAAACTCCCCCCAATCAAAAAGTGCAGTGCCATCATTTTCTCCTCCTGCGGACCAATCAAAAGAAACATTAACATTGGTCATACCTCTTGCGTCTAAAGGCTTACTCAATAAATGAATACTACTATCAGCAGTGCCATCATAAGTAGGTTCTTCTGGATTTAAAGCTGCAGGAACAACATAAGCTTTTCCGAAGGAAGAAAGTCCAACGCCATTAAACACCCATGTATTTACGTCAAATTCAGAACTTACAAACCAACCTTCAGGAGTTTCTGAAACATCAAAGGTTTCATTTAATAATTCAATATTACCAGCACCTATTGCCGGTGCATAATCGTCATCAATAATCCCAATATGCTGTTTTCTAATATCTGTTGCCTCTGGACCATTTTCAAAATTCATTTGGATGGTTTCTAATCCTTCAATAATTGCGTCATTATATATGGTTACCAAAACTTCTTTTGTTACGGAAGTGGCAGAAATGTTAAAAGTCAAACTTGAAGGAGTGATGTCAAAATCTTCTCCTAAAGTGGCAGTAGATCCGTCAAAAGTAAACACCGCAGTTTGTTCAGTTGTTACGGAGGCCGCAGTCACTTCTATAACGATGGACTTCGACTCATTACAGCTGTTTCCTATAGTCTCTTCTGTAATTAAACTAGGATTTGATTCTTTATAGAATACTATATTTGCATTTGGAGCAATATATTGGGTTCCTACCCCAACTGCGAACCAAGCATTTGTAACCTGTTCAACTTCAAAAGCAGTGTATTCAGCTGCTGCAACGGCGATCGATGTTGCTCGCATTTCTGCAAACTTTGCGTTTGCTGTTAATAAAACCTCTGCTTTAAATGTAATTTGATCTGCAATATTAAAACCAAGTCCTGATACATTATATGGAAGACCCGCGCCTCTGTCCTGCACAGCTGGATCTGCTCCAATTTTATTCAATCCAAGTGATAATTCCTGACCAGATCCTGTAACTAGTAAATAATACCATTTGTTTAATACACCACTATTACTGTGCACACCACATTGGTCATTCGCTAATGTTGGTGGTCCACATTCCGGATCTGTCCAATCTTCTCCTCCGTAAAATGAAGGATTTCCTGCAGCATTTGGATCATCCATCCAACGCAAAGCCCTAGAACCTGCTTCACCAGGTGCTTTTCCTCCATCTCTTTCGTCAATTTGCTCTCCAACACCCCAAGGGTCATATGGCAGTTCATTATCAATCTCTGTTAATACATAATTTTCTACAGCTGCTGCCCAGATATCAGAAAAACCTTCGTTCATAGCTCCTGATTCTCTAGCATATACTAAATCTGATGTCGCTGAACAGACACCATGACCAATTTCATGTCCGCAAACATCTAAAGATGTTAAAGGGGCAAAAGAACCATTTGGATTCGTTCCTCCTTGATAACTTCCATCACCGTATGTCATTGCAGTGCCATTCCAAAACGCATTGTCGTACGCGTCACCAGAATGTACATAACTAATAATTTTAGCGCCTTTATTATCATGGCTACTTCTACCATGGATATCTGCCCAATAGCGCATTACTATTTCTGCACCCCAATGTGCATCTAATGCGATGTCATCGTTGTTGGTTTCATTTTCAATAGGATACGGTAGTGTACTGAAATCATTTCTATAGTGTTCCGCTGCGGTCCAATTATTATCTCCAACTTCTGGATTTAGCAATTGTAGTTCTTCAATTCTAGCAAAACCGTCATAAATTGAATACGAAGGAATACCGTTTACACCAATTGGCAATCCACCAACACCGTCTAAAGATCTTGTTTCATTTAATACAAGCGCCTCATTCACTTCCGTTGTAGTGGGGTCATCAACAATACCGTACGGTGCTAAATTAACTGTACCGTCTAAAGAATACCTATTATTATCAGCATCAAAAGTTGTTTGAAAAGATCTATTTTTGGCATACCTTGTGTCACCAGTAGCGGTTTGTGTATTTGCATTTGTTCGTTTAAAAGAGCGCTTTCTGCTCTTTTCATATGGAATTTTTGCAGTTCTTAAATTAGGCCCATAAGCAACTCCCTTAGTTGCGCCAACCTGGTTTTTTTTTGCTATTGCTCTTTTTTCGTTAATCTCATTGGCATGTTTGATAATTGCATCCGCTAGTAATGTTTTACCAGATTGGGCATCGATAAAAACATGAGCTCTATAAATAGGTTCAGATGCATACATGTTAAATTTATAAGCCAATTTTAAGTCTGCTTGTGGCGTTGTATAGTCGTCCACATACACTAACGTTCCTTCAGGAAACACCTCTTTATATTGTTTTTCTAAGAGAGAAACCTCGCTTTTATCTGTCGTTTTCGATAATAAATCGCTGATAGTTTCCCATACATAAACCTTTGCTCCAACATGTTTGGTTGCAAATGATCTTGCTTTATTTTTTGAGAGATTTACCGCTTTATTCATGTTGTCTTCAAGCATATAATGCTCTAAACTGATAAATTTCACAAAACCATCCTTTACAAAGGCCTTGTACTTTGCGTGCACAATATTTATTCCGTTATAAGAGGAAGAAAAAGTAATAATTTCTGAATCATTTTTGGAAATTGACTTGTCTGATAAAGTGAATTGAAAATTGTTGTTGTTAATTTGAAGTGCTTTTTTCAGAAATTCTGGTACACGTTCGATCGTTAAATTAGAAGCCGGGTTTACAGTAATCAAGGAGGGTGTCTGCCGATCTTTGTTCATAAAGAAGGATTGTACCTTCGTGTTTGATTTTAAACTGTTTTCTAAATTTAGAGGGGTTTTCTTTTGTGCAAACTGAATGTTTGCGAGAAACAGGCATGCGCCGTAGAGTAAAATTTGTCTCATTACAATTGATTTTGTGGGGGTTAATAAAATGTTGAGATTCCAATAAAGATCAAACTTAGACTATTTTAAATCAAATTTCGCACTAGAAAAGTTATTTTTTTAAATAATACATAAATACTTGATTGTATTCAGTTAAATTTTAAAGGGTTTTAATTTCAAATATATCGTAGATAGAAATGAATAAAACTCAAGCTAGCTTAGACCAAGTAAATTTTATGCACCTTCTAAAAAAGGGTATATAAATTTTCTCATATTGCTTTTTACGCATTTTATTTTTTTTGAAGTAATTTAGAAAACAACAAATAAAAGTAATAAATAAAAAAAACGCCCCAAAGAGACGTTTTTCATTTACATTAAATTAGTATTATTTTAAATATTTTTAGCCAACCAGTCACCTACTTCACTTGTTCCATATGCTTTTCCTCCATCAGCTAAGTCTTCTGTAACAATTCCATTATTTAAAGCGTCATTTACTGCATCTCTGATCGCTTGACCCTCCGGGTGTAAACCAAAATTCTCGAACATCATGGCTGCAGATAAAATGGTTGCCATTGGATTCGCGATGTTTAATCCCGTTGCTTGTGGGTATGAACCATGAATAGGTTCAAATAAGGCATTTTCAGTTCCTAAGGATGCCGAGGGCATTAATCCCATTGACCCCGATATTACAGAAGCTTCATCTGTTAGGATGTCTCCAAATAAATTCTCTGTTATTAAGACATCATAACTGTTTGGCCACTGCACCAAACGCATTGCAACAGCATCTACAAACTCATAAGAAACGATTACTTCTGGATAGTCTTTTTCCATTTCTTGTACCGTTTCTCTCCACAATCTTGAGGTTTCTAAAACATTTGCTTTGTCTACACAACATAATTTTTTTGAACGGGTCATTGCTAACTCAAAACCTTTTATTGCCAACCGTTGCACTTCTGCTCTGGTATATACACAATTGTCAAAGGCAGTTTCTCCACCGTCTCTTCTTCCCTTTTCACCAAAGTAAATACCTCCAGTTAATTCACGTAAAAAAACCAAATCAGTACCTTCGATACGCTCTCTTTTTAAAGGAGACTTGTCTAATAAAGACGGGAATGTAAACGTAGGCCTCACATTTGCAAATAAACCTAATTTCTTCCGCATTTTCAAAAGACCTTGTTCTGGCCTTACTTTTGCTAAAGGATCATTGTCATATTTTGGATGTCCAATGGCTCCAAATAAAACAGCATCTGAAGCTACACAAATTTCGTGTGTAGTGTCCGGATAAGGCTCTCCCATAGCATCAATTGCTGCTGCGCCCGTTAGCGCAGGATTCCAAGTAATTTCATGTTTAAATTTTTTTGCAATAGCATCCGATACTTTGATTGCTTGATCGATAACTTCTGGTCCAATTCCATCTCCTGCTAATACTGCGATATTTAATTTCATGTGTTTCTAATTATTTCTGTTCTCTTGATAATTCATTATAAGAACAGTTGATTCTTTATTTTTTTTAAGTTTATAAATAACTCGTAAAAAATATTATTTACAGCTACTATACCCAACTTACTTAAATGCTTACAATCAGAACTAAAAGCAAAGAGTAAAAGTTATTTTATATAATATTCAACATTTTCTCTGTTGCTTTAATTGCAGATACTGTTTGATCTGAATCCAAGCCACGTGTTATAAATTCTTTGTCTTTATTTTTCCAAGTAATAATTGTTTCACACAAGGCATCTGAGTGACTTCCTGGTGGAATTCTTACCGCATAATCAATTAAATTTGGCAACTCTTTCTTGTTGTGGTTTTTGTATAGTTTTTTGAGTGCATTCATAAAAGCATCAAATTGGCCGTCTCCTTGGGCATGTTCCTCATAAACAACACCCTCTACCTTTAATTTTATCGAAGTAGAAGGCTTCATTCCTTTTGCATGTCCAAGCACATAATTCTCTACAACTACTCTTTTTTCAATGCTGGCATTATCCAGAACATCAGAAATAATGTAGGGTAAATCTTCTTGAGAAACCACCTCTTTCTGGTCTCCTAATTCGATAATTCTTTGGGTCACTTTTCTAAGCTCCTCGTCATTTAAACGCAGTCCTAAATCTTGTAAGTTTTTCTGAATATTTGCTTTTCCCGAAGTTTTTCCTAAGGCATATTTACGTTTTCTTCCAAAACGCTCCGGCATCAAATTATTGAAGTAAAGGTTGTTTTTACTATCTCCATCTGCATGTATTCCAGCAGTTTGAGTAAATACATTTGCACCTACAACTGGTTTGTTTACAGGGATCCTAAAACCAGAGAACGTTTCGACTAACTTACTTACTTTGTGCAGTGCCTTTTCATTTATAGAAGTTTTCACTTCCTTTAAAAAGTCATTTATGACTGCAATCACACTTGCCATTGGTGCATTTCCTGCACGCTCTCCCATCCCATTAATCGTTAAATGTAATCCATGAGCACCGCCCTTTACAGCTTCCATTACATTGGCAACACCTAAATCGTAATCATTATGACCATGGAAATCGAAATGCGTGTTTGGATATTTCTGACACACTTCTTTTACAAACTGAAATGTTTCTTCTGGAGTCAATATACCTAAAGTGTCAGCTAATAAAATACGTTCAACCTTCTGACTTGTTAAAAAATCTAAATACTCAAACACATATTCTTTAGAGTTCTGCATTCCATTCGACCAATCTTCTAAATAGACATTCGTTTTAATGCCATGCTTAGCCGCAAGATCAAGTGTGTTTTTAATTTCTATAAAATGTTGTAAGGGTGTTTTTTTTAGCTGATGCGTAAGGTGATTTAAAGAGCCTTTAGTTAAAAGGTTCTGAACTTTTGCACCAGATTCAAGCATCCAGTCAATAGACTTTCCACCATCTACAAAGGTGAGCACCTCTATCTTATCCAGACGATTGTTCTCCGAAGCCCATGCTGTAACTTTTTTTACTGCTTGCAACTCTCCTTCAGACACTCTTGCAGATGCAATTTCTAATCGGTCTACCTGGAGCTCTTCTAATAGTAGCTTGGCAATTGTTAATTTTTCTAAAACCGAAAAAGACACTCCAGATGTTTGCTCTCCATCCCGCAGTGTCGTATCCATTATTTCTATCTTTCTATTTGCCATGCTATTGCCTTAAAAACGGTTTTAAAAGGGTCTTGTCTTTGCGAAAGCTGTAATTTCATTTTCGATATTTTTTAAATAATCGATATCATCAAAACCGTTTAACATATTGTCCTTTTTGTAGGTATTAATTACAAAAGACTCAGAGACTCCTGTTGCCACTAAGGTTACTCTCTGATTGGGCAAATCAACGGTGATTTCCGTCTTGGGATCTGCCATAATTGCAGCAAATAAGGTATCTGCAAATGCTACAGAAACTTGCACCGGTAAAACACCTACATTTAAACAGTTGTTTTTAAATATATCTGCAAATGCTGATGAAATTACACAACGCAAACCAAAATCATATACAGACCAAGCTGCATGTTCTCTTGATGATCCCGAACCAAAATTTCTTCCACCCACTAATATTTTTGAACCTGCGTAGATTTCTTTGTTTAAAGGAAACTCTGGTTTTGGACTGCCATCTTGATTGTATCTCCAATCACGGAAAAAATTCACATCAAAATCGATCCGCTCTGTTGCTTTTAGAAAACGAGCAGGAATTATCTGATCGGTATCTACATTCTCCGTTGGTAAGGGATATGCTGTGCTTGTCAATACTTGAAACTTATCGTATGCCATTTTTTATTTATTTGTAAGTGCTACAACTTAAAGACTCTTCGTTTGCTTAACCTTTGAGCGAAAGTCTTTAATACTTTTTAATTTTTTATACTAATAACGTTCTTGGATCTGTCACCACACCCTGTATCGCCGATGCTGCAGCTACTAAAGGAGATGCTAATAAGGTTCTAGAACCCGGCCCTTGCCGTCCCTCGAAGTTTCTATTTGAAGTGGATACTGATAATTTTCCTGAAGGTACTTTATCATCATTCATTGCCAAACATGCTGAACATCCCGGCTCCCTTAAAACAAAACCTGCATCCGTAATTATTTTATCTAAACCTTCTTCTTTAATTTGAGCAACTACTTTATGTGAACCTGGAACTAACCAAGCTGTTACATTGGATGCTTTTTGTCTGCCCTTAACAATTGAACAAAACCCTCTAAAATCTTCAATACGTCCGTTTGTACAAGATCCTAAGAAAATAAAGTCAATTTCTTTACCAATCATAGAGTCTCCTTCATTAAAAGACATATATCCCAAAGATTTTCTATACGTTTCTACGCCACCCTCCAGACTTTCTGCCGTTGGAATCGATTTTGTTACCCCCATTCCCATACCCGGGTTTGTTCCGTAGGTAATCATTGGCTCAATATCTGCTGCATCGTACGTAAATTCAACATCAAACGCTGCATCTTCCTCTGTATACAAAGTTTCCCAATATTTCATGGCCTTGTCCCAAGCTGCTCCTTTCGGAGTTTGAGCACGCCCTTTAATATATTCATAGGTTTTTTCATCTGGAGCAATCATACCTCCTCTTGCGCCCATTTCAATCGATAAGTTACAAACAGTCATGCGACCTTCCATCGACATATCTTCAAAAACATCACCAGCATATTCAACAAAATATCCCGTTGCTCCCGACGTGGTTTGCTTCGCAATTATATACAAAGCAACATCTTTAGCGGTAACACCAAGTCCTAAAGCACCGGTTACATTGATCCGCATTTTCATCGGTTTTGGTTGCATAATACATTGTGTAGACAACACCATCTCTACTTCAGAAGTACCAATACCAAAAGCAATAGCACCAAAAGCACCATGTGTAGATGTATGGGAGTCTCCGCAAACAATTGTAGCGCCTGGCAAGGTTATTCCATTTTCTGGACCTACCACATGCACAATTCCATTATTTTCATCTCCAAGTCCCCAGTGTGAAATACCATGCTTTGCAGCATTGTTTTCTAAGGCATCTAACTGATTTGCTGACAATGGGTCTGCTACTGGTAAGTGTTGATTTATTGTTGGGGTATTGTGATCTGCTGTTGCGAAAGTTCGCGCTGGATACACGACACTATTCCCTCTACTTTCCAGTCCTAAAAAAGCCACAGGACTTGTTACTTCATGGATAAAATGACGGTCTATAAAAAACACATCTGGTCCATCCTGAACATGACGAACGACGTGTGAATCCCAAACTTTATCAAATAATGTATTTGCCATTTTTATATCTTTTAATATTCTAATTAAAACTAAAAACAAAAATACTATTTTTATTGCATTTTATAAGGGTCGCACCTTTTTTAAGTATTATCCCCAACTGTTAATGAAAGTTTTATACGTCTAAAAACCAACACTCTACGCTATTTTAAAATACGATGTCTATTTGTTATGTTGGCTATCAATTTTATGAAAACAACAATATTACTATAATCAATTATGCATACTTTAATCTTTTATATTCTGAAAGAGTTCGGAGTCTGGAGCTGGGGTTTTATTTAATTATACCTACTATTAAAAAAATGATCGCATCACAATGATGCGGGTTCCAAAACTATTGAAATTGATTATAAATTAGTATGTTGTGTTCTTTATACCGCGCTAAAATTCAACACTAAATCTATATTTATGGAGACATTCGGTATCGCAATTAAAACGTGCTTTTTCTTTTTGGGTTGGCATTAGGCCTTCATTCTAGATAATGCTATCATACATAAACATTCTTAACTGGAATAAAAACATAAGAATTAAATGTATATTTGATTCAAGAAAATTTAAAGAAACAATAGCCTTTACTTAGGAAAAGTTACCCTAAAAGAGACTGTATAAACATAACGTTAACAAATTTAAAATGATTTTAATCTAATTATTAAAAAAATAATAAATATGAAAACTGCAAAACAATGGTTCGATGAATATGCCATCAGTCATCAGAATGAAACCAACCAAATGGTGCATTATATTTGTGTCCCTATTATCTTTTTTAGTGTTATTGGTTTATTAATGAGTATTCCAACAACACTTTTAAAGGAAACCTTCGGATTGTACAATCCTTTGTTAGAAAATTGGGCATCGGTAATCGGAGTACTAATCTCTTTTTTTTACCTACGCTTGGGTTTTTGGTACTTCATGGAAATGCTTTTTGTAATGCTGCTTTGCATTGTTGGAAATTTTTGGCTAGGTGCGCATGTGCCCCTGCTCATCGCCTCGATTGCTCTATTTGTAATTGGTTGGATAGGACAATTTTGGGGACATAAAATAGAAGGTATAAAACCTTCCTTTGTGAAGGATTTACAATTTTTGTTGATTGGTCCTTTGTGGGTGATTCAAAAATTAGGTAAAAAAAAGAATTAAAATGAAAACTGAGATTACCTTTGAAGATTTTTTAAAAGTAGATATTAGAACGGGAACTATTATTGAGGTACATGATTTTCCAAAAGCTCGAAAACCTGCATATCAAATAAGAATCGATTTCGGTGCTTTAGGCGTTCGAAAAACAAGTGCTCAGATCACTGATTTGTACACCAAAGAAGACTTACTGAATACGCAGGTAACCGCTGTTATTAATTTTAAACCACGACAAATTGCTAATTTCATGAGCGAATGTCTCATCTTAGGAATTTACAATTCGGACGGGAAGGTTATAATCTTAAAAACGTCTCAAGGAACTAAAAATGGCGAACAGGTTAGATAGTTGCACTTTTTACATTTTTCATTTTAAGGAATTACTGCCTGCCTGCAATGAAAAACAGCTTAATTTTTAGGGTTATTCAAGATGACCAAGGCACCAATAATTCCAGGAATCCAACCACAAAGAGTGAGTAGAAAAATTATAAAAAAAGAGCCACACCCTTTATCAACGACAGCTAGCGGTGGAAAAATAATAGCAAATAAGACTCTAAAAAAACTCATTTTTTATTTTTAGGGATGCACCTGTAAGACGCGAGAATTTTACTTTTGTTACATTTGCTAAAAAAAAAAAACAAGCGTATCGCCATAAAAGCTACATTTTATCTCCAAAGAAAATAGCATTCATTAACAACTTATTTGTTCCAAACCAGAAAGCCCTAAAATTGGTGTTGTCTGTAAAAACAATAACGCGCCCTTTTCCTAACTTCTGTACTTTAAACGGAACTGTATTTTTAATAACTTTTGCATTTTCCTTGGAGATATAACCACTCAATAAAGGATTTGAAGTGTATTGGATCGGATTGTTATAACTCTTTTTATCTGCTTTTATAAATAGTGTTGAATTTCTAAACAATGCAATTTTATCATTTTTATATCCAAAATTTATGGGATGAGATCTGTCGATATCTGCTTCAAAAATAGCACCTCCAATAAACTGAGCACCTAATTTTAAAGATTTTTTTTCAAAAGAAACTCCAGCAATGGTATCCATTTTAGTTTTATCAAACTCTAAATCTATAAATTTACTTTTCGCCAACCATTTCGCAGTATTCTTGTACCCTATTAAAATACCACCATTGGTCACCCAAGTTTTTAAGTGCTCAATAGACTTTTTGTCAATAACACTGCTAGGAATAATAATGTGCGTGTATTTTGCAATTTCAGTTGTACTAAAATAACGCATATCTAATCTGGTTACTGCCATATCGAAACGTTGATCTAACAAATGCCAAATTTCTCCAGAATCGTTTCCTGCAATTCCATCTCCCACCAACATCGCTACTTTCTGCTTTTCAATATTGCTAAAATTGTTACTTCCTAAATCAATTCCGTCATTTAAGCCTGTAGTAACTCCGTTTATAACCACATGACTTTCTGCTGCTATTTTTTGAAGGAATTGAAACATCTCTAATCCATTTAATTTTTGATTTTGAACCGGAATAAAAATAGTTCCATACTCATAAGAATTTCCACCATTCTTAAAGTTTTTCATAGCAACTTTTGTGCGCAAGCCTTTTTTTGAAATCGCATTTAAAGCTTTCGGAGTATAAAATTCATTCCAAGGCATTAAGTACCCGTAATCGCTATTAAAGGAAACCACACCCGCTTTCATTTTTAAATCTAAAATCTCTTTTCCAGCTTTAGAAAGTGCAATGTCTTCGGCATAATCTACACCAAATGCATGGTTAAAAGTCCATGCAGAAACATCATAAAACAAACTGTCTTTGAATTGCGTTCTCACATCAAACATCGCTTTTACCAAACGCTGATTCTTCTGATTCATAGGAACTACATAACTATATCCTTTTTTATAATTTTTACCTTTTTCAGTAAAATCAGCTTTTACCTCATGAATTTTAATTTGATGACGTTTTAAAATTTCCGCCAAATGGTAACTCTTTGCAGCATCCTTTTCATCACCAAAAACAATGGCTTTATTTGATCCCGAGCTTCTAGATTCCTTGTAAAAATCTTGTTGATATTGTAAAATCTTAGTCCTCATTTTTCTTGCAGCTTCTAAAGTTGATAAAGCGGCGGTAAACTGATTTCTAATTGTAAAAGGAAAAGTTAATACTCCATTTTTAGTTTCTTGCGCATGCCCTCTTGAACTTGCCTGCTCAAACAAAATACCGATACTTCCATTAATGTCTGGAAACGTAGAACCTTTTCCATAATAAAAATCATCATAACTTTCTTCAGAATAGTATAAAGAACCTATTTTATCCAAGGCTTTTGCATGGTATGTTGCAATTTCTTTGGTTAAATCCTGATTCATTTGTGGCGTTAACGGATTCGTTCT
>TARA_B110000503_G_scaffold75188_1_pt1 | contig 38236 bp, 34 predicted proteins | sample TARA_B110000503 | Tara Oceans TARA_B110000503 (sample SAMEA4397472) | marine metagenome | biome: Polar Biome; feature: [SRF] surface water layer (ENVO:00010504); material: water (ENVO:00002006), including particulate matter (ENVO:01000060) such as... | depth 5 m | reverse complement strand
GCATGCACCGGAGGTTTTGTAGCCGTCGTCGAATCCAAAACGCCCCCAGAGAACGCTGATTCTAGCATAATGCCGCTGCCGTAATGGGGCTTTGGAGAAAATAAGTTTTAGATCGAATTTGCGCAGCAGATGGCCTAGAATCGATGACCGCAAAAAATAACTAAAAAGGGATTAGTCATGCAACGAGGTCAATTTTCTTCTCGCTTAGGTTTTATTCTCGCTGCGTCCGGCTCTGCCGTTGGGCTGGGAAATATTTGGGGCTTCCCAACCAACGCTGCAGAAAACGGCGGCGCGGCATTTTTGCTGATGTACATTATTTTGGCGTTTCTGCTGGCCTACCCTGCATTGATGGCAGAGCTCATTATTGGACGACACACGCGCTCGAACATGGTGACGGCGCTGCAGTCCATTGCAAGCAGTAGTCGCGCCAAGACGGCGGGTAAATTAACGGGCCTGGGTGGCATTTTAGCGGCGACCTTTATTCTCTGCTTTTACAGCATTATTGCCGGCTGGATGATTGCCTTTATGCTAGAGCCGGTTGCGCACTTTTTCGGTATGGAAGCACTCGGCAATTGGTTGACCGAATTTAGCTTGGCGCGGAACTTAGGCTTTTCTGCACTCTTTCTGTCGCTAACGGTGCTGGTGATTAGTGCGGGCGTCGAGCAGGGTATCGAAAAATGGTCTCAGCGACTGATGCCTTCGCTGTTTGTTTTGTTGGCGGCGCTGATTGTCTATGTGTTGCTGCAAGATGGCGCTATGCAGGGGCTGAAGCATTATTTGGTGCCCGATTTTTCACAGATGGCGGATCCGCAGCTTATTGTCCGTGCGCTGGGGCAGGCGTTTTTCTCTCTATCGCTGGGTGTGGGCACGATGTTGATTTATGGTTCCTATATCCGTTCGGATGAAAATTTACCGGTTGTCGGTGCGCTGGTAACACTCACCGATACGGGCGTCGCGTTCTTGGCGGGAATGCTGGTCTTACCGGCGATTTTCGTAGCCCAAGAGTTGGGCGTCACCATCTATGGCGGGGACGGGTCACTGATCGCTGGGCCTGATCTTATTTTCCAAGTGCTGCCGGCACTATTTGACGGTATGGGAACTACGGGCTTGGCGGTTGGCTTTGCTTTTTTTGTGCTGATGACTATTGCGGCAGTGACCTCGTCTATCTCCATGCTAGAAGTACCGGTTGCCTATACGGTTGAAACAGCGGGTACCAGCCGTATCAAGGCCACTTGGCTGATTGGTCTCGGGGTATTTGTCTGCAGCGCTGTTGTATCGATGAATTTTGATACGTTGTTTGGTCTTGTGGTAACACTCACCACGGAATGGGCGCAGCCACTACTGGGCGTCATGTTGTGTATCTTTGCTGGGTGGATATTTAACCGCAACAGTATTTTAAGTGAGTTAAAGCAGGGCGACGCGGGTGTTGAGCAGGGGTTGTTTTGGAAGGTCTGGCCGATCTATGTGAAATTTTTCTGCCCGCTACTTATCGTACTGACCTTTGCGCAGGGGTTTTTCTAGGCCGCAAACTTAGCGGCCTATTAGAGGAACCGGCTGTTGGCAGAGAACTGGCTGCGCAAAAAGGCCATCTGATCGCCGAGTATTCGGCTGCTATTGGTGAGCGCTAAATACTCTGCGTTGTTGGGTTTATAGGGTAATGCGATCAGCTCCATATTCGCTTCTTCAGGGGTGCGGTTGGCTTTAAATTGATTGCAGCGGCGGCAGGCGCATACCACGTTTTCCCAGCGGTCCGTGCCGCCACGGGAGGTCGGCAAAATGTGATCTCGGGTAAGCTGAATCGGTGTAAATTGCCGTGCGCAGTACATACACAGGTGGGCGTCGCGGGCAAATAGGGTTGGATTCGTTAGCGGGTAACTCTTTCGCGGCCGCGCCATCTGCTCACCACCACAGGCAATAATACTCGGCAGTTCAACAATCGAGCGCTGCCCCGACACCCGCGAGATACCGCCGCGCACATTGCGCACCACGTCGCCCATACTCCAAACCACAAGATCGCGGGCGTACATACACACTGCCGCTTCCCAATCTAACCAGTTGATGGGTTGCCCGGCTAAGTTAAGTCTGAGTATTTTCATTGCACAGCCCGCCCTCTGAATGCTTAGTGGCCAGTAATACCTCGTCCTTTGAGATACCACTATACAACTACTGCGACTTGCGCGGAAAGTGGCTATGTCGCTATTTATATGGCGTTTGCCAATTGACCGCAATGCGCGAGTTAGTTAGGGTGGTGACCTTGTGTTTCTCTCTCTTTACAAGGGCAACAAACCGTGGAAAATGAAAAAAAATCTGTCGATTTTGAACAGCAGTTGGCCAGCCTAGAAGCACTGGTTGAGTCCTTGGAAAGTGGCGAATTGAGCCTAGAGGATTCCCTAAAATCCTTTGAAACTGGGATAAAAGTTGCCCGCGAGTGCCAGCAGGCACTGAAAGCGGCTGAACAAAAAGTAGACATACTTATGCGCCAAGGTGACGAGCTGGTGAGCCAACCCTTTGTTGGCAGCGACGACTAGCGCCTCTATGTCACAATCATTCGAACGCATTATTCACGATTACAGCGGCAGGGTTAACGCCCAACTCGAGGCTATTCTGCCTGCGCCCACTGGCCCCGCCGAGCGTCTTTTTGCCGCAATGCGCTACTCAGCACTGAATGGTGGAAAACGCTTGCGTCCAGCGCTGTGCTTCGCCGCTGCAGACGCTGTGGGCGGCAGTGACGGCAATACAGCCAAGGTCGCTGCGGCGATTGAGATGGTGCATGCCTATTCTTTGATACATGATGATTTACCGGCGATGGACGATGACGATCTGCGCCGCGGCATGCCCACCTGTCATATCCAATTTGATGAAGCGACGGCGATTCTCGCCGGCGATGGTCTGCAATCTCTGGCTTTTCAGCAACTCACCGAGCTCAATAACCTTCCCGCAGAGACCGTTTTATCGCTTATCGCGATACTCTCCCGGCTTGGCGGATGCCAAGGCATGGTGGCGGGCCAGGCGATTGATTTGGCGGCAACCGGTAAGTTAGTGGGACTTGAGCAGCTGAAAACTATGCACGCCCACAAAACTGGCGCGTTGATCGAGGCCAGTGTGTTGATGGGGGCAATTGCCACCCGCGCGGCGACGGACGGCCAGTTAGCTGCGCTGAAAACCTTTGCCCGATCTATTGGTTTGGCGTTTCAAATTCAAGACGATATTCTCGACGTCGAAAGCTCGACAGAACTGTTGGGCAAACAGCAGGGTTCCGACGCCGCCAATCAAAAATCAACCTACACGTCGATTCTCGGCCTTGAACAGGCTCGGCGTGAGGCCGATAAACTCTACCAAACGAGTATGGAGGCACTGGACCTCTTTGCCGAGCGCGCAGACCCGTTGCGGGCGATTGCGGATTTTATCGTCAAGCGCAATTACTAACCGCAAATTGCCGAAACGAACAAGAATGCTGTGGTTAATTGGTGTAATATCGCCGCCACAATTTATATAAATACCGTGAACTGAGCGCATGCCGAAAACATTCACCGACATTCCACTAACAAGACCGAAAACGCCGCTCCTAGACAGCATTGCTGCGCCGGCGGATTTGCGTCTTTTAGAGCCGAAAGAGCTGTTGTTGGTGGCGGACGAACTTCGCGCATTTTTACTCTATTCCGTGGGTCAAACCGGCGGCCATTTTGGCGCTGGCTTAGGCGTGACCGAATTAACCGTTGCGCTGCACTACGTTTTCAATACCCCCGACGATCGCATTATTTGGGATGTGGGCCACCAAACTTACCCCCATAAAATTCTGACAGGCCGCCGTGAGCGAATGCTCACTATGCGCCAGAAAGACGGCTTGTCTGGTTTCCCCAAGCGTTCAGAAAGCGAATATGACACATTTGGCGTGGGCCACTCGAGCACGTCCATCAGCGCCGCACTGGGCATGGCCATGGGGTCAGCTCAACTGGGCCGCGAGCGAAAGACCGTTGCCGTAATGGGCGACGGCGCCATGACCGCCGGCATGGCCTTTGAAGCCCTTAACCATGCCGCCCATGTGGATAAAAACTTGCTGGTGGTGCTCAATGATAACCAGATGTCGATCTCACGAAACGTGGGTGGACTATCGACTTACTTTTCTAAACTCTGGGCCAGTAAGTTTTACAATCAGCTGCGCGAGAAAGGCAAAAAAGTATTAAGCCAGTTGCCGCAGGCAACGCATTTTGTCCGGCGCACTGAGGAGTACATGAAGAGCATGGTGTCCCCAGCCACGATTTTTGAAGAGCTGGGTTTTTACTATGTTGGGCCAATTGATGGCCATGACTTGCCTCTTTTGGTTGAGACATTGCGTAATCTGAGTGAGATTAAAGGTGCTGTTTTACTGCATATTATTACCCACAAAGGCAAAGGTTTTGCGCCGGCTGAAAACGATCCTGTAGGCTACCACGCACTCAATAAAATCGAACCTAAATCTGCAATTATCAAACAACCCGCCCCTAGTGCACCTGCCAAGCCGAAGTATCAAAAGGTCTTCGGCGACTGGCTGTGCGACATGGCGGAGCAAGACAATCGCTTAGTCGGCATTACGCCGGCAATGTGCGACGGCTCGGGGATGAACGTGTTCGCTGAGCGCTTTCCTGACCGTTTTGAAGATGTCGCGATTGCCGAACAGCATGCGGTGACGCTGGCTGCCGGTATGGCCTGCGAGGGCTCGAAGCCGGTTGTCGCTATCTACTCCACGTTTTTACAGCGCGCTTATGATCAGCTTATTCACGATGTGGCACTGCAGAATTTAGATGTACTGTTTGCCTTGGACCGAGCAGGTCTCGTGGGCGAAGACGGTGCCACCCATGCGGGCGCTTACGACATCAGTTATCTGCGCTGCATTCCCAATATGATGATTATGGCGCCGTCCGACGAAAACGAGACACGGCAGCTGTTGTATACCGGCTATATGCACACTGGCCCCGCTGCCGTTCGCTATCCTCGCGGAACTGGCCCCGGCGCGACCATTGAAAAAGCCATGACCGCACTGCCGATTGGCAAAGGTGTGATTAGACGCGATGGTGCAGGCGTGGCAATTCTCAACTTTGGTACGCTGCTTCCGACAGGGCTCCGGGTTGGCGAGCAGCTCAATGCCACCGTTGCCGACATGCGCTTTGTGAAACCGATTGATGAAACCATGATTCGTGAACTCGCCAGCCGCCACTCGTTGCTGGTTACCCTTGAGGAAAACAGTATTGCCGGCGGTGCAGGTTCAGCGGTGAGTGAATTTCTCGCGTCACAGGGTATTGTTATGTCTGTGCTGCATTTGGGTTTGCCAGATCACTATGTTGATCATGGAAAACATGAGCAGCAACTCGCCTCTGTAGGCTTAGATGATGCGTCTGTCCTCGCCGCGATTGAAGCGCGCGTGGCATTGCTGGGCCGCCGCTAAAACACCCCTTCCACTATAAGAGTGTTACTACTGTGAAACTTTATAATTTTGCCATGGCACCAAACCCAAAAAGAGTCGCTATTTTTATCGCTGAAAAAGGCGTCGAGATCGAGGCAATAGAGGTCAATATTCGCGCGGGCGAGCACAAAACCCCTGCGTTTACAGCTATCAACCCTCTACAAGATCTGCCACTGCTGCAACTCAACGATGGCACCCACATCAATCAGGTTAACGCTATCTGCCGCTATATCGACGACGTTTATCCAGAGCCGCCGCTCTACGGGCGTACACCAGAAGAGCGCGCCAAGGTCGAATCATGGAATCATCGCGTGCAGATGGAAGGCATTGGGGCTGTCACTGACGCTTTCCGCAACAGCAGCCCAAACTTTGTCGGACGAGCAATAGCGGGGCCACACAGCTACGAGCAGATACCGGCTTTGGCTGAACGCGGCCGCCTGCGTATCGATAATTTTATGAAGGATATGAACGCACACTTCGCCGACAATCAATTTGTGCTCGGCGACTATTTTTCTGTCGTCGATATCACTGTTTTTATGTCAATCGAGTTTGCAACGTGGGTGAAAAAGAAGATTCCTGAGGATTGCACTCATTTACAGCGTTGGTTTGATGCAATGAGTGCTCGGCCTAGCATTAAAAAGTAACCGCGTAACGAGACGTAAGGGCTTTGCAGCCCTTACGTCATCATCACTACTTTTCTACGGTAAATCCATTCGCAGCTGCGTTAACAACGTGGCCGTCACTAAAGGTGACCACTTTCGCTTGGCTGCTGAGGTTGTAGACAACGTATGTTCTTACCCCTGCCTTATCAAAGGCTAATGCACCCGGATAGTCGGCGGTGAGATCACCTGTACCTGTCGCCAAGTGTCCAAGAGAACTGAACGTATGTATCCAGTGATAGGTGTGTGCCTGTGATTCGCCCGCTTCTGGCGAGTAAGAACTGACTGTATTGTAATCAGCGATAGCGGCATCCGCATCCGTCAGCGCCCACAGGTTCCACCACAGGTCAGTCCATTGGTCTGCGCCAAGACCAGAAGGCTTGCCGTTTGATGACTCACTGAGACCTAAGGCAACATAGTCCACCATATAGTCAGCGTGCAGACCGACGTGCAAAATCAGTGGATTGGCTGGCAATCCCTGAATACCTAAGATATGGGCGGTCTTCGGGCTAAACCATGTCGAAAAGTCCGCACCACTGCCCCAGATAATAGAGGTGGTAATTTTGCTATACCCGGCTGGGAAGTTGTTGTAATCACCGCCCTTGTTGTTGTAGCCGTCAATGTTGTTCCAGTATTCCCAGTATGCCGCGGCAGTTGATGCATGCAGGTACATACCTCTTTCCATCAACTCGTCGTTTCCAGTGATCATGCCGTAGAGCACGATAGCTCCGTAGGAGTTGGCTGCTTCAGAGGTTGACTCATTGTTGTTACCTTGCAGTGCGTCGCCTTTGCCATCCGCCCACGAAAAGCCGTTGGCAGGGTCAAAGTTGCGCAGATAGGGGAACATGTCATCGTCGCGGCCACCCGCATAATCACGAATCAACAACTCAATCATCGGGCCATACTGGTCGTCATCACACCAGCTGCGGTCAACACGACAGATTTCAGCCGCTGCACGGACGAAGTAACCGTAGTGGAAGTGATGGTCGGCCAAACGCTGGTGAGAGCCGTAAGCCTCTTCCAGCCCGAGCAACGTTGTCCACTCACTGTCGTAGGCGAAGTACTTAAAGATATCGAAGTTGCCGTTAGTCTCAGCAGTGAACCAATCTGACAGCTCCGCTTTTAACCAGTTGATAAGTACGGTTGCTTCAGCTTGCATGCCGATTGAATCAGCAATGGCTGCCACTTCCGCGACTTTGCCGTAGGCCTTTCCAGACCAGTAGGTATCCTGGCTGTTAATCCAAGATGACGCGCCGCCATCGACGAAGTCTGTTACCAGGGCTTGTAAGGTCGCAGCATCATAGGTGCCGGTAATCGAAGGTAGGGTTGGAAGTACGCCAACAAAAGGCAGGTCATAACTGAACTGGCTGGTCTTGGCAAACTTTACGACACCACGCGCACTGCGAATTTTATAGTCGGTAGTTAGCTGCGCAGAGTTTTTCCAATGCAGCGGATGCATACCTGCCACGGTTTCAATCGCTGCACCTTGGTCGTCAACATAGTTGTGGCTCACGGTCACTGTGTTAGTGCTCTGATCCACCGCATAGTTTATGTTTACGGCCGCTACAACATTACGCGCAGTCGCCGCAAAGAAGCTCGTTAGGCTGTCCGCGGGCAGTCCACTGGCCACAGGCAGGTAGGTTAGCGTCATCTCTTTGGTGGCGTTGCTTACGGTAATTTGATTGGTCGTGATATTGCTAAAGGTCGTTGTGCCTTCACCGGTCACGAGGAAGTTATTACGCACACCGGAAATATCTGTCCAAATACCGAGATTGTTGTTTTGGTTGAAAAACGTTCCTTTGGCGCCACTGCTATCAGCTCCCTGAGTACGCAAAATCAGGTCACCGTCGTAGGCTTTAAAGTAGACATAGGGAGACCCGTGAACAAAGGTGGCGTCCATTACAGCAACAGTGCCGTCTTTCCACTGCACGGTCACAGAACCGTCGCTGTTGTCTTTCAGATAGGCATTGAGTTCGGGATGCGCAGAGTTGGCAACCGCAATACCATCAAACACCTCAGAGAAAGGCTCTGGGCCGTCAAAGCGCGGGAAGTTGCCGATCACCTTGTAACCGCTTGGAATACTGCTAATACGGGCGCCCTTATTGCTAATGCGCGCACGAATAGGGTCCGGCGTAATGTACGCAGCGTCGTTAGCATCGCCAACGGTCATTTCACCCACGAATGGAATTGAACCCCACCACTTGTGGGTCGGCACTGGACGATCAAGTGCTGCGCCTGTCAGCTGCGGATGAAGCGGCGTCGGTGTTCCAGTTGGAATTCGAGTGGACGCATTACAGGCTGCAATCGCGGGCTGTACAACACCTGCGTTGTAAATCCAGTTGCCATAATCAACCGCACAGCGATAACTGGCTGGGTTAATAACATCGGCGATACTGCCTGCACCGTAGGAAATAATTTCATAGGTAGCCGGATTATTGGGATCAGTTCCGCCAGTGCCACCAGTGGGGGGCGTGCCGCCGTCACTAAGACCGGTAAAGCGAACATTGTCGATCAGATAAACTAGATTGGCACCAGTCCGGTAGGCGGGGAAAAATACCATCGGCGCAGTAATACTGGACAACGTAATCTGACCATTTGCGGTTAACGAACTCACTGGGAAATCAATAGACTGCCATTCACTACTGGCAGTAATTCCAGGAACCTTTAATTCTCCAGAGTTTGCCGAGCCACTCTCAACTTTCAAATACATACCGTCTGACAGGGCTGTTCCAGCATTAATAATTTTGATATCGAAGGAAAATGTGCCCGTCGCATAGTCACTTAAATCAACCGCGCCCGAGGGCCCAACAACCAGACCAGCGTGACCCGCCGATGCGTTGTAGCTGACCTGCAAGACATCGCCATGAACTGCATCGGAGACAATTTCCCAGTCGACGCTGCCACATGTTTCTGTGCCATTCGCTTCGTCAGTACAGTCGCCATAATCATTTTTCTCGTCAAAAAACGACAGCGCAGCACTGCCGCCCCAAATATCATCAACAACACCGTCTAACAGAATAAAAGTATCAGTCTCTGTTACCGGATTGGTGGCCTCTGTCACGGTCACTGTTCTGGTAACCGTTGCGGTGTTGCCAGCATCATCGGTAGCGGTGTAGGTCAGCACATAGGTGCCTGCCGTTGCTCCCACTGAGCCACTCACCGTGACAGTTACATCGGTATCGACGGTATCAGTCGCCACAGTGCCTGCTTCAGTGTAAGTCGTACCCTCAACCAGGGAAATCGCAGCCTCTCCGACAAGGGTAATGACCGGGCTGGTCGTATCGGCAACAATTACCGTGCGCGTCGCGGTCGCTTTATTGCCCGCTTTGTCTGTCGCGCTGTATTCGAGGGTGTATGTGCCCGCCGCAGTTCCCACCGTGCCTGATGTCGTCACTATCACTGAACCGTCAACAGCATCAGTGGCCGTGGCTCCAGCATCACTGTAGCTGGTACCTTGCTCATGGTTTACTGTCGCTGAACCATTGAGTGTAATAACCGGTTTCGTCGTGTCGGCCGGAGGTGTCACTGGAACGGTGGGCGTTGTTCCGCCACCACCGCCGCCACCACAAGCTTGCAATCCAAGTGCTAATAGCACCCAAGACAAAGATATTATTTTTCCGATGTTCACAACTTACCCCTCACACTATTATTGTTGGCCTAATGACGTATTTTTTAGACGTATTTTTTAGACGTAATTTTACTCAGTACGAATTCAGCTATCCAAAGTGACAGCAATTAGATGGCGATGAAAGTATTCTGCGTCAAAACGCTTTCTGACTGCGACAGAAGGACGTGAGGTGAGGTGAGATGTGCCGGAGTCATATTTCAACCAACGCCGATAAAGTCGCTAAGAGTTAACGGACTGTGGCGGACGGCCAGCGGCATAGGTTTTAAGGAGCTAACGAGATCTGCTTACAAAACTGAATAAGACCATACTGATGGCAGCTACGCTGCACGACAAGGCTGGTTCGCCGTGTTTTTGCACCTGCTTTTAGGTGAATTCGCCTTTTTTAACTTGTTTGATAACAGACAGTTTTAAAGCCAAGATCTAATCTCGCTGAGTGCGCTTCCGAATTGCCGGTTACAGTGATCCATCTATAATCCACCATAGCGACAGCTTACTTCAGAACGGGACATCGTCGAAAAAAGGCCCCATTCTTGGGGCCTTTTAACTATTTTACTGAAAACTTACTGGTTTAGAGTGATCCTTCTATAACCCACTCTGCAAACCATGGCACAGTTCCTGGCTTAACCGCACCTATGAAATCGGTTGCGTCAAAGGTGAACCCAGATCCATTGTTTTGCGGAGTGATCGCGGTTGCAGGAACAGCCGCGTTAGCATTAGTTACCGCGTAGTTGCTGTCTAGAACAGCGACCTCTTGAATTACTGTTGACCCAGCAAGCGGCTGCTCCTTGCTAAACGCAGTACCAGAGGTGTCACATAAAAAGTTGGTCAGCATAATTGGTGTGTCAATCTTGGCTGTAGCTGACATTCCATCGTTATCCGAATCATCAATACGCGCACACGTTGTGTTGTAGCCAGTGACGGCGGTATTGTACACCGATGCAGTAACTGAGCCGCGAAGACGCATGCCAGACTCGTTGATTGAATTGGCAGCGTCGCCACCAATGATTGTCACGTTGGCGATCACTCCCGCAGTTTCAGGAACATACTCTGCATCAGAGGAATTGAGTTCAATACCACGCGGATCGTTGGAACCGACAGGGACTGCGCCCGTAGTCTGATTTTTAACAATAAGCGCATACTGAATATTCCCCATATAGCCTTCATCGAAATCAATATCGTCATCGTCATTATTAGTGAGGACGGCGTGCGTGACATTCACCGTACCACCGAACCACTCAATACCGTCGTCCTGATTACCATGTACCTGAACATAATCAATCAAAGTGCCATGTCCAACGCCTTGTAGCGTTAAACCATTGATCTCATTATTTGGCCCTGCGATCAAACCGCCCTCTGCGATACGAACGTAGCGCAACAAACCGCTATCATCGTTAGGGACATTACCTCCGTACTCTTTAACAAAACTTCCACCTTCACCCAATACATTGCACCATACTTCACCAGCATTAAAGCAGGCACCAGTGCCACCCTTACCATACTGTGGAGCAAAGCCTTGTAGAATAACACCGCCCCACTCGCCGTAACCATCATAGCCAGCGTCCAAACTGCTAAATGTGATTGGACTTGTTGACGATCCATTAGCAATTAGTTTTGAGCCGCGAGTCACGAGCAACACACCGTCAGCAAACGCCCTAACGTCTACCCCTGCGCGGGCAGTTAGTGTCACACCAGCAGCTTTAACTGCGTCGTATTCCGCTTGAGTAGAAATCGGGATGTTACCGTTACCAACCTTAACAACACCTTCTAATCGGTACTCAACACCAGCGACCATGGTGTAATCTTTGTCAACTGTTCCTGACAATGTACATACAGTTTTTGAGGTATTGCACGAAGCGAAGCTCTCTTCTTGAACAGCCTCTTGATAAGCGACAGAACCGGGTATAGTCCAATCATGCCACCAGGCAGACGACGCATAAGGATCAACGGCACCAATATAATTGGTCGAGTCAAAAACAAACCCCGATCCGTTATCTTCAGCTGCAATCACATGCGGGGCAGCCAGTTGTGCAGACGTATTTACAATTGCGAGATTGCCATCAAAACTAATACCTTCTTCGATAGTTGTTGAGCCTGCAATTGGCTTTTCCTTATTGAAGGCAACTCCAACAGTGTCGCACAGGAAGTTCTTCATTGTGATCGGAGTATCAATCTTCGCGGTTGCTGAATTACCGTCGTTGTCTGAATCGTCAATCCGTGCACACGTCACGTCGTATCCAGTTACTGCAGTATTGTGGATTGCAGCAGTAACCGAACCGCGAAGGCGCATACCGAACTCGCCTTTAGAATTTGCCGCGTCACCGCCAATAATAGTGACGTTAGCGATGACGCCCGCAGTCTGGGGAACGTACTCTGCATCAGACGAATTTAGCTCAATACCGCGCGGATCGTTTGACCCGATGGGAACAGCGCCGAGAGTCTGGTTCTTAATAATCAGCGCATACTGAATGTTCCCCATATAACCTTCGTCAAAATCGATATCATCGTCATCGTTATTAGTCAGCACAGCATGAGTAACATTCACTGTGCCACCAAACCACTCGATACCATCGTCTTGGTTTCCATGGATTTGAATATAATCAATCACCGTGCCATAGCCAACGCCCTGCAAGGTCAGACCATTAATTTCATTATTTGGCCCCGCAATCAGACCACCCTCTGCGATACGGACATACCTAACAATACCGCTGTCGTCACCTGCAATATTGCCTCCATATTCCTTGACAAAATCGCCACCTTCACCGAGAACGTTGCACCACACTTCTCCGCTGTTAAAACAGGCACCCGTGTCACCTTTCCCATACTGCGGCGCGAACCCTTGAATAACCACCCCGCCCCACTCTCCGTATCCATTGAATCCCTCATCAAGGCTACTGAACGTAATTGGCTGAGAAGATGAGCCATCAGCAATTAGTTTTGAGCCGCGAGTTACAAGTAACACACCATCGGCTGCGCCTTTAATTGACGTGCCAGCCTCGATGGTCAGACTGACTCCGCCAGCGACAACTGCATCGTATTCAGCCTTGCTCGCTATCGCAATATTGCCGTTGCCGACCTTTACAACACCGCTAAGAATATATTCGACTTCTTGCATAAAGGTGTAATCTTGATTAATGGTTCCCTTAACTGTTCCCTTTGAGCAATCTGCGTTGAAAGAAACAAATGTGGCTTCTTTGACCTGCGCGCACAGACCTTGAGCAACACTTGGAGTTTCAACAACAGGCGTTGTAGTAGTCACACTGTTATCAATAACATCACCTTCAACGTTGACAGTAATATCACCCATGCTTTCACTGTTTCCGTTGCACCCAGCCAACGTCAAAGACGCAAGCAGGCAACCTGCATATAATTTAGTTTTCATCTCTGGTTTCCTGTTCAATGTTTATTTATGTTTTTCCCAATATCAAATTTGGTCGTAACTACTCACAAGTTTGTAAATTACAATCGATAACTTAGTGACAGGCTCAGTGATGTGCCCACTTCATAGCTTTCGATCACGTTCTGGTTCTGGCTGTATGCGACAGGCTCATCAGTTAGATTTTTTACCTGGATCTTGATAGCCCAGTCCTCGCCAAAGGATTTTTCATAATTCAAGTCAAGAACGGTGCGGCCTACTTCAACCACAGGCCCCAAAGCCGCACCGCGAGCAGTGCGAAAAATACGATCATCGAAATAATTCAACAACAGAGTGAGTTTTTGTCCTGATGGGAAATGGTCATAACCCATTTGCAGATTGCCCAAATACTCCGACTGCCCTTGTAGCTGGCGTCCGCTTGAACCAGCACCTTCTAGCTGAAGAGACTTGGCAGCTAAGGTCACTGACGAATCAATGAAAGTAATGTTGCCGTTTACAAAAATCGAGTAGTCAGCGTCTTCCACTAAGATGGTGTTGAAGTCGAGCTCAACGCCATCGAGAACGGCTTTTTTCTGATTTCGAAATGTCGTGCCGTCTGCGGCAGAACCGGAGGCATCGGGAATCGCACGCTCCACAGGATTCGCGATATCTTTATTAAAGAACGCCAGCGAAATACTGTTGCTGTCGCCAAAATAATATTCAACACGGAAATCGATATTATCTATCTCAGACATTACCAGTGCAGGAGCACCGAAAATTGGATCATCCGTTGCAGGATCATAAGACTGCGACTTTGAACGTTCAATCAGCCCTGGATAGGAGACCGTTTGACTATAGCCAACTCTAAATTGCAGCTCTTCAGTCGCACGCCATGACAGATTAAAAGACGGGTACCAGGCTTCATGGTTAAGCGTGTTGTTACTAACAACGACGGTGCGGGGATATAAAATTTCTTGGCTAAAACTTTCAAAACGAGCGCCAAGTTCTGCAGTCCAATCGCTGCCTAACTCGTTGAGTAACTTTATGTAGTAACCTTCAGTTCGCTCTGCCGAGGTATAACTATCAGTCAAGGCTGTTGCTGGTCGCAGTCGAAATGCATCTGCCGCGAAATTGGCGATGGACAGCAGTTCATCAACACCGTTAACAATGGTCAATGCCACAGGAGACTCGCCTAGCCGAATGCCAAACCGGTAGAGATCGACGGTGCGATTTTTGTCCGATAACAGCGCACCTACTACGATCGACGTTTGGTTATTATCGCCCCAATCGAAAATTCCGGTGTAATCAAAGCCAATGTCGTTGCTTACTTCATTAAGATCAGACCAGCGACGCTCTAAAGACGAGGTTGCCAAACTCCCGTTCTGCAGGTAATACTGACGGCGATCCGGCTCAAGCCTATCCGTTTCCGCATAACCAACACGCCAATCAATCTTACTTTCCAGACTCATCAAATCAAAATCTAATACGCCATTAAAACTTTGTGAAAAAAGCTGTCTTTGCACATACTCCAGAACGGTCTTTTCGATATCGACACCCTCTGTATTAGTTGCGATGGTACTGCGTGATGTATCGTCAGTTGAGCGCAACAGCGTCGTCTTTGACAGAATCTCACCACGATCAAACTCGTACCCCAAAACCCCATAAGAACTCACCGCAACGGTGTCTTGAGTGCGCTGATAATTACCATTGAGATTAATTGGGTTACTTAAGGTTGCCTCACCCCTATAGCCGGTTGTGCGACCATAAGAAACCGCTCCGTAGTAACCGATTTCACCATCGGCAAACTCAAATCTGTCACCTAAGTCCAGATCAAAACCAACATCTGGGACGCCACTGATGGCTCTCAAGTCATAATCAGGCTTAAAGGTAAGCGCATATGCCATTGCGACCTCGGGCCGAGTACAAATATCAGCCACGTCTGGATCACAAATTGTTAGTGTGACTCCACCATCAGTAGCTTCTAAAACGCCACTGTGTATATCGCGCAGACCACCGTCAAAGCTAAGCCACTCGGTGATAGAGTCTCGGTAACCTTGAACATCATTGAAAGTGACATTGGTATTAAAGCCAGTAGAGACAGATGCGCCACCCACTCGCTCTTGCGGAAGCCCTTTGGTCTTTACGGTAATTGAGCCACCAGTGGTTGTGGCCAGCTGATCAGCTGAGAAAGACTTTTGAACGGCAATGCTCTCAACGATATTTGCAGGGAAAAGATCTAGCTGAATGTCCCTTCTCATCGGGTCAGTACTTGGCATTAAGATGCCATTAAAATTTGTTGCAATGTAACGCCCATCAAGACCGCGAACATTCGCATACTTGCCCTCAGTCACACTGAGCCCAACAATTCGACCGATCGCCAGCGCAACATCACTATCGCCAAACCTCGAAATTTGGTCAGCATCCATAGCACTGACAATCGATGACGCATACCGCTGGATATTTTCCGCGCCCTCTGTCGGGTTGAAAACTCCAAGAATCACCACTTCTTCGAGGTTCGGTGTGGGTGCGTTAATAACGCCCTTCGGGAGTGCCTTTAACAGCTTAAATCGAGCATTCACACCAAAATCGGCAAAGACCCGCACACCATCGACACCCGAGTCGCGGAAACCATCACTGGAAACAGACACATCGTGCAGGCCGCGAGGCAATGCAAGTGAATAAACGCCCTCAAGATCAGTTATAGCCGAAACCTTAGCCACTGGAACTTCCACCAAGGCACCCTCAATGGGAACTCCTGATGCGGAGGTGACGACACCTGTTACAAAGCCAAGCGTCTTATCTTCAGGATCGAAAAATCGTGCACTAACGAGTGGCGACATACCCGCCTCTTCGTAGAACACAATTGAAATCTCCCCCTCCTGATTAGCTGGAAGTGCGAACTCGATTGGGAACTCAAGGTTGTTGCCGAGGAGAGCGAGAGTATGTGCCCCAGGGAGGGCAGACACTTTAATGATACCGTTTGCGTCAGTCTTACCAAGGTCATCACCGTCAAGGAAAGCTGATATATTCTGCAGGGGGGAATCATCAAGAAAAACAAGAACAAATGCGTCCTCGGCCAATATGCTTGGCGCAAAAAATGACGATAGAAAACTTACACTTAATAACCAATTCTTGGTCATCTTCAACGTACCCTCTCACGGTTACTTATTAAAAGCCAAAAAAATCGGCTAATAGCAGAGAAGCGCGGCGCACTCCATTAATAAGTGCTTAAGTTAACAGCGTAAAATGACAGGAAGATGAATTTTGTATGACAATTAAATTGCGATAATATGGCAATCTAATTACTGTTTATAACGACTAAGAAGTGCCGCTATCTAGAGATAGAACATCCTCTAGACAGCGTTTTTTTTGGCTAAAAAAACTAGCGGTGACGGATATCTTTACCTTGAACAACAAAGACAATCTGTTCGCAGAGATTTTTAGCGTGATCGCCAATACGCTCAAGCGAACGAATCACCCAGAGGACATTAATCACGCGGCTGATACTTCGCGGATCTTCCATCATATAAGTCACCAATTCGCGCAGAGCTGTTCTGTAATCAAGGTCAATCTGCTTATCTTCTTCGAGGGTCATCATCGCGGCAGCGACGTCAAACCGAGCAAAAGCATCGAGGGCATGACCGAGCATTTTCAGAACAGACTGCCCCAAATGACGCACTTCGGTGTAACCCTCCGATGTGCCAGTCTCACCGGCAAGAATAATCGCATGATTGGCAATTTTTTTCGCTTCGTCACCAATACGCTCTAAGTCATTGACCGCCTTAGTCACCATCATCACCAAGCGCAAATCGCTGGCGGCTGGCTGGCGACGGGCAATAATTAAAATGCAGGCCTCGTCAATATCCAACTCCATGTCATCGACATGCTGCTCTTCTCGTATAACATCCTCGGCCAACTTGCTGTCAGCCTCAGAAACAGCTCGAATTGCATTTTGTAGCTGCTGTTCGACCTTGCCACCCATCTCCATTAAGCGCGTGCGAATTTCTTCTAGTTCTTCATCGAACTGCTTCATGTAGTGATTTTCAAACTTCTTTTTATCCATATTATTCTCCGCTCAGCTCCTTTAGCTCAAGCCAGTTAAACAACGATGCTCCTACTCTATTAACCAAAACGACCTGTTATATAAGCTTCTGTCAGATCATGCTCTGGCATGGTAAAAACTTGTTCGGTCGGATTCACTTCAATCAGACGACCAAGATGAAAATACGCCGTGCGATGTGAAACCCGCGCAGCTTGCTGCATCGAGTGAGTCACGATGGCAATGGTGAAGTTTTCACTCAATTCCTCAATCAATTCTTCAATCTTTGCAGTTGCAATGGGATCAAGAGCTGAACAGGGTTCATCCATCAAAATAACTTCAGGGCTCACGGCAATCGCTCTGGCAATGCAGAGTCTCTGCTGCTGGCCACCCGACAGTCCAGTGCCCGATTGATGCAAACGCTCCTTCACCTCTTCCCAAAGGCTCGCTTTGCGCAAGCTGTTTTCAACAATTTCATCGAGATCAACTCGGGTGTCGGCAAGGCCATGAATTTTCGGGCCGTAGGCGACATTGTCATAAATCGTTTTGGGAAATGGATTTGGCTTTTGAAAAACCATGCCCACGCGGGCGCGCAGCTCAACCACATCGAGCTTCGGCGCATACAAGTCTTCGCCATCCATGCGCACATCACCTTCTACGCGACAGCCTTCAACGGTGTCATTCATGCGATTCAACGAGCGAAGAAAGGTCGATTTCCCACAGCCTGATGGACCGATCATGGCAATCACTTCGTTCTTGGCAATATCCACGTTGACGTCAAAAATGGCTTGTTTTTCACCATAAAACACGTTGACGTTGCGCATGGTCATTTTTGCATTGTCTGAAAAGCAATGGCCCACTGTTGCCTGATGTTCTGAAATCTCAAGCGTATCCATAACGGCTGGCTTGGCTGTAGTTTCTCTCTTTACGTTCATAATAATTTCCTTTCTACCAGCGGCGTTCCAAACGCTTTCGCAGCCAAACAGCTGAGGCGTTCATCACAATTAAGAAGCTCAACAGAACCATAATCGCTGCTGATGTTTTTTCAATAAAAGCGCGCTCCGGACTGTCCGCCCAGAGAAATATTTGCACCGGCAAAACCGTTGCTGGATCACTGAAGCCGCCGGGAATATCGACAATAAAGGCAACCATGCCAATCATTAAAAGCGGCGCCGACTCACCCAGTGCCTGAGCCATACCAATAATCGCACCGGTCAACATACCCGGCATCGCCAGCGGCAACACATGGTGCAGCACCATCTGATACTTTGATGCACCCATGCCCAATGCCGCTTCACGAATCGAGGGCGGCACCGACTTAATCGCTGCTCGGCTGCTAATAATAATGGTTGGCAGTGTCATGAGGGTTAAAACTAACCCGCCGACGATGGGCACAGAGCGCGGCACATGGAAAAAGTTGATAAAAATGGCCAGCCCAAGAAGACCGAAAATAATCGAGGGCACCGCAGCAAGGTTGTTAATATTCACTTCAATAAAATCGGTCCAGCCATTTTTGGGTGCAAACTCTTCAAGGTAAATTGCCGCCGCAACACCAACCGGAAATGAAAAAATTAGTGTCAAGGCCAAGGTAAACAGAGAACCCACCAAGGCACCGCGAATACCTGCCTGCTCGGGTTCCCGCGAGTCGCCTCGGGTAAAAAAGTTTGCATTAAACTGCAGGCGAATTTTACCGTGCTCATGTAGCTCGGCGATCCACTCGACCTGCTTGTCAGAGAGCCTCGCAGCATAGGGCTCACCGGCCAGCCAAGATTTATAGTAGGTATCAATATCGTCGTCGGTGAGAATCCAAACGCGCTCTTGGTCACCCAGTAAAAGTGGGTTAGCCATCAGGCGATCTTTTAAATCGTAACCCGCGCCGTTGCTTATCAGCCCATAGAGACTCCGCTTATCACCACGGCTGGTTATTCCAGGAAACTGTTTGTTCAGCGCAGCTTTCGGCAGCGCCTGCCAGTCAGCACCGGCGAGCTGCTGCGGATCAGACAGATTCTCAATACCAATTTTTTCTGGATCGTAATCAATATCCAACTCTATATACGCAATGCGGAAAGCACCGTGACCCTTGCCAATAATATCGACAAACAGAACAACAACCGCCATCAAACCAAGAAAAATGGCTACGCGCCCAGCCCAGCGAAATAGACCCTCAGCGCGATTGCGACGGCTCAGAGATTTCCGGATCTTTTCTAAGTTGGTCATACTATTATTCATACTGTTCTCGATACTTCTTAACAATCTGAAGAGCAAAAATATTGAGGAGGAGGGTCACGGTAAAAAGCATCAACCCCAAGGCAAATGCCGCCAGCGTTTTCGGGCTATCAAACTCTTGATCACCGGTCAGCAGTGTTACTATTTGAACTGTCACAGTAGTCACCGACTCCATCGGGTTTGCCGTCAAGTTCGCCGCCATGCCCGCCGCCATAACAACGATCATCGTCTCACCAATGGCGCGTGAAATTGCCAACATAATGCCACTGACGATACCGGGCAGTGCAGCGGGGATAATCACTTTGCGCACAGTCTCTGACTTAGTCGCACCCATCGCCAAGGAGCCATCGCGCATTGATTGCGGCACCGCGGTAATCACGTCGTCAGCGAGCGATGAAATAAACGGAATAATCATCACACCCATCACGCCACCAGCTGCCAGCGCACTTTCTGACGAAACAGACAGACCAAAGCTCTCACCCAAATCTCTCAGGAAAGGCGCAACCGTTAACGCAGCGAAAAATCCGTACACAACTGTCGGAATACCCGCCAAAATTTCCAATGCAGGTTTGGCGTAGCTGCGTGTTGCTTTTGACGCATATTCGGCGAGGTAAATGGCAGACATGAGGCCAACTGGGACGGCGACAAACATCGCAACAGCTGACACAAGAAGAGTACCGACAAACAGTGGCACAGCGCCAAAACTACCTGACGAGCCTACCTGATCTTCGCGAATAGCCGTCTGCGGGCTCCACTCAAGACCAAAGACGAAATCAAAAATAGGCACGGATCGAAAAAACTGAATCGACTCAAAAAGCACCGACAAAACAATGCCCAAGGTGGTCAAGATAGCAACACAGGCGCAGCCAAGAAGCAGTTTCTCGACCACATTTTCGACAACTTGACGCGCTCTAAAAACCTGCGACGTGCGCGACCAACCCCATGCCAAACCTGTAATAGACAGAGTTAGAATCAGCGCTGTTAGCGCCCAGCGCGATAGGGTTTGCAATCGCGTCATCAGATCGGCAGCAGCCAGAATCTCGGGATCTCGGCCATCGCGCGGCAGAATACCGGCGGAAACATTACTGATTTTATTCATCAGTAGATTGTATGAAGCCGTGTCGCCAGCAGCCTGACTACCGGTTACAGAATCGGCGACAATACTGTTAATCAAAGGATCGTCAAAGACCACCCAGAGTGCCAGCAATAAGAGCGCGGGAAGCGCGCACCAGAGTGCCGAATGAAACCCATAATAGGAGGGAAGGGAGTGTAAATAACGAATGCCCCCTAAGGGTTTAGCAATAGCAAGAGAGCGAGCACGGCCCAAGTAAAAGGCAAAAACACCCAACCCGAATACCAAAATAAGAATATTTGTCACAGCCATGATACTGGCGACGCCCCCTGAAATAAAAAAACAGCCCAGTCGTTAAACCGGGCCGTTGCACTACTGCAACCAGTGACGGTTATTTTAACCCGTCGCCAGTCATTACTACTAACGCTTTAGTATCTTTCGCCGTCTGCTCGCGAACATCTGCGGGCAGTGGGATCATACCTTTTTCAGCCAAGTACCCCTCTTCACCCCAGGCTTTTTCGCTGGTGAATTCTCTCAGGAAACCTTCAATACCCGGCACAACACCGATGTGCGCCTTCTTAACATAAAAGTACAGTGGGCGAGAAATTGGGTAGGTTTTATCCGCAATGGAATCAAATGTTGGCTCTACAGACTCAATGAGAGAACCCTGTACCTTGTCAGCATTTTGATCAAGGAAGCTGAATCCAAACACACCCACGGCAGCTTTGTTAGCTTCCAGCTTCTGCACGATTAAGTTGTCATTTTCGCCGGCTTCAATGTATCGACCGTCTTCGCGAACTGTGTGACAAATTTCCTTAAAGGCAGATTCATTGGTCTTGCTCAGCGCGGCAATCCAAGCAAACTGCTTGCAGCCGCCTTCCATCGCCAGTTCAGAAAACGCATCGCGTGTACCTGATGTTGGCGGTGGGCCGAGCACTTCAATGGCAACATTGGGCAGCGCAGCATTAACATCGCGCCACGTTATATAGGGGTTGTCAATCAACTCGCCGTCTTTTGCGCCTGGAACCTTAGCGGCCAGTGCCAAAAAGATATCTTTTCGGCTCAACGGCAGAGGATCAACCGCAACAGAGTTAGCGATAACAATACCGTCAAAACCAATCTGCACTTCGATCACATCTTTGACGCCATTGCTCTGGCACAGGCTGAATTCTGATGCTTTCATGCGACGAGAAGAATTTGTGATATCGGGATAGTTGCTACCCACACCCGAGCAAAACAGCTTCATGCCGCCGCCTGAGCCGGTTGACTCAATTTTCGGCGTTGGCTTGCCGCTCGCTCTACCATAGCGCTCCGCAACCACTGTTGAAAAAGGATAAACTGTTGAAGAACCCACTACCTCGATGGTTTCGCGCGCACTTACAACAGAAGTCGCTGCGAGCGAAGTCAATCCTAATAGAAGGGCTGGAATTATATTACGCTGGGTCATGGTAACCTCCATAAAAAGTACGTTTCATGCTTATGATTAAATTACGTTAAGTAACACCGTCACCATATTTAATTTGTGTGACAAAAATATGACAGTCAATCCCTTTAAACCGGAATATGATAAATTTATGAAATTTTAATGACTGTTATATTTTTGTCACACTTGTTTCATATATTTGCCACAGGACTGTAATGGAACAGTCTGACCAGTATCGAATTAACACTCCACTGACTTACATTTTCGGGGATCTATAATGACTGTCATATTTTTGTCACACTTGTTACATATATTTGCCACAGGACTGTAATGGAACAGTCTGAGCATTATCGGATTAACACTCCACTGACTTACATTTTCGGGGATTTATAATGAAAAAAGCGCTACTTTCAGTTGCCATCGCCTCAGGCTTAACCTGCGCCTCCTATGGTTATGCAGAGGGCCCAATTGACGGGACTATTTACGGCAAAATTAATGTTTCTGTTGTCAACGCAGACAACGGTTCTACCGACACCTGGAAACTCAACAGCAATGCATCACGCATTGGTGTGAACGGCAAAACTCAGATCTCTGACGGCCTATACGCTATCTACAAAGCTGAATTTGAAATCGCAGTAGATGATGGCGATGTTAAAAATGGCCAGACGTTTACCCAGCGCAATATTATGGGCGGTATCGCAGGCAACTTCGGTACACTCTGGGCCGGCCACCACGACACACCCACCAAGCTTATACAGGACAAAATTGACCTGTTTAACGACCTTGAAGGTGACATCAAGAACACCTTTGAAGGCGAAAACCGCATCTCTAATATCGTCGCCTACACCACGCCTGACATGAATGGCTTCTCTGCCACTGTGGCGATGGTTCCAGCGGAAGGCAGCGATGTCGACCAGGACGGTCAGGCGGACAATGGTCTGACTGACGGTATGTCTTACTCCGTTAGCTACACCAAAGATAACCTCTATGTTGCGATTGCAGGCGATCAGGATGTCGACAAGCAAGATCTCATGCGCTTTGTTGTTCAGTATCAAATGGATGCGTTGCAGCTAGGTATGATGTATCAGCAAAACGAAGCCAATCTCGGCAACTTTGATGAGTCCGGCTACTTCTTGAGTGCCGCCTACAAAATCGACAAGACCACGCTGAAAGTGCAGTACGGTGCAATCGAAGACGACGTTGATGGCGACGAAGAAGAAACTCTGTCGATCGGCGCGGATTACAAGCTGGCAAAAAACACTAAAGCATTCGTATTCTACACTGACAATACAGACTCTTCTGTTGGCTCAGCCGATGTTGACGACACTTCATTTGGTGTCGGTATGGAACACAAGTTCTAAGCACAGATCACTGCCGGTCAAGCTCCCTTGACCAATGCGGTAAAAACGAAAAAGGCGAATCTGAAGAAGATTCGCCTTTTTTTACGCCAAAATCTGACACTCAAGACACTTGCCTGGCTGCGCTACTCAATGCACTTGCTTAAAACAATGCTTTCTTTTTGGCCGCCTCGTCGAATTTTGATATTGAGCATTTCGACCGCCACTGAAAACGCCATGGCAAAATAAATATAGCCCTTTGGAATATGATTATCGAAGCCCTCGGCAATCAACGTGACGCCTATCAGAATCAAGAAAGAAAGTGCCAACATTTTTATAGTGGGATTTTGATCAACAAACTCACCGATGGATTTCGCAGAAAACAGCATCACCAACACGGATGCAACCACCGCTATCACCATAATCGAGAGATGCTGCACCAGCCCAACAGCTGTGATGACAGAATCCAGAGAGAAGACAATATCCAACACCGTGATCTGTCCCAGAACCATTAAAAATGAACTGGCGACAATCGATTGCTGGCCATGCTGCGCGACCTGCAAGCTGTCATGAATCTCCAGAGTAGACTTGCCGAAAAGAAACAGCCCCCCAAGAATCAAAATAACATCTCGCCCCGAGAACTCATTGCCAAAAAGATAAAACCATGGCTCGATCAACCCCATCACCCAAACGATGCAAAATAGCAGCACTAGCCTCGACAGCATGGCTAAAATTAAACCAATCTGGCGCGCTTTGTGGCGTTCATGCTCAGGCAGTTTTGCCACTAAAATAGAGATAAAAATTATATTATCGACACCTAAGACAACCTCCAGCCCAATCAAGGTTATTAAAGCAATCCAAGCTTCAGGGCTGACAATCCATTCGAACATATGCGCTCACTTCTCTGTTGTTGTTTCTTTCACCGTCAATGGACGCATTGACAGCCGTCTTGTTAAACCTGCCGACTCAGCGCCAATCGCACGCCAAAGTACAAAAATAAACATCCGGTAGCCTTGGACAAATAGTTCACCAACTTTTTATTCTGTTTTAATTGGCCACCCACGGACGAGGATGACCAGGCTAAAAAATGGCACCACAGCATGCCATTAATATTAAAGATCAACCCCAAAAGCAAAAAAGCGAAGGGCTTGTTTGGCGCATCCGCGGCAATAAACTGCGGCACAAAAGCCAGAAAAAATAACGCCACCTTCGGATTTAAAATATTGGTCAAAAATCCCTGATAGAAAATAGTGAGTAGCGGCACAGCGGGGGTTGTCAGTGATCGCTCAGGATCGTCACTTTCTCTGCTTATCAAAAGCATCGCGCCGAGATAGAGTAAATAGACGCAACCGACAATTTTCACTGCGGTAAACGCTGCGGCCGATGTGGCAAGAATAGCGGACAACCCGAATGCCGCCGCAATCACATGAAAACAAATACCGGCGCCAACACCGAAGCAAGCGACAGATCCCGCACGGAAACCCTGTGCGGCACTGTGGCGAATAATAAATAATGAGTCTGGCCCAGGCAGCATATTCAACGCCAAGCCCGAAACAATAAATAGTCCTAAATCGGTAATACCAAACACTAACCCTTTCCTCGCTCAGCGCAAGACCACAACGCGCGCAGGCGCAGCATAGTCTCTATTTTTGGTCTGTTCAGTGCTCTCGCGGCAAACAGTCTTGCGAAGTGTAGCGCACCTACAGTGCGCTTTGGGAAGGTTTTTCAATGCACTCGAGAGATGGGTTTCGTCATGAAAAGTAAATGCCACTTCAGTGCAGACAGGACTAATCGACGTGGCTAAAATAGCCCTTAAGACTTGACGCCAATTCACTAAAATGAGCAGAACCAATGATGACAAAATCGCGAACGGTTACCTTTCTACATTTTTGGGCCGCAGCTTTACTGTGGCTATTATCGGCGGCCGCTTTTGGGGACTGCAATTTCGATACGGACGACGCAGACTCGCCAGATTTCATGGCAAAAATTTTAGCCTGCGAAAAAAATGCTAAGCCAGCCAGCAATAAGGATCAAAAACCATCAGCAGCCCAGACTCCCGCCACGAAACTCTATGGTGATGGCACGGTTGATCCAGTGTCCGGAATGGCTGAACGGCCAATTGTTGCGGCAGGTTCGTTAAACCACAGCGCCAATAAAAGCTTCGTCGCGCGGCAAAGCTACTCTTTGCGTTCAGATGCCAAATTTGAACAGTCTGTAACCATCGCCATTCAACGCCTGTATGTCGAAATGGCACACTATTGTGCAAAGGGGTGGCGCATTGAGGGCGAGTGGTCGGAGCCGGACGCCAATACTGAGGGAGACTACTTCTTGCACTATCAGTTTCGCTGCGCGAGCTAAGTTCGAGCGATAACTCGGGCGATCTAGAGCAAATACTCCGCTGGCGATTCTTGGTTTTGCAGCGGCAATCGACAGACGAATTCAGCACCCTGCCCTAATCGGCTGTTGATGATAAGTTGGCCGTGGTTTCGGGCCAGTGCATGCTTGACGATCGCCAAACCAAGACCGGATCCGCCGGTCTCTGAGTTGCGGCTGCTATCGCAGCGGTAGAAACGCTCGGTCAGGCGCGGAATTTCATTGGGATCAATACCAATGCCATCGTCTTTCACTGAAATATTGATAAAGCCGGTGTAGGACGTGGCCCTGACAATAATATTGGCCCCGCGGGGGTTGTGACGCACAGCATTAAAAATAATGTTGTCGAAGACGCTGCGAATATCCTTAACATCCGCCTCGATCACAGGATCTTGATGGCATACAAGACTAATGGTGTGCGTACCATCACCCAGCACTTTGGCCTCGGCCACAATTTCCTCAAGCATCGGCTTAAGATTGATTCTTTCAAGTATGGGTTGATGGTCATCTGACTCCAACCGCGAGATCATAATCAAATCGTCGGATAAACCTTGCATCCGACTCACTTGGTTGGACATCTGGGCAAACGCTTTCGCCAGCAGCGGGTCTTTTGCCGCCACATCCTCTAGCGCTTCTAAGTAGCCTCGCATGACGGTCAGCGGCGTGCGCAACTCATGAGATACGTTGCCGACATATTCTTTACGCAATTGTTCAAGATTACTGAGACGGGTAATGTCGGTGATAACCAAGACAATTTCATCGTCGCCAAAATACGAGGCTGACAGCTGCAATGTAGCGCCAACTTGATCGCTCGAGGAGAGCTTGATTGAGCCGACGAACTCCTTCTGCGCGATATAGCTGACAAAGACGGGGGCACGAATAAGATTGGTTACCGCGGTCAAGCGGTCAGCGGGGCGCAAACCAAGTAATTTTGTTGCCGAACTGTTCCACCAATCCAGCATTAAATCGCTGCGCAAAACCAGAATGCCCTCATCGAGAGCCTCTGTCAGTCGGGTGATACGATTAATGGTGCGGCGCATTTTTTCTTGCCCGCGCCGGTGACGGCGGCGCTGGCGGTTAAGCGTGTCGGTAATTTCGCCCCAAACGCCATCAGCGTCGGGCGGTATCCCGGCCATGCCTTTATCGATCCAACGAAACAGCTTTTCGATGGTGCGGAAGGTCCATGCCATGTAGACAATTAGACCAATGAGGATTACCTCAAACGGATAACCGAGACTGAAACCAAATAGCGCGCAAAAGAGGCCGACAAAGACCGCGCGCCATATCTCTGTATGCATTCCCGGTCGCAATGTATTTTGTCCTTCTGCTGTCTAGCTTACAGTTTTGTCGAAAAGCGGTAACCCGATCCGCGCACAGTCTGCACGTAGTTTTCATGCCCTGCAACCGAAATTGCTTTGCGCAAACGGCGGATATGCACGTCTACCGTGCGATCGTCGAGATAGACATTGCCGCCCCATACATAGTCTAAAATTTGGCTTCGTGTGTAGACACGCTCTTGGTGGGTAAGAAAAAATTGCAGCAAGCGATATTCCGTGGGGCCCAGTTTAATCGGCTGGTTGGCGATACTCACGCGGTGACCTATCGGATCGAAGAGCAATGCGCCAACCGCTATGGGCTCCTGTAATTCCTCGCTACCAATTCGTCGAAGCACCGCTTTCACCCGAGAGATCAGCTCCCGCGGCGAAAAGGGTTTGGCAATATAATCATCCGCGCCCGCATCAAGACCTGAAATCTTGCTGTTCTCTTCAGCCTTTGCAGTGAGCATGATAACCGGTACTTTTCCTGTCACCTCGTCGCGCTTTAGGCGGCGCAGCAGTTCTAAGCCTGTTGTGCCGGGCATCATCCAATCGAGCAAAACAAGATCAGGAGAGCGATCAACAATTAACACGTGCGCCTGCTGCGCGTTTTCGGCTTGAAGCACGTTGAAATCAGCGGCTTCGAGAGCGAGACAGAGCATATCTCTAATAGCCGATTCGTCATCGACAATTAATATAGTGTGTTTGGGCATTGTGTCTACCTGATTTATAATTTTCGTTCTCTTATTAAATGACGGAAACGTGACAGAAATATGACAGGAGTGTATCCCGATCTCTCCCTTTTACAACTCAGTTTTGAGCGCCGGCAAGCACTGCCGTCGATATTTTATCTCTGTTCGCGCATAATGTGCCTTTTTTAAAGCAACTAGGAACCAACAATGATCATTTCAGAAAACAGTGCTGTCCGATTCCACTACACATTAACTGATGACCAGGGGCAGCAGTTAGACAGCTCTGCCGGTCAAGAGCCTTTGGCCTATCTTCACGGTGCTGGAAATATTATTCCGGGCTTGGAGAAAGCACTTGAAGGAAAAACAGCCGGTGACAAGTTGTCGGTTGCCGTGAGTGCTGAAGAGGGATACGGCCCCGTGCAAACGGATCTCATTCAAGATGTACCGCGCAGTTCGTTCCAAGGTATCGATACCATTGAGATCGGCATGCAGTTTGAAGCGCAGACGGGTCAAGGCGGTTCTGTTCCTGTCACCGTGATTGCGGTCACCGACGAGACGGTTACCGTTGATGGCAACCATCCACTGGCGGGTAAGGGTCTCAACTTTGATGTCACCATTGAAGATGTTCGCGAAGCGTCCGAAGAAGAGTTAGCCCACGGCCACATCCATGGCGCTGGCGGTCATCACCACTGATTTTTGCCTCCCCAAAAAAAAGGCCACCAAACGGTGGCCTGAAATGGGAGGAGAAGTACGATAAAACAGTGTTAAAAACTTGGTCGCAATCAATCTAAGGCTGCTCCACAGCGACCACGGTAAAAATCAATCAAAAACTGGCGACACTTCACTGACGGCGGCGCAAGCGCCCAGACCACAGCCCATACCGATGCTGGTCCAAACATCTGCGCCGTAAGCAAATATACCAATCGAAGCACCAAATAATGCTCCACAGGCGATGAGAACTAGGCTGAGAAGGCTTAATTTTTTCATGGGAGTATCCTCTCTATAACTCTTTCACAGTATTTGAATGTCTGTCACGTAAGCCCCTGTGATGAGCGCTGACGTGACACTTGTTGCGTTCAGGAAGTTCATTAAAAGCGTTTTACACATCTGATTCTCACGAACCGTTCGCAGTTTTACTGTTGGGCTGTTCTCAAATACTCAGGTAATGCAAAATACTGTGCGGCAAGACATCAAACTGTCATCACTATTTTCTATCCTGCACTCACCATGAGAGACCAGTAATTGCTATGACCATCAGAATTGGAATAAACGGGTTCGGCCGCATTGGTCGACTGGCGCTAAGAGCCGCGTGGCACTGGCCGCACTTTGATATTGTCCATATCAACGAGATGGCCGGTGACGCGAAAAGCGCGGCGCACCTTCTCAAGTATGATTCGGTGCATGGCACATGGGAGGAGACAGTCACCGCCGCGGCTGAGAAGACGCGACAGACACTGCAGATCAACGATAAATCCATTCGCTATACCCAGAGTCAGACTATTGAAGGTGGCGATTGGTCCGACGTAGACGTGGTAATCGAGTGCACGGGTAAATTTAAATCGCAGCAACTACTGGCGCCGTTCTTTGCTCAAGGCGTTAAGAAAGTAGTGGTCTCTGCACCCATAAAAGACGGCACGTTAAATGTAGTGATGGGGGTCAATGACCATCTCTATTCAGGGCAGGACATAGTCACAGCGGCCTCGTGTACAACAAATTGTTTGGCGCCGGTGGTCGACGTGTTGCAACAATCCTTTGGCATCAAGCACGGCTCGATCACCACTATTCACGATATAACCAACACTCAAAGCATTCTCGACGAATACCACAGCGACCTTCGCCGTGCCCGCGCCAGCGGCTTGTCGTTAATTCCAACCAGCACCGGCTCGGCTACCGCTATTACAGAAATTTTTCCCGAGCTGAAAGGCCGCATTAATGGCTTAGCCGTGCGTGTGCCGCTGGCCAACGCCTCACTGACCGACTGCGTCTTTGAATTGGAACAGGAAGTCACGGCTGAACGCGTTAATCAGGCCTTAAAACTGGCCTCCGAGGGACGCCTTCAGGGTATTCTTGGGTACTCGGATATACCCTTGGTCTCTGTGGATTACACCAACGACAAACGCTCAGGGGTTGTTGATGGGCTCTCAACCATGGTGATCAACAACACACAGGTGAAGGTGCTTATCTGGTACGACAACGAAATCGGCTACGTCAACCGATTGATGGAACTGGCAGCAAAAGTCGCTGCCGGTCTTTAAGTAATCGATAAGCGACCTACCATATTATGACGACCCTGCGGGCATCGCCCATTCAGCAATACAGCTTGATTACCCTGAGCTACTGGGCTTTTACGCTCACCGATGGCGCGCTGCGAATGTTGGTGGTGCTGTTCTTTCACAGCCTCGGCTTCAGCCCGCTTGAGATTGCGGGGCTTTTTTTACTCTACGAATTTTTTGGCGTTGTTACCAATTTGATCGGCGGCTGGCTGGCGGCTGCCATCGGCTTGAATATCACACTGCAAGTGGGATTGGGCCTGCAGGTTGCTGCTCTGGCCATGCTTGCCATCGATTCTTCGCTGCTTACCGTGTCCTACGTGATGCTGAGTCAGGCGCTGTCGGGAATTGCAAAAGATCTTAACAAAATGAGCGCCAAAACCAGTATCAAGGCGCTGGTCCCTGACGCGGAACAAAACCGTCTCTATCGCTGGATTGCCCTACTAACCGGCTCTAAAAACGCACTTAAAGGATTGGGGTTTTCCCTCGGCGGCTGGTTGCTGGCGGCAACAAGCTTCCAAACGGCAGTCATGGCGATGGCCTGTATGCTGGCTTTGGTTCTGTTACTCAACCTCGTTTTTCTGCAAAAGAGTCCTGCGGCTATCAAATGGGGAAATCCTCTCAAACAGCTTTTCTCCAGCAGCGATGCTGTCAATCGACTGAGTGCCGCGCGCTTCTGCCTGTTTGCCTCGCGGGATATCTGGTTTGTTGTTGCACTGCCGGTCTTTCTGCAAGAAGAGCTCGGCTGGACATACCTTCAAGTGGGCACATTACTCGCCACGTGGGTTATGGTTTACGGCGCTATCCAAACCCTCACGCCCAAGATTACTGGCTGGGTGCATCAACTTGCCGGTCAAGCCGGCAGTGCCAATCCATCGGGTAAGGCGGCCTTTGTTGGCTCTGGGGTGCTCTGTTTGTTGCCCGCTCTCATAGTGATTGCCCTTTATCTGGGGCTGGATGCCACTCAGACGATTGTTGCGGGGCTTTTTATCTTTGGTGTGGTGTTTGCGGTCAACTCATCCGTGCACTCTTACCTTATTGTCGCCTACGCCCGCGCGGAGGGTGCCAGCTTGGATATCGGTTTTTATTATATGGCCAATGCCGGTGGGCGCTTGGTCGCGACACTGTTATCTGGGCTGATTTACCAAGTGTACGGCCTCACAGCCTGTTTGCTGGGGTCCTCACTGTTTCTCGTCGGAACGGTACTGATCTCAGCGCGCCTGCCTCGAGAGAGACAGTGACTTTTACTGATTGCGCGGGTCTGTTACCGTAAGCTTTTTTAATAAGAACAGAATGAGAACACTATGACTGAGCAGACAAAACCACAAATGGACCCCAACAGCCTCTTCCGCGAAGAGATTTTCACCGACCAGCAGCTGGGCACTATTCGCAAGCTCACACCGGTCACTGCGGATGGCAGCGATGACTCATCACGGCCCATTGCATTTTTTGGTTCGGCTCAGGTGATGACGCAAATGGGCGCGATTCCACTTAACTTTCAACTAGACGGTGCGACCCTTGGCGAGGCGGCCAGTGATTTCGCTGGTAAGGCACAGCTGGCGGTAGAGGAAACAAGCAAAGAGTTGGAGCGTATGCGTCGCGAACAGGCGTCACAGATTGTTATCCCTGGCCAAGGTGGCGGGCAACCGGGACCGCGGGGCGGGGCGAGAGGCGGTATTATTACTTAAAGTATGCTTACGATTTGAGTAGCAGCGATCCCTGAATAGGGTGGAAGTTGGCGGTGGCATTGATTAAAGACGTCGCCGTCAGCGCTGCGACACCATAAACAGCGGTATCAATACCGTAACCCGTCTTAACCCGATCGATTAACAGATCGAAGTCGCCATCCCCTGACAGCAGCACAATTTTATCAACTCGATTATCCGGATTGGCGGCACAATCCATCACATCAATCGCGATACCCACATCCCAATCGCCCTTGGCGGACCCGTCGCTGCGCTGAATAAAGGGTTTTAACTTAACCGTCAAACCTATGTCTCGCAGCACCTGCTGAAAGCCGCGCTGACCCGCATCATTGCGCTCGATGGCATAGGCATTGGCGACAACAATCTCACCCTCATCACTCAGCTGGCGCCAGAGTTCTCGGTAGTTAAAGTGGCAGGAAAACTGTTCGCGCACGGTGTAATAAATATTTTGTACGTCTACAAACAAGGCGATTCTTGTCACTGCGTTACTTTCCCTCTGTATTTCATCCAAGTTTTTTAACCTCCAAGGTCCGTGCCCAAAAAGGCACTAGCTCCAGGTGCAATAGAGCGCGCCACACTCACTATAGTGTTGCCGCTCCAGCAGCGACGCGTGATCTTTAAGCAGGGACTGCCCACAGCCAGCGACAGTCCGTCTGCAATAGCTGGCTCACAGGTCACCGCCTGCACCTGATGATCTACCTTTGTCGCCGGGCATACCCAGCGCAAATACGCCTGTGGTGTGACTTTGGCAAAACGCTGTTTGATATACGCTGGCGCGACCTGCGACTTGACCAAACATTCCTCCCATTGCAGCGGGACGCCCCTGCGAAGATGAACAACAACCGATTGATAAACCGCGTCGCCCTCTGCAACGCCAAGTATTGAGGCCATGCCCGCGTTTGCAACAACTGTCCGCAAGCTAATTACACGGTTGCTGTAATCAGGATCGCTGTAGCTGAACTGCGTCTCCATCGATGGCATCTGCAGCGCAAAACTGACCTCAGGTGGCGGGGCGACAAAGGTGCCCAGCCCAACCGAGCGCTCAAGTAGGCCCTCATCCGCAAGTTCCTGAACAGCGCGGCGGGCGGTCATTCGGCTGACCTGAAAGTCCTCCGCCAACTGGTGTTCCGAGGGGATTTGCTGGCCCACCTTCCACTGACCAGTGTCAATCTCGCGCTTAATGTATGCCTTGATTTGGGCATATCTGGGCAATGCGTAGGTGATATGCTGCATAGCTACCTCATATATGTATATTAACTATACCTGTATATACACTTATATTTTAGACACCTTCAGTCTCTCATACTTATATTTCTGTTCTTTCTCAGAGATAATTCCAGAAGAGGGTAACCCGTTTTTAATATAATGTATATACAACGAGATAACTAGACTTTGACACCTGCGACAAGCGCAAGTTTGCGCTCTCGCGACAGCTTTTTGATCTGCGCCTCCCGAACACTAGCCGTACTGCGATTGTGGCCACCCTCGATATAGACAACGCTCTCTGGATTCCGCCCACGAAAGTATTTCGCGCCGGCGCGACCACTCTGGTGCTGGCTGAAACGTCGCTCAACATCGGTGGTAATACCGGTATAGAGGGAGCAATCCGTCGCCTCGATCATATACACAAACCACTCCGTCACCCGGCGGCCTCTTTATGCACGATAAAATGGTGGCAGTACTGACAGCGATAGCGAGCACCCTGCTGAATAATTTTATTGTGTCGCAGCAGCGTGAGCTCGTGACTGCGACAAGCACAACTATACCGAACTCGTTCATACTGGCGGACGGGGATGCCGCTTAAGTCGTAGTTACCCGTAGCCTTCGGCACCGCGCCCAAGCGCACCATCACAGACTGCCATTCGACCCCATGAGGCTTCACTCGGCGAATGCCATAAAGACAGTCAACAATGTAGTGGGCCACCTCATGGGTGACGGTATCGCTCACACTCTCATCAAAATATTTGGCAAATAACCATGGGTTGAAGCGAATGCGGCGCAGGCGCCCGCGCACTTGATACATTCCAGCGCAGCGTCCCTTGAGATCAAAATCCACATCGATCTGCTCGAAATCGCGCCCAAAGAGCCGCCCTGCAAGGCTTATACGGTCGGCAGTGGCAATGATCACATGTTTTTTTTGTTGTTCTGAGATCGGCTCTATCATTGCAGCAGTATATAGGCCACATTGCCTGTTACAATAGGGCTCACTTCATTCAAGTCACAATAATGAACATTGATTTTCACTGTCACACGACAGAGTCAGACGGCACATTAACGGTCATGGAATTGCTCAGCCTCGCCGAAGAGCGCGCTGTCGATATGCTGTCCATCACCGATCACGACACACTCGACGCCTACCGCCAAATTGACACCCAAAACCACAACCTGCGCATTATCACGGGCATAGAACTGTCCAGCCAATGGAACAAGCGCGGCATTCATATTGTGGGGCTCAACGTCGACAGTGAAAGCGCTTCGATGATTGAGGCAGTTACCCAACACTCCGCCGCAAGACGTCAGCGCGCTGAGATTATTGCCGAAAAGTTAGCCAAACTTGGCTTTTCCGACTGCCTCGAAGGGGCGCGGGACTGTGCCACCGGCGGCGAAATTGGGCGGCCACACTTCGCACAGCATTTGGTTAATATTGGTGCCGTGAGCAGCATTGACCAAGCGTTCAAGCGCTACTTAGGCAGTGGCAAAGCGGGGGATATCAAAGACCAGTGGGCTGACCCACAGACAGTGATAGGCTGGATTCGCGACGCTGGTGGCGCAGCAGTACTTGCGCACCCCACAAAATACAAACTCACACGAACGAAGTTGATTGAGCTTCTTGCAGACTTTCAAGAGGCTGGCGGCGAAGGTTTGGAGGTGATTAGCGGTGCACAGATACCCTCTGTCACCCGAGAACTGGCGAGACTCTGCCGCGACACAGGGCTTGAAGCCTCCGCTGGATCAGACTTTCACAGCCCCAACCAAAACTGGGCTGCCCTCGGTAAAGTTGCCCCACTACCGGACAACTGCAAACCAATTTGGCAGCGTTGGCAGTAGATCTAAAACAACCCGCTTTAGGGGTTAGCTCAGCCTTCGATTCATGTGTATACTGGCGCGCCTCAGAAGGGCGAAGATGCTACTGCACGTGCATTGATCGCCAGTTAACGGTAGGGCATTACCGCCATTAGCGCAGCCGATATTAGCAACGGGAAATACGACGTGGACATTTTTGTTTTTGTGAGTGAACAGTGGGTTCTGATCTCTTTATTGATGGGCCTAATTGGCCTTTTCTTCTTTACCGAACAGAACAAAGCCGGCAAGTCTCTCGGTACCGCCGAATTGGTTCGCATGATGAACAGTGAAGAAGCCATTGTTATTGATGTGAGGGCGACAGCGGAGTTTGAAAGCGGCCATATCCATGGCGCAAAAAATATTCCACATACGAAGCTTGTTAGCCGCATGGCCGAGCTGGAAAAACATCGCAACAAAATAATTGTTGTGGTGGATAAGTTCGGCCAGCATTCAGGTGGCGCGGGACGAGCGTTAAACAAGGAAGGCTTTAATGTGCGCCGACTCAGTGGCGGTGTCAGTGAGTGGCAAAATGCTAGCCTGCCCCTCGTCAAAGGTCATTAACCAACAATTTTTTTAAATCAGCTCTGAGTAACTAACAGGAAATCCCATGTCTCATGTTGTACTATTTGGCACGCGCTTCTGCCCGTTCTGCATCGCTGCGCGTAGACTTTTAAAGGCCAAAAGCATTGATTTTCAAGATATTTCTGTCGATCACGATGCTGATCTCAAAGCGAGAATGATGCAGAAAAGCGGCCGCAACACTGTGCCGCAAATTTGGTTCGGTAACCAGCACATTGGTGGCTACACCGAACTGCAAGATCTCGAGCGCAGTGGTGGCCTGGAAGCGGCCGCGCAAACTGCCCTTGAATTAGGTGAAACCGTCTCCATATAGAATTGACACAATCAATAATTATCAAACCGAAGGGTCTACCATGACAGATGAAACCACTACTGCTCCAGAAGCAGCGACACAAGAACAGGCAGCAGGCCCAAAGTTTGCTATTCAGCGCATTTACCTGAAAGGCCTTTCTTTCGAAACACCGCAGGGACTAGAAGTGTTCCAAAAGCAGTGGAAACCAAAGGTCAATCAAGACTTAACCACAAAAACTCAAAAAGTCTCTGAGGGCTTATTTGAAGTCGCGCTGCGTCTAACCATTACAGTTACCGGCGAAGACGAGACCATTTATCTTATCGAAGTGGAGCAGGCAGGCCTATTTGCCATTGAAGGTATGGAAGGCGCGCAACTTGCTCAAGTGTTGAATTCAACGTGCCCAACCATGCTGTTGCCTTACGCCCGCGAAACCATTGACAGCATCTTAGTGAAGGCGTCGTTCCCGCCGCTAATGATACCGCCGATCAACTTCGACGCGCTGTTTGCCAATGCCGTGCAACAAGCGGCCGCGCAAGCGGAAGCAAAAGCGCAGCAAGATCAGAGTGCCGCCGACAGCACCCACTAATTCGACAGCGAAATCTGCCGAATCAAAAAACCCGCTCTCACAGCGGGTTTTTTGTGTCCGAATAACGCAGCAGTCGATTACGGTTCTTGACCTTCAATATTGTACTCTTGGAGCTTGCGCGTCAGGGTGTTTCGACCCCATCCCAGCAGTTCTGCAGCATCCTTCTTGCGCCCACCCGTGTGGGCCAACGCTGTTTCAATCATCGCACGCTCGAAGTCCGGTACGGCCTGTAACAGTATTTCGCGCCGCCCCGACTTCAACTCTTTTTCGCTCCATCGCCGCAACTGACTTTGCCAGTCGCTGTTAGCGCGAGAGTTAGCGCTCGCTTCTCCCTGCTTTAATTCTGGTGGTAAATCACTCAACAACACTTCTCGCCCTGCCGCCATCACCGTCAGCCAGCGGCAAATATTTTCCAGCTGCCTAACATTGCCGGGCCATGGCAAGCCGTAGAAAAAATCTTCAGCCTCACCGGACAGAACTTTGGGTTCCATATCCAACTCTTTCGCTGCGCGCTGAAAGAAGTGTTTCATAAGCTGCGGAATATCTTCGCGCCTGTCCGCCAGTTTAGGAAGGTGCACGCGTATTACATTGAGGCGGTGATAGAGATCTTCGCGGAAGCGACCACTTTTCACCAATTCTTCGAGGTTTTGGTGGGTTGCAGCAATAATTCGGACATCAACTTTCACCGACGTGTGGCCGCCCACGCGGTAGAACTCGCCGTCGGCCAACACCCGCAGCAAGCGCGTCTGCGCTTCGGCAGGCATATCGCCAATTTCATCGAGGAAAAGTGTGCCGCCATTGGCTTGCTCGAAGCGGCCCTCGCGGCGCTGTGATGCGCCAGTAAAGGCGCCCTTTTCGTGGCCAAACAGCTCTGATTCGATGAGGTCGTGAGGTATGGCTGCCATATTCAGGGCGATAAATTTCGCATTCCGGCGCGGGCTGTGTTTGTGCAACGCGTGCGCCACCAGTTCCTTGCCAGTGCCTGACTCTCCGTTGATTAAAACAGTAATGTTGGAGTTGGAGAGGCGGCCAATGGCGCGAAACACTTCTTGCATGGCAGGTGCTTCACCAATAATTTCTTGGACTGGCTCCGGCTCTTGCGCAGCCATTTCAGGTTTTTGTTCACGGGCGAAGCTCACCCCACGCCGCGCCACTTCCACCAGCTCGTCGAGGTCGAAGGGCTTGGGTAAATATTCAAATGCGCCACCTTGATAAGCAGCAACCGCGCTGTCGAGGTCTGAGTGCGCAGTCGTTATGATTACCGGTATGGCCGGTTTTGTTGCGTGAATTTGTCGCAGTAAATCGAGGCCATCAATGCCCGGCATGCGAATGTCGGAAATAATAATTTCAGGCTGCGAGGTTCGCAACGCAGCCAAGAGGTCATCGCCGGTTTCAAAACTTCGCACGTCCAGATCCGCCCGGGTGAGGGCTTTCTCCATCACCCAGCGCAGCGATCGGTCATCTTCCGCTATCCAAATTTCTGAGGTGGTTTTCATGCTAAACCTTTAGGGGTAAGTAGATCGAGAAGCATGTGTTGCCCGGCTCCGACTCACATTCAATAATGCCATGATGGACATTGACCGCAGATTGGGCGATGGTCAGGCCAAGCCCCGTTCCCTCGCTGCGACCACTGATCATGGGGAAGAAAATACGCTCTTTGATGTCGTCTAAAATACCGGGGCCAGTATCAATAATATCCACTCGACAGATCACACGATGGTGCTCAACACCAATAGTAAAACTGCGCTGTATTCGAGTTTTAAATGTCAGTGTGCACTCACTTCTATCGCCCTCAAGCATGGCCTGCATGGCGTTGCGGGCGACATTTAAAAGGGCTTGAATCAGCTGAGCGCGATCACCCAACAAATTGGGAATGCTTGGGTCGTAGTCGCGCACAAGGGTTAACGCTCCTTGCACTTCAACATCGATAAGCGCCGCAACATGCTCAACCACTTCATGAATATTTAGCTCTTCATAAGTGGGCAGTTGGCTGGGGCCCAGCAATCGGTCGACAAGGTTGCGTAAACGGTCTGTTTCAGTCGTGATAATCTGGCACAACTCTGCTGTCTCGCCCCCTAAGCCGCGGTCTGTGATCTCCCGCGCCAACAGCTGAGCAGCGCCTCGAATACCGCCCAGTGGATTTTTAATTTCGTGGGCCAAGCCGCGAATAAGGCTGCGTGAGG
>TARA_B110000503_G_scaffold5876_2_pt1 | contig 38291 bp, 36 predicted proteins | sample TARA_B110000503 | Tara Oceans TARA_B110000503 (sample SAMEA4397472) | marine metagenome | biome: Polar Biome; feature: [SRF] surface water layer (ENVO:00010504); material: water (ENVO:00002006), including particulate matter (ENVO:01000060) such as... | depth 5 m | reverse complement strand
GAGAATCCTAATGTGTTAAGTGAATCAGTTATTAAATACAGATAATAATATTGCCATTGGTCAAAACGACCTGTGTATGGTGTTGGTTTAATAGGAGCATTTGCGTTATTGTTATCACTTTCCTCTACATTTTGAACAAAATTAAATGTAGGTGATGAACCAGTAACTAAATCTGATAATCCGTTTGTTCCAGAATAAGTTCCTGTACCTCCAATTACCGCATCAATAAATGCGTTAAACTGCGGATAACCTTGCACCTCCATTAGTATACCTCTATAAAAACCACTGTTTGTTGAATTTAAAGAAGTAACTCTTGATCTTAAATCAGCCATATCTGTATCGTATGTTGCTGTTCTTGATGGCGCAGTATTTCCAGAACCATCTGCTGAGTATGAAGTTGATTCATCTTGGAAAGCTATCACAATCACATTACTCGCATCAGACGGAAAATTATTATGTGATGATGTAGATATAAAGTCATTTACATCATTATCTCCTAAGGCAGCAAAAGTTCTTTCATTTTGCCAAGTAGCTGTACCCGTTAATGTTCCATAAACAATAGTTACTTTACTATCATATTCATCACTACCGTTTGTTGCGTTATCTGTGTTTCCACTAGACTCTGTTCCTCCAGTTGCATATAGTTCTTGTAAAGTTCCTTTTAAAGCACCAGTTCTAAGTGTTTGAAGCTCAGATTCAGTTGTTGACATAGATCCCGAGTTATCAAAGTATATGTATATGTAGGTGTCTACAGATATTGCTAATGCTTGAGTTGTAACCGTTGCAGTTGCTTGACACGCTCCACCTCTACTAACAACATAAGTAAAACTATCATTTAGATTATTTCCCGATGTATGATTATAAGTTATAGTGTTGTCTGAATTAACTACAGCAGTACCGTATGATGGAGCTGTACCTATTGTAAGGGTATATGGTGATGGTATAGAATCGTTTGCAACGACATTTATAATACTACTACCTCCATTTGTAACTCCAGTAACACTATCGTTTGTTAATACAGGTAAAGAATCTATATAGTTCCAAACTAAATATAGCTTTTCGCTAGTATTTGTTCTGTTAAATGTAAATGAAGTAACGTTTTCTTCTTCAGAAGATGTAGTAGAAGTAGTTATTGTTGGATATGTTGCCTGGTCTATAATGTTCTGAACACTTAATCCACCAGCTGCAGAAACTAAATAACCTAAACTATTACAGTCATTAAAATCGCCTGTATGTACACCTATTTGTTTTAAAGAAGATATAGTAATAGTATCTCCATTGCTAGGTATAACATCAGTTCCCATATACCCAGTCAATACTTCGTATCTAGTTAGTTCGTCAGATTCAAAAACATCTAAATCTGAATTATAAATATTACCTTGAGCACCGTTATGTTTAAATCTGTTTATTATATTCTGATTAACTTCTTGAGAATCATTTACAACAACAAGTATAACTTCTAAAGTATCTGGAACAGGACAAGTGTGTGTTATACTTATCGTAGCAGTACTTACAGGTGTTAAAGTTACTGTAGCTATATTAGTTACGTTTAAATCAGAAGAGCTTACAGGAAATGTAATTTGTCCTGTGCCTGTTAATCCGTTATTTGTATGAGTTACACCGTTATAAACTACAACTATATTTGTAGATGCAGTAGTGGTGTAGGCTATAGTTGTTGTTCCAGAAAAAGAACCAACATTTAATTCATAACTAAATCCAGCAGAAGAAACTGTTCTTGTAAAAGAAGAAGCACAATCTAGCTCTAGAGTTTCTTGAGGAACTTGATCGTTACCCATAGATAAAACATATTGATGATATTTAGGGTCAAACCCACCTACATTATAATATGCTTTATTGTTATATAAACTCTCCTTAAAGAAAGCTTTCATTCCAGAGTATGAAATAGGAGTTAAACCATCATTACTTAATTTAACAACAGCTCCTCTATTTGCATCTGTAAAATACATTCTACCTTCATAGTTAGAAAAAGATTCTGGGTTTATTGATATACCATATTCTCCAGAATAAGGAACGTCTTGACCTAAAACCTTTTCTATTTGAGATAAACTTCCACTACCATCTGGACTCTGTAATAAGTTTTTTCCATATAATACTTTTGAAACCCTATCTTCTTGAAGTACAATTAAATCTGATTCTCTAGCAAAAAGCTTTTGAATAGATCCATACTTCATATCCATGTATTTAGTTATACCTCTACTAGAATTGAATTCATTTAGAGTATTATAACCAGTGTTCTCGTTAAAAGCTCCACTGTATATTAATTTAGTTTCATCTTCTTTTTTTTCATAACCTTCTATAATTGATATATTAGGTCTTGACTTTATATCTAAACTAGGTTTAAATCTGTCATCTAAAACCCTAACACTCTCAACACCATTACCAAAACTAAAGCAATTACCAAATTTTAATTTAGAAATAGATGGTAAAGAAGATGTTTGATTTTGTAAATTACCTGTATGAAGTCCATTTTCTATAGAAAAAGTTTCCTCTGTTTCATAGTAAATATCATCATCTATATCAATTGGCTCTGTTTCAAAAACAGCTAAACCACTTATTAATATAATATCTAATCTTGCTGTTATTGTAGAGTTTTCTAAAAGTGCAGTTCCTTCAGATGGCTCAATTTTCATTATCCATCTATTTGAATTTGCTAACTTATAAATATATAAATAGAACCTTTCATCATCATCATCTAAAGAATCTACGGTAAATTTTACTGTAGTTCCTGATTGAGCGCCACTATAACTAGCTATATCAAGTGAAGGAAAGCTTGTTTCACTATCTAGAAACAGTCCAAAAGAATTTCTTGTTGATGTTGTTTCATAAGTTCCATTTACTTGCCATTCTTTAAAATAACTAAAACTAGGAGAACCATCACTTTCACTATAAGATAATTCTAAAGTAACATCACTACCAGGGGTTAAAGTTTGATTAATATATGTAATAGGATTTGTTACAGTTCCTGAAGATATTTTTTGTAAAAGACCCTGCTCTATATCAGTTGGTATGGTTATTCTGTTTGTTCCTGACCAGGTATTTGCAAAACCATTACCAGCTACATTTGATTTTTCATAAAAAATAAAATTATCTTCTTTGAAACTCATTGAAAACCCACTAGGTCTTATCTTAATATAAGTACCTGCTTTTTCAATTAAATTTTCTCCTTCAAAGTCTTTATTTCCTTTTATCCAACCTTCTCCTACAGATACTTCATCTATTGCATTTTTAGTTGTTATTTCAAGTATTTTTGTTTTTACCTCTTTAGTCAACGGGCCATTATCATCAGCCTTTACAATTAAATTCTTACCTTCTTCTAATTTTCCTAAATTAGCTCCCTGTAATAAAATCCATCTATAAACACCGTCTTCATAAAATATTGTACCGTAAACATTATAATGCCTGTCTTTATTTACTTTGACAAACCATTTATATCTATCAGCCCAATAAGGAGGCTTGTTATTTAAAGTTATTTTTAAACTATTAAGATTTACACTTTTTTCTACAGGGCAAAAAACTTCACTTGATGTTTCACCTATAGATTCTCTAGGTAATAAAATACTTGAATATCTCCCATAGCTATCTAAATAAGATAATCCAACTTCATAACTTCTCAATGTCTTAAGAGATACATTACTCAATGACTCACTAAGACTTGCTTTACTACCATCCTGAAATTTAAAGGGTTCACTTATTTCTGTAGTAAAAGATGAGTTATTGTTATCAGAACTATCCGAAGGAGTATCATCAGTAACATGTGTGTTTACAGGAGCTAATAATGTAAAACCTGTAGAGGTAGATGAATCTAAAGAAAACGATCCGTAAACCAAACTAAGAGCGTTTGGAGGTGTTACAGTAGAAACTATACTTCCAAAAATACTGCTTAAAGAAGATAAACATTCTAAAAACTCTGTTGAAGCAACTAAGCTACTAACAGAAGAATACTCTTGAGATAATATAAAAGCTGATTGACAAACGGCAGATCCAGAAAAATATTCATTAGGAGATGTTCCTTGCTCATCAGATTGTATAGCTAAAAATAATGTTATTTTAAAGTCTTTTTTTAATTCATAACTACTTAAATCAAAAGTAATCTTAGTGTTCCCAACGGTTCTTGAACCGATAACATCTTGACCTTCTTGAGTAGAAGATACTATATCAACATTGTAATTAATTCTTATATTCTCATTAGAACCCTTTACTTCTTCTATGTCATATTGAGAAGTTGTATTCCCAAAAACAATTCTATCATTGATTATGTCCTGAGCTTTTGCTGTTAAAGGAACATCATCAAAGGTTCTAAAAACCTCATCTTGAGGTAAAGTTTTATATATTTTCTTATTAGTAAAATCGTAAGTCTCTGTTGCGTTATCTAAAACGGAACTATCTTTTTTATTTATATTATCTACAACATAAATTGTAGGTTCGGTAGGGTATTTAAAAAGTAATTGAACATCTGTAACCCTATGGTCGCCACTATTATAAGATACTTTATATCCGTTAAAAATATTCTCCATACCTTTATTCTCCATAGATGTAAAATCTATTTTAAATTCTTTAGGTGTGAATTGAAAGTAAGTAAAAGAAGAACACGCAGAGTAACCTCCATCTAAATATCTATATCTATATCCAAAAGCAAAAAACTGTTCCTTAACAGCGTTCTCTGTGGCTACTGAGGTGTTGTATGGTCTAACTGAAGGAGCTGCTTTTGGCGGCTTCTTATATAAAGATATATCATCTTCATAAAAGTTATTTATACCGTAACCTTTAGACCTATTTATATCTATCATCCTTGGCTGATTTAATCCATCAGTCCATAGAATAAGTTTACTTTTCTTAGAGCTATTGTAAATTACATTAACTCCTGTTATTTTATAATCTTTATTAAACTTTAAAACTTGGCTATTACCAGTTCTTTCATCTGCAATTACAGTAGAAGTTATGTCATTTGTTCTATCGTATTCATAAATATAAGAATAACCTAAATCATTAACTACAAACCAGTATATTTTCTCCTTAGCTTCATCTGAAACAGATCCAATACACTCTGGGCTATTTGTTACGTTTAAGTTAGTAAGTTTTACATTACCTTTTTCGTTTTCTATAGCACCTGCATCACTTCCAGCTGTATTAAGAACACGTACATTAAGAGCATCTATAAATTCACCGTTTGGAACTAGACGTTCATCCACGTCTTTATTCATTTTACCCGTAGAGAATATGTTTTGTATCTTCATATTATTTTATCCACTTATCTCTTCCTCTTAATATCTGAGTCAGTTCGTTTAGTTTAATAGAATTTAATCTTATTTTAGCATTTCTTAAAGATGCTGAAGATTGTTTTTGTGCTCTCCTAACAATATATTCCTGTATTCCAAATTTTTGTTTTATAACATTTGCAACAACATAGTCATACATAAAGGTTTCTGCTAATTTATGAACTTTTATCTCACTATCAGCTAAAGCATACATCCCATCAGACACATATTCTATAATAATATTTTCTTCTTGTAGATTTGTACTAAACATTATAGTTCCAGAATTCTTATCTATAAGATAGCTTCCGTTTGTGTTTGCGGTAGAAGGGTCTAAACCGTACCTTTGTCCCTTAGAAGGCTTCTCTGAAGCCCCTAAACCTCCTCCAGCTTGTGTTTTCCAGTTTGTTTCTATAACAGGTGTTCCAGTTAGTGCTTGTCCACTAGAATCTGTAAGTATATTTTTTTGTGCAGTATTATCCTGTAAATAAGATTTGGTTATTTTAGAATTAAAGTTTTGATTTATAGGGTGCGTTAATCCATCACTACCAACATAAGATATTTTAACTAAACTAACAAAGTCATGAGGTAAATGCATCTTAAGTGTCTCTGGAACTTGAGCTTCAAATCCAACTATTTCTCTTAAAGCATCGTAATGTAATTCTTGTAAACCTCTTTTAGCATGAAAAATAACTTCATTTCTGTCAATTTTATTAATTACTTTATCATCTCCTACATAAGTAAGAAGAAAGTTATTTATAATATCTGACAATAAAAGGTATTGATATGTACCCCAGTTTTCATCTGTAGGGTTGCTACCGTTATTTTGATAATATTGTTCCTGGGTTATGTTTGTTCCTATTATTGGCATGTGTTATGAATTTTCTTTTTGATATTCTAACTGTTCTTGTTGGCTAGTTACCTGTACGATATCTGATTCTCTTATACTCAATCCTGAGTATTTGCAAATTTTAATAATTAAATCTGCTTCATCTTCTTCAGATATTTCAAAATCTACAGTACTGTCAGAATTGTAAATAGGATCTGAATTTATAGTGTTATATCCCCAGTGTGGGTCTGTAGGTTTTTTTATATAATTTACAGAAACAGCACCAGTTGTAGATATACTTAAAGGCCTAACTTGTATTTGCACACCTTCTCTTTTAAAGATAGGATACGTAACAGATGGAGCTGTAAGGTTGCTGTTCACAATCATATCAAACCGATGGCTTGGTACTTGCTGAACAACTTTACCACCATAAGTAATATTTATAATTTTGTGAGCATCTGAAGGCAAAACAAAGTAGTCATCAGTTCCACCAGGTGTAGTTGGACTTGTGTCAATATAAGTTAATGATTGATTTTTTGTAAATATGTCAATTTTGTTTTGTATATGAGCAACAGAATCCCCGTAGTTCAAGCCTCTTTTTCTTGAGTTTTGAGCCAAAAGAGCTTTTGAATACTCAACAAAATAAGACTCAAATATTTCTAATTGAGCTAATTTAGCAAAATAATCAAACTCAGATGGAGATACATATCCTCTGTTATCTTTATTCAACAAAAACATAACAGTATTTCTTACGCTATTTATCATAGGATATAATTTTTACAAAAATACAAAAAAAAAGAGGTCACAATTTGCGACCTCTTCCTATAGTAGACTTATAATGTAACTACAGTTTGTTGGTGATGTTTTGTAAAACATCTAATCCTTCATCTGTTTTAAAGAATAAACCTAAAGAACTATAAACGTTTTCTCCAAACGGAGCAACCATTATCTTTTCTTTTTTCTTGTCTTTCCAGACTACGGTTCTATTATCTTCTTTAATGTGAAGAATACCTTGTTCTACAGCTCTTACAGCTATATTTCTTAATTTAAGATTTTCGTCATTTAAAAGAGTCATGAATTCTAATGGATTTTTCTTAGCCCATATAATCATATCCCTTCTAAGTTCTGATGAGGTCATGTTAGAAATATTACCTTTCATACATACTCTAGCTATTGCCTCTAAGTCATCAATGTCAAGATTTTTAGCTGCTATTTGTGCATCTAGCTCGCTATAAATATCTTCAACCTCTTTATTCGCATTTGCTTCTTTATCTAATTCAAAAAAAGTTTTATTAAACTCTGGGTGAATTAATAAGAATTTCTGCAAATTAACATTCCAATCAGGAACAACTAAGCTTCCATTGTTAAATACAATAGGTTCTAAAGTTACAACACCATCTTGCTCATCCATAAAAGGAGTAAGTTGGTTAGTAGCATATCTAAGAGCTCTGTTTAGTGTTCCATCAAAAAATGTAAGTGGTTTTCTTGATGTATGTTTAACCGCGATCATTAAGCGGATTGGAGATTTATTTTCTCTAATAATGAAAATTCTCTGTTTTTGTTCTAGGTTTGGAAGAACTGAGTTGTATCCAAACGCTTTTGTTGCATTTCTTGTTGCCATTTTATTTAAGATTTGATTAAATTAAAAAAAAAGGGGGAAACCTTAATTAGTGTCCCCCTTAAGTAAATACTACTTCATTAAAATGAAGTTATTAGCTCCCATTGTACAAAGAGCACGCTCAGACAAGAAGTGAACTTCCATTTTGTCATCACCGCTAGTTGCAGCTCCACCAGCAGAACCAACTACCCAAGACTTATACTTTCTGTCTTCAGTAGGAGATACTCTGTATCGAACGTGTAAGAATGGTCTCTTAGCGTTTTCTCCAAGAATTTGATCGTAAACAGTTACTGTTCCAGCAGGAACAACAATACCATCAATACCTCCAATGTTACCACGAGTAGTAGCATCGTTTAAGTATTTCCAGTCAGACTTGTAAAAGTCATACCCGATACGGAATCCAGAGAATCCAAGGTTTAATGCCATGTCTTCGTCATTGTCAAATAATCCATAAGATGCAGTAGATGCTCCAGAGTTGTTCTGTGCAGCTAATACTTTATCTACATCGAAAGATGTTGCTCTGTTAACGAACATTACATTTTCTTGAATAGCTCCTTCTTTATCAAGAACTTTTGCGATATCCTCAAGATCTTCTCTTGATTCAATTGTACCTGTAGTTACGTTACCGCCATTTTCTACTTCATAGAAAAGACCTTTTGTACCTTTGTAACCAGCAGTTGCAGCTCCAGAACCAGCAGCAGCAGGCTCTCCTTCAATCATTGAAGTTTCTAAATAGTCTTCAAATCTTAATCTTGTTTCAGACTCAGACTTTAAGTACCATAGGTATCCATTTGCTCCAGCTTCAGTAGTTACTTCCACCCATCCAACGTGTGCCATCTCAGAACCAGATACTTCGTATTTGTCTTTGATGATAATTGGACTGTTCTCTTTAGCTTCGAAATCAGCTTCTAAAGAACCTACCATTCCTGCAGTACCTTTTTTGAATTCAGAACCAAACACAAAAAGTGTTACAGCATCATTGTCATCAAAAGGGCCAGCAGCATCAGATCCTGCTACGTTGAATAAATCCAAAGAAGCAAAAGTCTTAACAGTAATAGTATCAGTAGATACAGCAGTAATAAGACATTTAGCTTGACTTCCTGTTTTAGAAACAATAACTGTTTGGTTAGCTCTAAAGCTATGTCCAGCTACAGTAATTTCCTCTGCGTCTGTAACAGTACCAGAAGCTTGTACGTGTAATCTTCCTTGCTCACTCCATTTGATTAAATCAGAAGAAGAAGGAATTTCAGCACCTACCATACGTAAGAAAGATGCTACAGTACGATTACCGTATCTTTCAAACTCTTGCTCATATAAGTCTGGTAAATGTTGTTGTGCGAATGTATAATCAGCATTAGAAAGGTAGTTAGAGTTACCTAAACTCTTCCCTGGTGCTGGTGTTAGAGATGTAGAACCGCCGATTTGTGCTCCTGCGGATCCGTTAAAATTAATCGATTGTGCCATTTTAAATTTGTTTTAGCGTTTATTATTTCTTTTTAATTCTTAATCCAGAAGTAAACCCATTACCGCCATCGACGACTCTGAATTTTGTTCCTGGTTTTGATGAATCAACCTTAGAACGCACATTCATATCTATATTCTTTCCGTTTTTAACCACTTCAGTCACCGCATCAGATTTACCTTGTTCATAAAAGAACTTAGCATAAGCCTCTGGGTTCATAGCCATGTTTAAAGCAGTATGATACTTCTTTGCATCCTTAAGAACGCCTTTGTCATCTAAAAACGAATTAATAAAGTTGTTCAAGTTTAATTGCTTGTCTACAACTTTTTCTTTGTCTTTAGGTTGAAAGTTTAAAGTTTTTTCCCCAATTTTAAATTCAAAACCTTTGAACTCATCGTTAAAAAACTTAGATGTTTTCTGCTCAAAGGATTGCCTTTGTTTAGAAACAATCTCTTGTTCTTTTGCCTTTTCATCGTTATATTGCTGATAAAATTCAACAGCCTGTTTTGCTTCCTCTGGAATACCCTCCATGCTTGACTCAAGCGGAGCTTTGTATTTTTCCTTTGTTTGCTCAAAATACTGTTTAGCTTTATATAGCTCTTGTTTTTTCTCAAGAATTTTCTTTCTCCTATCTGTATCGGTATCGATACTTTCATCTAAAGCAAACCTATCTTCAATTAAGTAATTAATATCAGAATCATCTAACTCTGGATTAGATTGTTTATAGTATTCTTTTAATAAAGATGACTCATCATATTCACTAAAATCTTCATTAGCTTTTACAAAGTCTTTTAAACCTCTTTTGGTTTCATCTTTAAATTTCAAATACTTTTCAACCTCTTCAGGCAAAACTTGAGTATTCTTATTTTTATTTGAAAGAACGTCATCTAGATCTTCAAGACCCATACTATATTTATTAGTAAGGTACTCTGCAATCATTTCTTCTTTAGAAACAGGTATTGGTTCTTCCTCTACCTCTTCTTTTTCTTCAGATACCTGTTGCTCTACAACTTCCTCTTCACTAGATTCAGTTACTTGATCCTCAACAGAATCTTCTTCTTTATTTTCTTCTACCTGTTTTTCTACAGGTGGTTTTGATAAGTCAACCTTATAGTCAACTTCTTGATCGTCTTTGTTCATATTGGATTAGATTAAAATTATTTTACAAAATTAGTTAAAAAAACTACATGTTTTCTGGAGCTATCTGACCACCTAAATTATTCATTACTTGGTTAGCGTCTCCTGCGGTATTAAAGTCAACTGGTGGTAGGTCTTTTTTTCTTTGACTAATCAACTTACTTTGTTGAGTAGCTTGTTTATCTGTCCTACTATCCTTTCTATCTTCTTTATACTTTTCTTTATTAGAACCGTTTTCAACCTCCATCTGTTTCAATTGTAAATCAAACTGATGTTTCATCTGCATTAACTCTTTTTGTATTTCTTTTTCAGCTTGCATTCTCTGCATCTCTAGCTGACTTTTCATTTGAGCCATTTGAGATTGCATTTGAGATTTTTGTTGCTCTTCCTGTACTCTAGATTGAGAAGCTGCTTGTGCTGATTCAGCATTAGCCTTGCTTTGCATTTGAATATTCTGTTGTTGAGTATCTAAATCTTCTTTTCTTTTTTTCTTTTTTCTTATTTTCAGTAAAGAATTTGCTAATGTTACATTTTTAACAGCCCTTACATCAATAGCATCATCTAAGTCTAATACTTTAGATTGAATAGATTGCTGAATGTTTTGCTCTAGTAATGCTTTTTCTTCTTCATCTGGTTCTATTTCTATAAATACACCAAAGTCATGTAAGTGAACTCCTAAGATTTCTTCTACAATCTCCATGTTGTTTTTACCAATCATTTTAGCAAAATCATCAGCAAAGTCAGAATACATCATAATATCAGATATCCTGTACGAAACAGCAGTAGCAATTCTTTTTGTTATTGTAATTCCAGATTGAACAACGTGTCTTGTGGCTGTATTACTATTTAAAGCCGCTAATTTCTGAACACCTACTAAAGAGTATTCATCAGGAGAAGAACCGTCTCTCGCTTCATTGATACCTGTTACAGCTCTAATCATATTAAGCTGATAGTTGTACATAGCAATAAGACTTTGAATCTTAGCATTAGAGCCACTACTTGTAAGTTCTTGAATTGGAACTCTAGCATTATTGAAATCACCATCTTCTGTATAACTTCTACCTATAACACTACCAGTTTGGAAGTACATAGATAAAGCTTCTGAAGGATTGTATGAAGCTCCATTACCTAAATCAACACTATTTAAACCGTCGGCATCTATAAATACACCATCTGGTATCATCTTTGCAACTACTTGTTGTAATTTTAAGTGAGTTAGTTGAATTTGATCTGCAAAAGGAATCATTCTTTTAACTAAAGAATCTATATTTCCTTTAGACATTTTAATTGCAGAAACAATGTATGGAGGTAACGCCTTTTGAAAAGCGGATTTAGGTCTAACCATGTTAGCCATAATCTCCCACTTTAACAACTGATTAGTACCCATTACTAATACACCTTCATACCAAACATCTATTCTTCTAGATACTTTTTTAAATCTTTCTTGATCTTCTTCTGGTGGATTAAATGAAGAATCTTTTTCTATTGGATTCTGTCCACCGTTTACAGTTTCTTTTACTTTATATACAATCTCTTTATCTGTCTTATAGCAGAAATATAACAAAGTAACATTAGATTTATCTAATCCACTTTGTGTTTGTAAATTTTGAGTGCTTTTATATCCATCAAACCTACTAGCTAGTTTAGATATTCTTTCAATATCTTCTTGAGTTAGGTCTGGGTTTATTTTCTTAAGTTCTGTAATATGAACTGACTTTAATTCACCAAAATAATAACAGTCCCTAAAGTTAGGGTCTTCTGTAGGTGAATAAACAAAATTAATTGGATCAACATATTCTATTCTAACACCATCATGAACATCAAAAGAATGTTTCAAAGCAGATATACCTAAAACAACATTATCCTCATCTATCCTTCTTTTAGTCTCGTCATATTCATTTATCTCCATTATTGTTTTAATGGCAGTTTCTTCAGCAACCTCAATAGCTTGCTTATACCTTAAATCCATATATAGATTTAATTCCTCTTCAGTGTCAGGAACTTGGTCTTCTGGCATATTAAAAGCATCAACTCCAGTTTCTTGCTTCACCATAGTAAGTATTTCTTTACCTACCATATCAGTGTACATTTCATTACGAAACATTTGCCTTTTCATAGAGGATAAATCATCTACAGCTTCTACCTTTACATCTAGTAATCTATTAGCTATACCATTGACAACTACATCAACAAATTTAGGTATAATTGGAACTGGAGTCCAATCTAAATTAAGATATGACAAATCACCATTAACAGATAATTCGTTTTTATATTTATCTACAGGCTGATCTCCTCTTGCGTAAAGTCTTCTTTTCAAATACTCTGAACGTAATTCTCCATACATACTACTTCCGTAGTCTCTAGAGAACCATTCCGACTCTATAGCTTGACCTACACGAAGACCATATTCAGTAGAGTCTTTTTCAACGTCTGGTACAAACTGATTAGGAAAACCACCACCAGAGCCGAATCTTGGCTTATTTATCATATTTTTCTAATAATTTCACTAACAAAACCTTTGTTACTGTATCTTGCAAAGTTAAGATTTATTTGATTACGTTTTTCTTCGCCACTCTTCCTTGTGGAGTTATTTGCCATAATAGCAAACCCTGAACTTACAGTAGCATCAAATTTAGTTCTATTGGTAATATCGTAATTAGCCCAGTCAAGTAAAGTTCTGTTAAAAAAAACATTACCACAACTTCCATAGTCTATATTTGATTCATCTCTTAACACCCCTACATAACCTTCTATATAGCTTTCTATATTTTCTGCGTGAACAGATATTACAGCTGTAGAAGAAGGTATACCACCTAATTCTCTTTCTGATTTAGATAGTACGTTTTTATGTTTATCAGGTCTATTTAAAGAAAAAGCTCTGTAACCCCTTTCTTTTAAGTAATACAAGAGCCTTGGTTTATTATTCTCTAAAAGTATTGGCATTCCGTAAAAGTGTAAAGCCATTAAAACATCTTCATAAAATATTTCAGCTGTTTGAGGTCTTGATATGTATTCTAAAAAAAACATATTTGTAGGAGCATCATCCATGTGAAACTTAGTCATACCATGAACAGAGCCCTTAGAACCTCCACCACCTACTACACCAGAAATATCATAAGAATCCCCTCCAAATGAACCAATGTGTTTGTTTCCTGGATACTTTTTACCATTCTTTTCTATTACATTATTAATTAATGACTTAGATGGAATCCAAGACAAGAAAAACCTACCTTTATTTTCTGGAGAGAATATAACTTCAGTATCTCTTTGTCCTCCCTTCCAATGGAAATTACCTCTAGTAACTGTACTTTTTATAGCAAATGAATCATTATAATCAATCTGCTCATATATCTTAGTTAAATTAAAAAGAGTATTCTTTGATTCATCTCTAAAAGCATGAGACTCTGTTCTAGGGAATTGTCTATAAAATTCATTTAACGCATCTGGATCGTTTCTTAAACTATCAACTTCATTTTGCCAATACTCAAGAACACCTTGATCTATGTATTCTCCGTTTATACTTAATATAGGTTTTTCTGGTTTTTTAAATACAGATTGACCATATTTATCAATAAATCCTTCCATATTCCATTCCATTGGAATAAAAAGATTGTACATTCCACTTTTAGTCTGCCCGTTTGAATTTCTAGTAGAAGGGTCGGAATCGTAGTATAGTTTTTTAAAATTCTCTCCACCTTTATCTAGTGCATTTGATGTTGAACCCATCATACATTTACCAATAATCCTACTACCTAACCTTAAACATGTTTTAGTTACACGCCAGTTATTTAATATATTATCTGGTCTTTCCCATTTACCACTTTCATCATGTACAAGAAGCCTAAGTTTTTCTCCATCATAAGAGTTATCACCAGTATTTTTCCAGTCAATAGTAGTATCAAGACCTTGTAAATCAGTAAGGTTGCTACTAATGGCTATTGATTTTCTTGTTAATTTAGATGCTGGAACTCTATAAGCAAGTTCAGATTTAGGTCTATCCATACCATCTTGTATGGGTTTAAAAAAGAAAGGATAATTAACAGATATAGGAACTACCTTATCTGTAAACATTTTCTTAGCATCAGAACCAGATTTAGATAATATCCCAAACCTAGCATCAGAAGTAATTGTTGCCTGGTTAACTGTTTCAGCAGATGACATAAAAGAGAAACCCGAACGTCTATTTTTTAAATAACACATTCCATAACACCTGTTATCTGCTTTACAAGCTTCCCAGTATATAAAAAATATTCTATTTGACTCCCTGTATTCAGGTTTTCCAATATCAATTTTAGTCCATTGTAGGTACATATAATGAGAGCCGCTTATATAAGTTTGAACTCCATTATTCATAAACCAAAAACCATTATCCCTTCTATCGAATTCTTCTTCTATATAAGGTATCCAAGACGTTTTAAACTCCTTATTCATTTCATTCCATTGGAATATAGTTTGAATAGGTTTTAATGACTTAGAGTACGCTTCAGCCTCCCAATATTGTTCTGCTTTTTTCTCAGAACGTCTATGTATTTTTTTTGGTTTTCCAGGCAGCCCTATAGTTAATCCGTTTACACTTATAAACTGACCTACAGTACCGTCTCTTGAGATAATTATAGCGTCTAAATCCTTATCATATCCATATTGATATAATTTTCTTGCGCTGTTTGCTTTTAATACCTTTTCAGATACAAAATCTTTTAAGACAACACATAAATCGTTATTTAGATCTTCTCTCTGCAAATCCTCCAGTTAAGTTCTTTTTTTCTTCTTCAGGATTATCAAGCATATTCCTTTCATTCTCAATTCTATTTAGAATTTCAAAAGCATCGAATATAGCTAGTTTTTTTGTAGCAGCTGCGTTTTTTAATCTATCAGCAGCTAATTCATCTTCGGGGTCTGGTTTTATTATCTCTTCTTCTGCAACCTTTATAAGTTGGTTAACAGCTTCATGGCCAGCTCGTATAATTCGTTCTTTAATATCTCTTATCATAGTACTGTGCATATATCGCTAGATTTCATTCTGTATAGTAAGTTTCCATCTACTTCAAATTCATACTCACTATCTTTCCTGAAATTTACTTTATCTCCTTCATTAACTCCTAAGTCTAATAAAGTGTTGTTTGAATAAACTAAAAACCCTGTGTTATCTTCTAGCCCTTCCTCATAAAGATACGAATTTTCTATATCTAAAGGTTTAACAAAACAATAGTCTCCAACAGAATTCCATTTATCTCCGTTATGGGAAAGATAAAACTGATCTTCATCTATAAAGTACAACCCTTCTTTAAAATAATTAGGTGATTTTTTAGGTCTGCCTCTCATGTCATAGTATATTCTAAATATATTATGATGAACAATAATCAAATCTCCTTTAGATATTCGACCAGTGTATCTTTTAGGCACATGAACAACCTCTGCGAATCTATTAACGTGTTTATGATTCTCAACAGTAGAGTTCACAATCACTTTTTGACCAGCAATTTCTATTTCATTATTATACTCAAGACCATGTGGTTTGACTATAAAGTAATATGGAGAGTGCATATTAAAAATGTATATTATACTCTATAGAAACAGGGATGTTTTTATTAAATTCTTTCCAAAGAAATACTTCATTATTTTTTTCTACGTAAATAAGAAATGATTCTTTTGACTCACTATAATCTATCAAATGAATATTATAGCTTCCATTTAAAACATCTTGTCCTAAAAGGTAATGCATAGCACTACCCTTATAATCTGCTCCTATGGATATTTTACGAATTTGCATCTACTTCTTCTGAAACTTCTTGATATTCTCCTGTAGAAATATTTATAGTAACTTTTCCATACTCCTCTTCAAGAGTGTTTTGAATAGTTCTAAGTTGATTTTGTAACTCTACACCATTATGAATTAATGTGTGTTTTTGAGATTCTAGATTTCCAATTTTTAATTGGTTCTGGTTAATAGAATTAACTTGATCTTGCAATTCTTTTAATTGCTCTTCTTTAATTTTTGACATGATTTGATTTAATTTAATTGTTAATTATTATACGTCTGTAAATTCTTTATATCTTTCATCTGCTTTCAAAGCTAAATAACTTTGTTTAATAAAGTTATCTGCATCAACATCTGTTGAAACGTTTAATTTAAAAGTAAACTCATAAACGGATGAATATGGGTCTTCATCTCTTGCTGCTTTATTTGAAAAAACTTTAACCAAGAATTCTGAAGTTGGTTTTTTTACCCATTTAGTTTCATAAATAGCTTCTGTTTTTAATGTTACACCATCTGCTTCCATAACAGCCTCTGTTTTAATTGATGTATCCAATAAAGAGTTCATTGAATAACTGAAATTACTTATTTGTAAGTATGCTTCACTTAGTTCAATTCCTTTAAAATTTTGCAACCCTTGTAATGCCATTGTTTTTGTTTTTTACAAATATACAAATTATTTGTTTTATATATTTATCTCTTAGTTTAATAACTAGCATTTATTGAATGAGTTGTTCCGTTTGCTCCAAAAATATTAGAAGACTGAGCTTTTCTCCATGAATTAGTTGATGCACTAGTCCATGTTGAAGAGGCTCCATAACTAGTTCCGTCAATAACAATATTGGTAAACGATGGTTTAGTACTACTAAAATATATATAAAGATAATCAGTTCCACTTGATGAATTCATCCAATAAAGAGCTGTTAATGTCGCTCCATTAAAAGAGGTGTTTGATATAGAACCACAAGAAAAAGGATATGCATTACTCCAACCGTTTACCACTGTACTATAATATTGAGCAGTACCTGTAGTTAGTGTTGCGCTAAATGAATATCCAGCTGGAACTGTAAACCCTACCACGTTGCCATAAATAATATTTGAACCCTGTCTTGCCACAGCTCTATACCTATAAGTATTATTACTTGTTAATGGTACGCTATTTTCTGTTATAGTCTGAGTTCTTGCCGAAGTGGATGTTCCTCCATGAGTGTTATCTTGTTGATAATCATTACCAGTAGCATCAACAATAGACCCTGAATTCATACTTACTGTTGGAGTTTGTGAATAACCACCATTACAGTAGGTAATTCCAAGTTGATCAACATATCCCTGAGTACTTGTATTTACAATACTACTGTAAGTTGTACCAGCAGAATTTTTAGCAAAAGCTCTAAAACTAACAGGTCTAGCACCAACACTAGTAGGAGTGTAGTTTGCTACAAAATTACTTGTAGTTATAGAAGAAGCATTAGCAGTAGTTAACGTAGCTGTACCTGCACTTATAGTTGCAGTAGGCTCTGTGTAATCTCCTGTAGTATTTATAGTAGAATCATCCTCTAAAACCTCGACTACATCTGCAGTAAATGTACCACTTGGAGTCTCTCTGTAGAAATAGTTTGAAGTTGTAATACCTGGGAGATAAACAAATCCTTTTTCACTTATAGTTCCAGTTGTAGTAAAGTTAGATGTAAAACCTTTACTGCTAACATTACCCCTCATTCCAATCATAGTAGTAGCTACTGCCATAACGCTTGCTGTTATAGAAGGAGCAATTCCATCTCCACCACCAATAACTTGCATTCCTGGACAGCTAACTGAAAACCACCAACCTGTACCTCCAAGTGGAGCAGTAATTCGCATATTTGAAGAACTAACCGATGAATTTTTATTAAATGTTATAGTACCTCTACCACCGTTTTGCCCTTGAGCTCCAGTAGTTCCACCATAAACACCTGTCAATGTAGTTAGTGGCTGTACGTATGAATTACTAGCGTAGTTTGAAGAACCTACAAACCCACTTCCTGTTCCGTTACCACTACCACTAGTGTAAGTATTACCGTTCCATGTAAAAACAAATTTATCTGGTATACTGTAAGCTTGGTATTCTATAGTTACAGACCCAGTTGCAGTACCTAGGTTTATAGGAAAATCAAATGTTCCAACTCCACCCGTTTGGTAAGCTATATTACAAGCTGGAGCTGAGTAGTCATGGTCGTAACTATAAAATTCACTCATTCCAAAAGAAGATAAATTATCAGGATGTGAAGGACTAAACCCATTTGTAATATCATAATCTTCTCCACCACCGTATACACCACCTCCTTCAGTAATATCTCTAAGACTAAAAGGGCCGTATGAAGTATCTATAGCTGCAGGAAGACCTTGAGCATATTCATCTTCAAGCTTTTCAAAAGCTAAACCACCTAAACTTAAACTACCAGTACCAGGAACTGCCATATTATAACCAAGGTTTTTCAAGACCTAAATCAGTAGGTTCTTTCATGTTATATATAAATTCTTCTAAATGATTTTTATGGTTTTGAAGTACAGGGTGAGCTTCAACCCATCCTATAACCATTTCCTCTGTTACGTCTTCAAAAGCAGTAAATTGACTTTCGTTTAATTCAACTTGTATATGGCCGATACTGTTATGAGTGTACTCACCATCTACAGCTACTACTTCAAATTCTACTTCAGTTATGACATTAGATAATTCTCCTAATGTTGGTGCTCCTTTTAAATGCAGGATATTTGTACTATAAGTTATTGCCATTTTTTATTAATTTTTTAAGTTCGTCTATTTGTTTTTGTTGTTCTTTTATCGCTTCTATTAAATAACCAGTTATGTTACCGTAAGCAACTCCTAATGTACCATCATCATCACTGACAAGTTCAGGAGCTACCTTTTGCATTTCTTGTGCTATAACTCCAGAGCTAGATGCACCGTTATCTTTTCTATCAAAACTAACACCTCTCATTTGTAGTACTTTACTACCGTCTAGTGTTTTTATATTTTCTTTTAGCTTTATATCCGAATAAGCTACAACATCCGCACTAGCTGTTACTGATCCTAAAAAATTACCAGGCCCTGCGTGAAAAGTTTTCCATCTATAACTCGATGTTCCTAAAGCGGTATTGTCTGCTAAAGTTGTAGAGTTAGGTATAAGAGCAGTAGGACAGTTAACGTGAATATGATTATTGTCTCCACTTGCACCAATAGTACAGTTACCTAATTGAATATAGCCAGCACCAAGCACTTGAAATTTACCACTACTACCAGCTGTAAGATCTGCTGCAAAAGTTGCATTGTCACTTCCATCAATCTCCAACGCTAAAGTAGTACCTGAATGTTTAGCTATACCAAAGTTATTATTGCCAGAAGTACCCATTATATTCTTACCTAATCTCCAATCTGTACCAGAAGAAGCTCCTATGTACATGTAACTACTAGTTGCTAGACTACCCATGTTTACAAACCTAGCTATTTCATGAGAAGTACCACTAGCAGGTCCATTGGCTGAAACGTCAAGTTTTCCATTAGTTCCTGTTGTTTGTGTAAACCCAGCTTTTTGTATAACCAGCGCTGTGGATAAGTTGGCTGTAGGTCTAGTTTCATTTATTTGACCTTTATTAGTTTGAGAGTCATACGTGGTTCCAAGACCATGACAAACTAAACTAGGTGTTTTTGTAATGTCATTGTTCCAAGCGCCTTGTGGGTTTATTTCAACCACAGTTACTGGTTCTCTATCAGCTCTAAGAAGCCTAAGTATTACTTCACCAGTGTCGTTGGCTACAGAGGTTCTATAGTAGAACTCAGCTGAAGTTGCATTTCCTCCATAACTCCCAGCGATTCTAGAGTCTAAAGTTTGTAGTATATTTATACCGTTAAAGTTACCTATGTTTGCAGTTGATCCGTTACCTACACTTATAATATATTTTTGTAGAGTCTTACCATTATGGTGTCTACCACCAGTTCTAATTACAACTTCTACATCACTACCTAAACCAGAGTTAGAATAACCAGATGGAATTTTTATTGTGTACCAAATGTAACCAGCTGTGTGTGTATTTTGACCTGCAACAACTTGCTTATTTACATCCCTTTGTTTTAATATACCATATCCAGCAGTTCCTTGGTTTCCTGAAGTATCATTTTGAATAATCAACCTACCAGTACCAGAAGCACCTGGAGAGTTTCCAAAAGTTAAATCAGTACCCATGATTTTACCTGCTGCGTCAATACTCCAGTTATTACCCGTTAATGGATTGCCTCTAAAATAGTGATTATCTCCACTAGAATTTCCGTGGTATTGTGTACCTGCATAATTGTAGTAAGTACCTATACTTTGTATATATAAATCACCCCCAGTAAAAGCTGTACGTGTACCAGAATCATTAAAGAAATACCCTGCACCTCCTAATATTTTTAATTTATCCGCTTCAACTGTACCAAGAGTACCTATGTTTCCATTAGCATGGTTTATGTATGTTCTTGCTAAACCAGATCCTATAAATGACGTAGAATTTGCTGGAATTGTTATTGCATTAGTAACTGCTAAAGAAGAATCAATATTTCTATTATAAATACCCCAAGCAGCACTGTCTCCCCAGTTCATAATCCACATATCTTCAGTATTTGAATTACTTTTGATTGCCGCATTATTTACTGAGCTATTCCCAACATAAGTTGTTACAGCTGCTCCTGTTCCTAAATGCGATGAATTACCTTGATTCCATGTTATTAACCCGTCAGAGAATACCTCGCCGAAGTAATGGTCTGAGTAACTAGTTGATGATCCTGCTCTCCAAAACCACCTATTAGGAGTGTGACTAGAAGTGTTGTTGTTACAAGTTCTATAGTTTATATGTAGATCTGTCCCTTGAGAACCTATCATCATCTCATTACCATACCCCTTTAATTCAAGAGTATCATAAGCATGGTTTCTACCTATTTCTGCGCCTGTACCTGAACTATTTGCAGCTCCATCAAAATGTGCTGTACCAGTAGTAGTTTTTCCCGTTACAGTAACCCCTGTGCTTGTGGTTGCAAGTTTTAAAGCATTATTATGATAAAGATTTACCGCCCCATCTTCAAAAGCAGTCATCATGGTTTCTCCAAGATTTGCGCTTAATAATCTAAACGCACCTGTTCCTACTCTTAAATCACCCGCGCCTATATCGGTAATATAACTGTTGCTTCCATCGTGGTATATTTGAAGGTCATTTCCTGTACCTAATAGTATTTTCTTATTATCTGGTAAATAGAGATTTCCATCTACAGTAACTAACCCAGTTGAGTTAACGTTTAATATAGGTATACCAGATATATCAGATACAGAAAACAGATCACCAGTTAAGCTGTCTGTTACTGAAAACAATTGTCCTTGCGTACCTTGGATGTCAAGGACTGTGTTTGTGCCGTCTACTATAAGACCTTTTTTTATTTTAAATTCGTTTGCCATAATTGTTACCTTTCATTTTCCAGGTTATATATTAAATCTATTTTTGTACGCGTTGTAATTGCTTGTTATCTCCGCTGCTGTTAAAACCCTACTATAGGCTTTTATTACTGGTATTGATCCATTATGCACTGTGCTACCGTTTCTAGTATCTGCCCCAAACCTAAAAGTCGAACCAGTGGTGGGAATATTTGACCCTGCATTTGCTACAGTTGTAACAAGCTCACCGTCTACGTAAAACCTAAAATTATTAGTGCTCACATCCCTGATAAAGACAACGTGATGATATGCACCAGCTGTTGTTACTACTGGATTACCTGTTGTTGTTACATCTCTTGATCCTCTATCCCAATAAAAACGAAGAGTACCTGAGCTTAGTTTTTCAAAATTAATATCATGACCACCAGTTCCTTGGTCGTAGTTACCAAGAATAACAGATCTAGTATCATCATCCCAGCTAACAACTGATTCCACACTTAAAGAACTGTTCCATATATGGGGAAAGCTTGTTATAACGCCTTTATCATCCGTACCATCAAACTCAGGCTGACCAGTCGAATCAAAAGAAACATTTGATACATCTATGTCAGTAGTCTTATTTAAGTCTATTAGAGAGGCTGTAGATGAGCGTGAAGACTGCACAGCTACATAAGGTACTGTATGATTAGTTTTGGATAACATAACCCCACTTAAGTAGTATTTATTCCCTGAACTAAAACTAGTGAAGCCTGCTAATGAAATATAACTACTGCTACCAGTTCTTGTTCTAGACACCCTGTACCATCCATTTCCACAATCTACAATTGTTCCACCTGCATTACCATCACTACCAGGGTAGTACATATAAACATTTAAAGATGTAATAGCAGCTCCGTCTTCTCTTTTTACATAACAAGAAAAAGTCCAAACAGTAGAAACATCACTATAATTAAAATCTTCTGTGCCATTTAAGTAGCAGTTTTGGCTACCACCAGGTGTCCAAAGAACAGTGTCGTAACCATTGTATTTTAAACTGTTATCGGTAATAACTGTAGCACCCTTATTAGCAAAAGCTTGATTTCCACCATCTCCAGTCCATGCATAAGCAGATAGAATACTGTTATTAGTAGCTGGCTCACCAGGGTAAAACCTAGTAGCAGTACTGTTGTCAGCTACTCCATATCCTGTGTCATAACCGAATACTAAATCGTCGTTTGTTAAGTTAGGCCCTGTATACATTATATATTAAATCTTTTTTTAACTGCGTTATAATTTTGTGCTACTTCTGCAGCGCTAAGTGCTCGGTCATAACAACTAACAGAATATATTTGCCCATCAAAACTCATATCTGCTCTAGTGAAATGCCAATTTCCAATTCTAAAATAATCCTGTACTAACGAACCAACGGTATCTACAGAGTAACTTTCTGTTGACTGAGCCACTCCATCTACATATATTTTATGTTGTGTTGTTTGGTGCTGTTCCCACTCTTCGATAGTCCAAGTGATCATGTGAACTTCATTTGTAGGTACTGCTGTAGCTAACCTTCTACCGCCAGGACTCCAGTGATCAGTACCCATTTTCCCTTGTAACGAACAAAAAGACATACTGTCATTCCCATCTTCCTGATGCTGTGATAGTATTGTTTTGTAAGAACTTCTAGCGTTTTCATTTATAACAGCACTCACAGTTATAGGAAAAACATCACCAGAAAATGGAGACAATTTTATACTATCTAAACGTTCTTGGTTTCCACTAGTAAAATCAAGACATGGCACACTGTTCACGCCAGATGTAAAAGTACATGGCACAGACGAAGTAAAGTCATACCCATTACCGCTTAAATCATATAGAGTGGTTCCGCTACCAGGATAAGACCTACTAGCAGCTGCATCTACAGCGAAAACTAATCCGTTTGTTACTATGTTTGGTCCAAGTTTTGATGCCATGTTATTCTTCCATTTGGTTATTACTCCATTCTTCAGTAGTTAATAATTCTAATATACCCGCATGATTGTATTCAGTGTATTCGTCACTATACATACTTGGTCTACCATATGTCCCAGCTTCAACCGTGTATTCGACATCTTCATTTGTCTCTGTATCTTTATGAGTTTCTGTATAAGTCTCTTCAATTACGTATATCTCGTATTTAACAAATGTCTCTGACTCATCTATAGATTTTCTAAGAGAATCTATACTTGATTCGTGAACCTCGTTAAAGTTTATAGTATCTATTATACTTGTGGGTATTACTAACCATCTTCTGTTTTCGAATGCCATAATTTTATATATTAAATCTGTTTTTATATGAACCAAAATCTTGCTGTACTTCTGTAGCTGTTAGAGCTCTATCGTATATTTTTACAACTGGTATAGAACCAGTAAATCTTTGAGTCGAGTCATTGGTATACCAAGCACCTACGTGTATTTCAGCAGAATTTAAAGCCGCTCCACTACCTGTTTTAGATGCGTAATTACTGGAACCATTTAAATATATAGTATGAGTTGTCCCAGACCTAGTAACTACAAAGTAGTTATATTTAGTATTGTCATATTGTAAAGATTGACCATGAGGAGCACTAGGTTCTATTATTCCTGCACCCACGTAGCCACTACCAACCGAGGCCCAATAGCTTGACATGAAAAAACCGTTGGTATAATATTTATCTACTATTCTTCCCCAAGCCGTATTAACACTGTGTTTAAAAACCACCACGCACGAAAAGTCCGTAAACGCAGTTGATATTCCAGTTCCTATTATATCATCTGTACCATCAAACTCAGGTTGTCCTGTTGAAGTAAAAGACATATCAGACACGTCTATGCTATTTGTTCTTTTTAAATCTATTAGAGATGCTGTATCTGATCTTGTTCCATCTACAAAAGGACTAACAGTTCCTATTTCTAATTGTGGAGAATGAAAATCAATAACACCACCGTTGGTATTATCTATCATTACAAATATCCTAGTTGGGTTAGTACCTAGTGTTTTTGTTAACGTGAATCTTTGGAACTCAGATGTAGCCGCTGCATATACCGTAGTGTATCCAGATATGTCATCATAAACCCTTATACCTACATTAGCGTTTGCACCTTGTCTTTTTAAATATATAGAAAAAGTTACAACTTGTCCTGAAAGTGTAGATAAATCATCATTTAAAACTTGATTATAACTATACATGTAACTGGTGCTAGCAACCGTATATGTTCCTATTGGTGTTCCAAATTCACTAGTTCCAAGAGTAAAAGTAGGTGTAGCGCCAGACCATGCAGCTCCTTGAACTACGTTGTAGTTACTTTGTCCACTTGATAAATAATTAGTTATAGGTTTACCTGCATAAAATCTAGTAGCTGTGTCATTATCTGCAACGCCATAACCACTGTCGTACCCAAATACTAAATCCTTTGTTATTACCCCAGGCCCTCTATATATTCCCATTATATTGCTCTTATTAATGATTTAATTGTCCAAGTGCTGGATGTTGTTGTAGCTCTTAACCTAATGTCAGTTCCTGATATATCTACAGATAACGTTACATCAGATGTATCACCTAAGTCTACTGTTGATGTTTCTGCAAATTCTACGTTAGTCCCGTCGTGACAAGCGTATACAATACCTGCTCTAACATTAGTTCCATTTTTAATAACAAAGTCATAGAAAACAGCTGTGTAAGTGGCGTGAGCCACGCTATTAATAGTTGTTGTTGCGGTGGCAGAAGCTACTGATCCTGATAATTCTATATAAGGTCTACTTGTTATATTACCCCAAGCTACCGCGTTAGCTGTTGTCGCTGTTATTGCGTGTTTTGCTTGAGGAAAGTTACCTGTTTGTGTTTCGTCAACTCCTGTTAAAGTAGTTGTTGTTACACTTACATCCCAACCATCTATATAATGCTCTACGTTTGACCTATAAGAACATTGAACATCTCTAACAACTATGCTTGGATGTGACCAGACTGAGGTTGTTTCCCCTATAGCTACATAAAAATGCGTGCCATCATAACCATACCTTACGTTAAAATCTTTTCCTGTATGTTTAGTAGTAATTATAGCGGTAGGATTATACCAGTAAGCAGCGGTTGTTGATGTTGATGTATAAGTATAACCTCCTATAAAAACAGAAATCGTTTCATTTGTAGTGTAATCATATACATCTACGTGAAAAGAAACCATATCATCTGGGGTTATACCTATATCTGTTGGTAGTTCTATTTTTATATAACCCACAAGAGCAGAGCTATCACTTCTAAATTGAGCACCTCTTGGATGAGGTATAAAGCCCATGTGTGTATCACCAGTAAAATATAATCCACCTGCTGCCTCAATAGGCATATTAAATTTAGACTTATCACTTCCTGCAAAATCTAGTGTTGTATAATTAAAACCTATACTATGCGTTAAGTGTTTTATAGTTGCATACTTACTGTTATTTTGCCCATCAGATTGTTTTGATCTTGTGTGGAATTTTAATTGAGCAGACTCATTGGTAGTACTATTTACAGTAGGAGTTTGTGTCATGAAGTACACAGGCTGGGAGTTTGCCCCTTCAAATAAACTTATAGAACCAGTTTCATCTGGTCTAATATACATTGTGTTACCAGAGGTGTGTTTTATCCTCATAGAACCAGTACCTGTACCTTGTATGTAAGGATTAGCACCTGATAATTTTACGTTATTAGAGAATGTAACTTCCTTAGTATCATTTATAAACATAGCTGTTTCTAGCTGCGCATCATGACCTGCAGAATAATCAGTACTTGCATTACTACCTGTAGCAACTTGGAAAGTTAAAGTACCATTAAAGTTACCACCATCACCAGCGTATATTTTAGCCATTGTCCACTCAGTGGTAGCAGAACTGTGATCTGTTTGAAATCTTAAAAAGTTTCTAGTGCCACCACTATACCTACTTCTTATAGTTAATCCAGCTAATTCTGTCTCTGATGTTTGAGGATAAAATCCACCTAATATAAGTTCACCATCATGTCTTAGTAATGCTTTTTGTACTAAATCACTATTACCAGCATTATCTGCTAATTTGATTGACAAGTGTCCAAGTCCATGTTGAGAAGAAGCTCCATCTGTGTCTGGACCAGGTGTTTGTACATCTAACCTAGCGTATGTTTTATTTAAACCACCGTAATCATCTGTAGTTCTAGTACTGCTTATTTGAGCTATATTGTAGTTAGAGTTTGATACTATGTTTTTTCTAGATTCTATTGAACCAAAGACTTTAACGCCACCAGTTATACTTGTATTACCTGAGTTAGTTACTTCAAATAATCTATCGCCATCTACTTCTCCTTGCCAAATAGTAAAGTCATCATAACTATTTTCAGCTACACCTGTTCCACCATCAGTATTTAAAACAAAATGATGTCCTCCTTTTGCTCCGTATTCTAACCAATATCTATCGCTTGGAGGTGTTCCACTGTCGTTGTATCCTTCAGAAACGTACTGCGAAGATTTAATATAATTTGAATAGTTTGTGCCATCTCTTTGAAATGCAATTTGAGTGTTTATCTTTAAGTCTCCAGTTAATATTCCACCACCAATAGGTAAATACAAACCATCATGATCTCCATGATCTGCAGGTATTGTTGTGTTACCAGCCATTGCAGTCGTAGCAGTTGTTCCAATTGCTAATAATGCAGTATTCCCTGCCATTGCAGTTGTGCTTGTAGTACCTATTACTAATGAATCAGTTATACCATACCCCGCTAAAGTAGTAGCAGCAGGTGCATAATAACTACCATGCTGACCATCTAGCTTATCTGCATCAACCCATCGTTGTCTAGTTGTTACGTCTTGCTCATCAGAACCAGATGGGGTTGTTGTTTGACCCGCAGCCGTGGGATAAGTTATAGAATCACCAGTTTGCCAATGTTCAGCTTCAACCGTAAAGCTGTCTTTCCAAGCTCCGTAGATCTGAACCCATAAAGTATACGAATTAGTTAAACCACTAGAGCTATCTCTAACAGATTTTATAGCTTTAAACAAAGTAGGATACATATCACCCGCATACCAAAATGCGCTATGACCTTCTTGAGCTGATGAGTGGTTTTCATATAATACAGCTATTTTCTCATTACCTCTAGCGTTGTCATCGTATGAACCAATTGTAAACTCAATTTTTACTTTTTCGTAACCACCAGTTAAATCGACGGTTGCTAAGCTAACCCATTTATCTCCAGTGTCCGCACCACCGCCACCAACTAATTTAGTGAGTCTTTGTGTACCCCATTTGGCAGCATTCCATTTTAAAATTGGGAATTGACCAGTTGTTGCCGATATTCCACCACCAAAAGATCCTCCGCTAGCAGCAGATACAAAGTCTGTAGGTAGCGTTTGGTCGCCTGTAAGAACAGTTCCATTAGCAGTTACACTTCCTGAAAAAGTTGCTGCTCCACTATGTGCTAAAGTTAAAGCTGTTAAAGCTCCTCCTGTTGCAAAAACTAAATTAGAAAAACTAGCTGTTGCAGTATTATGTATATAACTCCAATTATTACTTGAGCCATTTACATTATTTTTAATTGCTAATCCTGTTCCATCAATGTTTAAAGATTGGTTAGTTGTGTATTGTCCTGTCCCACCTAAAGCTACATTACCTGCAAAAGTTGCACCGCTTGAATCAATTTCTAATCGTTTAACATTATTCGTAGAAACATGAAAACTATTGTCTCCTGCTATATACATAGTGATATCACTAGATGAACCACTATGAGCCCAGTCATCTAACCCTAAACCACCTTTAAATGTTGATCCGTTATACCATCTTAATGCAGTACCTGTTACGGCTGTTATATCTATAAAACCATTTACTTGTAAAGCTTGTGTTGTAAGATCTGAAGTTTGATTAACATAAACATTACCACTGAAAGTTGCCGTATTGTCACCATCTAATCTTAAAGCGGCTGAGTTAGCGCTTCCGTCGTAAGTTTTAAACGTTAAACTATAATTGTTAGTTTCTCCTTCTATTATTTCCGCATCTCCATTACCCCAAGTAATAGCAGAACTAGAACTTAGGTCTAACCCAGCCCACTGCTTATTACTTAAACCTAAGCTAGCTGACCCATTTGAAGCGGGGTAAATAGCTCCACCAGCAATAATATTTCCACCAACAGTTGTTATGCTACCGCCAACCGTAAGAGTGCCGTCTACGTTTACAGCGCCACTAGAGTTTACGTTTAAAATAGGTATTCCTGAAATGTCTGATACGGAAAATAAATCACCTACTAAACTATTTGTTACTGAGAATAATTGTCCTTGAGACCCCTGTATATCTAGTATAGTAGAACCAGTGCTTAAACTTCCCCCGTCAACAACGGCAGATGACGAAACCTCAATCCCGTTTAAGAATTTATTAGCCATATTTTATTTTATTTTTTATCCAATCTTAGTCATAAGAACTCTGATTGCATTTGATGCAGGTGCTGCTGCAAATATAACGTTTACAACTCCACTAGCCGCTCTTTCGACATCCGCATAAACTGAGGCTCCTGTAGAAACTTCAATTAATTGTATCATAAACGAAGTAGAAACTGTACCTAATCCATGATTGGACTGTGCTGTTCCTGTTGCTCCTGTATTTTTTAATATTAATGTTGTTGCTGTTCCGTCTCCAATTAAACCAGAGTATTCTCTAGCTGTAATCCGACCATCAACTCCAGCAGTTAAATTAACTGAAGCTAAACCTGTGGTATGACCGTATGTATCTAGAGTAACATCTTGTATAACAGTTAATCCAGAATTATCTACTGAAGCTTGAGAAGAAGTATCTTCGTGACTTATAGTTATTTCAGTAGCACTTCCGTTTAATGTAAATGTTCCACCAGTAATTAGACCACCTCCTGCTGTAATAGTTATTGTTGCGTCACTAATATTACTAGTTAAAGCAACTGTTCCTGTAGCGTCTGGCAGTGTATATGTTCTATCTGCTGATAAAGCTCCAGCCAATAAAGTTCCTTCATGAGCATCTGCAACACTTCCTTCAAAAACAACACCGTTAGTTGTTGATACTGTTTCTACATTGTTTGTAGTAACTGTTCCTGTAACTTGTAAGTCTCCTGGAATAATTACTGTTGTTGTTGAAGCACCCATTGTAAGGTTATTTGCTCCAACTGTATCAAATATTGTGTGAGCTGCAGCTGTAAGATCTAAATCTGTTAATCCAACAATAGCTGTTATAGTACCTCCTAAAGAAACATCTGTTGTTCCAATAGTAATGCCATCATTAGCTAAATGAACGTTATCTACAGATCCATCTACAATATGCTCGGAGTCAATAGAATCATCTGCTATTTTACTTCCGTTTACTATATCAGCAGCTAAATGAACTCTATCTATACTTCCGTCAGTATAATGTTCTGAGTTAATAGCGTTATCTACTATTTTAGTTCCGTCTACACTGTCAGCTGCTAAGTGAGCTAAATCAATACTTCCGTCTACATAGTGTTCTGAGTCAATTTGATCATCACCAATCTTTGCACTAGTTACTGCATCAGCAGCAAGTTTAGCAGTTGTAATACCTAAATCCTTTACTCTTACAGCGTCAGAGCTTAACTCTATAGTAGAATCGTCAACTCCAACAGCTATAACCCCTGAAGAATAACTTAGTCCATCTCCAGCTACATCAGCTTTTAGTCCTAGAGTTACATCAAAAGCTCCAGCAGTTGCTGAATCTGCTCCAGCCTCTACTTCTAATCCCTCACCAGGTCTTACAGCTACAGAAGATATATCTCCTGAACCATCTAGAGTAACCCAGTAATTAGTGGTACCTCCGTTATGGAACTTAATTGCATTATCAGTAGAGTTGTAAATAACCCGACCTTCATAAGACGTTCCTGCTAATACAGGGTCTGTTGCAACAACTTGTAGCTTCGCATTGTTTAGCTGCAGGTTCTCTAGTGAGATGTTGTTTAAAAATTTAATATCTGCCATAGTGTTTTAGTTTAAATATGCTTTTCCAGAAAACTGGTTTACAAATGTTATTGTTAGATTATCATTGTCAATATGCTTTACATCTCCTAGAACTTGTGTTCCTGCTGAATCAACAACAGTAACTGATGGGAATTTATTTAACCCGTGATTAATAGTCCAAATCGCCGATGGATTCGCTTGTGTATGATCTGTAAAAGCGTAATGTTTATCAGTTGCCGCTAGATAATCATATTGCAGCAAAGATATTAAATAATTAGACTCATTTTCTAGGCTAGAGTTCCCAAAAACATGATATAACGAGATATCATATATATTAGGAAACTTACTTGATGAGGTAGAAGATAGCCAATTATATATTCCAAACTTTGATGGGTCTCCTGATTTCTGTATTATAACTCTAGAGCCAACTAGACTATCATAATAACTACTAAGGTCTCTTCCAGCTACGTCTTTTGAAGTAATTAATAAATTTGATATTGAAGAAAAAGAAACAGAAGAAAGTGTAGGTGGATCAAAACTAATAGTTCCATCTACTCTAGTAGAGGTTGATAACGGTTGACCATCATACTTGAATTGAGAGTTTCCAGATTCAATTAAGCCTGAACTGTTTAAAAAGGAGATTATATCCCCTAAATCAAAATTTTTCGTTATCGTTCCTGCTGAATCAGTACCTATTACCTTATCCCTAACGGTAATAATCTGATCTATAGCATAAGTGCTAATACTTGCCATTTATAAATCTTTTATGCAAAGATAAGATTTTAACAAAGGCAAAAATAAAGTCTAGTCTTTGTTTTTTCTAACAGCACTTCCGTAAAAATACCCAAAAATTGATAATACAATACCTTCACTTATTCCTATAAGATGAATCCAAACTTCTTTATTTGACTCAGGAATTTCTAGATAAACAATTGCATATATAATAAAAGAAAATGCTGCTAATCCAACAAGTCCCGTAAGATTAAACATTAAATCAAAGCCTCCTGTTTTAGCTTTTTCTACTTCTCTTTTTCTAGCTGAATCTCTATCTGCTACTTCAAGCTCATAAATAGAAACAAGCTCATTATGTAATTGTTTTTTTTCTTCTGGAGTTGTATCTGGATCTGTATCTATAATGTTTTTTAGAATGCCTAAAGCTCCTTTATCGGGTAAAATATCACCAATAAGCCCTGGTAATTTACTAAACAAAAAACTACCTACTTTAGTGTCTTTAAATTTTTTCTTTGGTTTACTCATAACACTCTATTAATTCTTTATACTCTTCTTTAACATTAAATGAAGGACATGCTTTTGAAGAAAACTCGTTATGACCATGAAGTGTAGCGTCATCGTAAGCTTCCATTAAATATGAAATAAGCTCTTCTAAACTTTTTTTCTGAGCCTCATTCCTGGTGTCTTTTGGATTCATATCTGCATCACATCCTCCGATATAGCAAACACCAATAGAACCTTTATTTTTTCCACGAACGTGAGCTCCTTGTCTTTCCACAGGTCTAGCTTTATCAACTGTTCCGTCTAGTAAAACTACAAAATGATAACCTATATCAGACCACCCTCTTTCGTTTACATGCCAGCCCCTAATTGTTTCTGTAGATATATCTTGACCTTCTCTAGTAGCTGAACAATGTAATATGATTTTATTTATATCTCTCATTTATTGTTTTTTTTCTTCTCGCGCTATAGCTTTTAACACCTCTTCTTTTTTTATAACTAACTTAAAGCTTATATCGGCCGACCACCGCATAATAGGTTTTCCGTTTTTATATAGTATAACTAAAGGAACTGATTTTATCTTTTTTCTAAACGTTGGTGTTTGATTTTCTAGATAAGCGATTTGATGAGGTATATTTCTTATTTTGTCTATTTTAGCTTTATTTGACCAGTTCCACTCTGAATTTATTTCCAATAAAACATATTCTTGAGAAAACAGTGAGGTAGAAAATATAAGGGCTAATAAAACTATTATTTTTCTCATAATTTATTTTTTTATAATTTGATAGAGCTTTTCATCTATCTTGTCAAGCTTATCGCTATTTAGATTAACTTTTTGCTGAGTGTTCATTATAGTTTCTCTAATTAACTGATCTTTTAAATCATATTCGGTTCTACTAACCTCGGCTTCAGGAAGCTCTTTGGCTAACTGAATATCTGCCTGTATAGCAAACCACATACCAGCTACAGTCACGACAAAGCTTACTATAATTAATAGTGTTTTTAAATCTAATGTTAATTCAGTATTTTCTGATATTTTATTGTTCATTACTTAGTGCTTATTTTTATTAATTTATTTCTTTTTGCCGCCACCTCTGGCTCTGTTTGATTTTTGATTTTCTAATACAAGTTTTCCGTTCTTATGAGAACAGTCTTTTTTATCTCCTTTTTTAGAGTTTTTATTTTTCTTGTTGAATTTATTACACTCAACTCTTTTACGAACAGCCTCTTTTTTCTTTTGAGCCTTCGCACTTGATATCCTGTGCTTTTTTCTTGCTTCAGGATTCTCTCTATAATACTTAGCTGTTTTACTTAAGGCCATTTTTATAAGGGAACATTTTGTTTAACTTATTTTTTCTTTTTGAACATCCGCATCCAGGATTAATAGTCTCAACAACTTTTTTAATTCCAGTTGCTTTTGTTATTTTCTCAATAGTATCTCCTAGTCCTTTTGATTTCATATTATTTATTGCTACAAACGCATAATTTATTTGGACATGAATCCACGTTAAACATCATTCTATACATTCTCCAATTCCACCAACACTGAAATACTTTCCATTGTTTTTGGATACCTAATCCTAATTTAACTAATAGCTTTCCCATAATTTATTTTTTTGATTTAGCTCCTGAACACTTCCATCTTTTACGAGATAAATTATTTGGAGTGTTTGGATCGTTTTGTTTTTTCTTAGAAAGACCTTTTTTTATACCTAAACTTCTAGCACAATAGCTATCACCTTTAGATGTGCCTGGTTTAACTCTTGGGCCACCTCCTTTAGCGTTACCCGCTTGGCCATAACTAACCTTTTTACCAGATGCAGTTACTTTAACCTTTGCTTTTCCTTTTCTTGGTTTTGCCATAATTATGCTGTAGTTACAGTTAAAGTTCCACCATTCGCCATACTTATTTTATATAATGTTCCATCTGGAGACTTCATATAGATAGAAGACGTACTGTTCTGCATAGTTATATCTCCTGTTAGATTAATACCTCCGTCTATCAGCGCGCTACCTACAACTTCTAATTTATTTGTTAGTCCAGTTGATTTATTAATACCAAAATTACCATTGACGTCTAATACCGCAGAAATAGTAGTACCTAATTCTCCTGTAGTAAAAAAGGTTCCTGATTTAGAATGTAATTGTAATTGATCAGTGTCAGTAGTTCCGTACTCACCAACAACCACGTTCCATGTTATTATAGGTTCAGCAATATTTGGATTTCCAAATGTATTGTTATCTCCAAAAGCTATTTTAGCACTTTGCCTTAATAAGTTTAAATCAAATTGTTGGTTATCTAAAGCTCTTGAAGGGCCTATTGACATTTTATCAGTTGCTGTTATAGTTCCTTCAACCTGTAAGTCATCAACCCAATTCGGGTCTATTGCAGTACCTGCTCCTTTTGTCGGGATAGTACCTATATCTATATTATTTAGTGAGCCTTGCTTAACTACAGAGTTTATCCATCCGTTAGTAGAAAAAATTGGAACATTATTTGTAGTTCCTGAACTACTAGAACCAGATGACTGTTGATTTAATATATATGTTGATAAACTAGAAACAGTAAAATTCTTTGTTTTACCTAAATCAGCTCCAATAGCACCGTCTGTACCTATTAATTTGTCAGCTGAATTTATAACAGTATCACTAGAGTAGTTATTTATATTTGCCATAATTATATCTATTTTTTCTTTTTAGCTGGTTTTTTCCTAGCTACCGCTTTCTTCTTAATAGGTTTTGAAGTTTTTTTACTATATGTTGCGCTTCCGTATGGCATAATTATTTTTATTAGTATATTATACAGCAAAGATAAGAAATAATGTTTTTCGTATTTTTGCTACGAATCAAATAAAATCAAATGATAAAAACATACAAAAGATCTAACTCTAAACTGATTAAGAGGCAGTTAAGAGAAAGACAAAGCAATTTTTTAAAATACTGGAGAGTAGTTAAGTATTATGTAAAAAGAAAGTATGACCTCTCTTCCATGGAGTTAGACATGTTACTGTATTTGTATGATTTACCTTATTTTAGGAAAGAAGATTTTAATTATTATGGTAATACTATGTCTTGGGATAAAAAAAGATTTTACGAGATGGTAAAAAAGGATTTAATAAAAGAATGGAGACCTGGAGGAGAAAAATATGCAAGAGCAAAGCTATGGGAGTTAAGCCACAAAGGAAAAACAATATGTTCAATTACTTATAAGAAATTAACTCAAGAAGAACCTATTTCTGAAGAGCCAAGGTCAAATCCTGTGTTTAAAAAAGATAATTACATGGATAAGGTATATAAAAACGTTATTCAAGGAATGAATAAGGCTAGAGGCCGTTCAAATAAACCGTAACTGCTTTTTTTAATAAAGAATAGTTTCTTATAGATGTTAGCTTTTTTAATTCTCTCATTTTAAGCTTATTTCCTTTATCAGTAAGTATATCTATAGCCTCTACAGCTTTACTTATAAGGTTTGTTTGTCTTATCTCTTCATTTGCGTTTTTAATAGAACTAGTTACCTCTTCATTAAAATACCAACTTATAAGATACCTACTAGTGTTTAATTTATTAGCTATTTTTGTGTAAGTTATTTTTTGTTGATCTAACCAAAGTTCTTCTACTACTTCATCTATTTGTGTTGAGGTTGGTCTTTCTTTAGTTCCAATAATAGAGCCAACTATTTTCATTTTAATTGACTTTTCAATCATTTTAGACGGATTGAAGATTATTTTCCTTAAACGACCACAATAAGGTACTTTTTTTCTTTCAGAAACCCTTTCAATCATGTTTTCCACTCTTGAATCTCCGTATGTTCTGATTATATGTCCAGAATCTCTTTCAGAAAGTCTTATAAATAGCTTTTTAGCCACTTCTATGTCAAAAGAAGGATTTAGGTAGAAAAATTTTTCACCTATGTACTCAAGCTCTGAAAAAGAGTTTATCTTCCTGGTTGTTCGGTAAAGAGAATAAAACTTACACCCGTCTGGAAAATAAAGGTAATCCTTACCCTTGAATATAAATGGCGATTCCATTATGATACGATATCTATCGTAATCAAATAACGGTATCAGCATCGTCTAAAGTTACAACAACGTCTCTTTCTCTTATGGCTTTTAACTTAGTCCCTTTAATTCTAAGTTCTGAGCCAGATATCTTGTCAAAATAGACAAATTGCCCTGGAACAACCTCTTTTACATCAGCACCTACAGTCATAACTTGACCTAAGACGTATCTTATGTTATTATCTGATTTTTCTGTTATGATTAAGCCTAATTCATTCTTTTGAATCACCTCATCATCTTTAACTATTATAAAACTACCTACTGCTTTCATCTTTTTTGATTCTTTTGTTAGATATTACACATGATGTCGTTAAAATAATAGAAGCAACTGATGCAGAGTTTAAAACAGCGTTTTTAGTAACCTTAAAAGGGTCTATAATACCCATTTTAATCATATTACCAAACTTTCTGCTCTTAACATCTAAACCTTGCCTTAATTTTCTTTTTGACATTAGATTATTAAGATTTTCGTCATCTAAAGATAGCCCTGAATTTGTTACTATTTTGTTCCAGGCACTTGGTAGCGATTCAATTAACATTTTATAGCCAATCAAAAAAGAAGTAGAACGGTTTCCAAGAGTTTTTTTCGAAATTTTTTCGTGTACGTCAAGAAGTGCTACACCTCCACCAGCAACTATTCCTTCCTCAAGAGCTGCCTTAGTTGCATGGATGGAGTCATCGACTCTATCCTTTTTCTCCTTAAGTTCCACTTCGGAATTCCCCGCAATTTTTATAGTTGCAACACCACCAGCAAGCTTAGAAAGTCTATCTTGTAGGTGCCATTTATCTGATCTATTGGCTGTAAGCCTAATTTCACTGTTTAACCACTCAATTACTTCGTTTTTCTTGTTATTTTCCTCTTCGTCAAAAACTAATATAGTCTCGGTAGAGTTTGAAATCATTTGTCTACATGTACCTAAGTAGTCTTCGTTAATATTCTGAGAAGAATCTCCAGACATTTCAGAAATCATTTTAGCTCCAGTCATAAGACATAGATCTTCTAATAATTCAAATCGTTTTAACCCAATACCTTCTGGGTCTAAAAAGTTTGCAGTTAAGTTTTTCTTGTTTATATTCTGTGCAACGAACAATTTAACTCTATCATCTAATTCTGAAATAATAAGTAGAGGTCTTTTTTGTTTAATTGACTGCTCAAAAGCGAAATGTAGCTTTTCATGCATATCAATTTTCATGTTACTTATCACTATTAGTGGATTTTGATACTCAACAGACTTTGACCTTAAGTTATTTACACTAAATGGAGTACCATACCCTCTTTGTATTTTAGTTCCATTGGTAACTTCTGTGTAATCTAGCCCAGTAGAGGACTCATCCATAGTTACAACACCATCTTTACCAACGGTAAGGTATGCGTCGGCTATCATTTTACCTAAATACTCATCCCCATTAGCTGATATAGTCGCTACTTGAAGTAATTTTTCGTCAGTTACTACCGTTTTCATCTTCTCCAAAGTCTTTACAACTTCACGAGCAGCGTATTCGATACCTTCTTTTGCTTGAGTTACATTTTCTATTTCATCTATTTGGTCGAAACACTTGTCGATAATAGATTTAGCAATCACACAAGAGGTTGTAGTACCATCTCCTGCTTCTGATGCTGTTTTTTGTGAGGCTTGTTTTAAGATACTACACCCTAAGTTCTCAACTGGGTCTGATAACAATATACTATTAGCTACAGTAACCCCATCTTTAGTAATATGAGGATTACCAAACTGGTCTTCTATAATTACCGTTTTACCAGATGCACCTAGTGTAGATGAAACTGCTTCTGCTAGGATATCGATACCCCTCTTAAGTTTGATACGACCATCGTTACCAAAAACTATTTCCTTTTCTATCATTGTATTTAGATTTAATTAGATTATTCTTTTCTTCTTCTCTTCTTCTTATATAGGCATGTCGTTTTATGACCATACTTTTTTAAAGAGTCAAATATTGTGCCCTAACTAATTGAGTGTCAGGATGTCTTGTTTGTCACTTGCTTGTCGCTTGCATGTCGCTTTTTTTAGCTCCAATTTCATCGAGTTTTTGCTGTAGTTTCTGTATTAGAATCTTGCTCCCACGTTGTCGTTTGAGTCCAATAATCTGCTGGCAAAGCTGCGTTATTAATTTCGTCATAGGTATAAGTTATTATCCAAGTCATAAGACAAATATAAGAAAAAAATAAATGTGGCGCAAAATTGTAAACACCTATTTATTCATTAAAGTAATTCTTTATGATGCTTGCAGCTCTAGATATAATACCTGGTTGAGTTGTTGAGGGTTTTTTATTTACACTAGACGCATTGTTTTGACCTTCCCATCTTCCAGCTCTGAACATATATCCTTCACCTGGTAAACTCTTCTTTGGTGCTTTATTCTCTAACCCAAACTTAAACCCTGAGTTGTAATTTAAAGTGTCTCTCTTAGTTGTAGGAGGACTTGCTTTACGCTGATCACCACTCTGTGTACGCATACTAGCCATCATCTTCATATTCTTATATGACGGAGTTACTACACTATCTTTTTGTTGCTGAAGAGCTTTCTTTTTTTTATCTGGCATAAT